>ENA-OQCS01000813-OQCS01000813.1-human-gut-metagenome-genome-assembly--contig:-NODE-813-length-17267-cov-4.095333_pt1 | contig 17267 bp, 33 predicted proteins | sample MGYA00242757_ERZ504575 | MGnify/ENA primary metagenome ERZ504575 (study PRJEB26092, sample SAMD00036297) | human gut metagenome | host: Homo sapiens | study: EMG produced TPA metagenomics assembly of...
CACAGCGATGACGGAAGGAGGAACTCCTCCAGCTCGCATACGCTCGACAACCCCCTCAGGGAGGGGCCTTATATTCCCGGGAAGGCTCACTTATTTTTATTGTAACAGAACCGCCCGCCCATTTCCACCGGTTGGTCACTTTTGCGCCTGTAGACGGGCAAAAGTGATACAAACCCGCCGCAGGATTTGTGGAAATTTTGCAAAGAACTTTCCTTTTGCCGTCAGAACGTATATAATAAATGGGTATCTGTTCTGCCTGTACCGGTCTTTTGCTGTGCATCAGGCCGATTTTTATGGAGGTATTTCTTTTGAAAAACAACACCAAAAAACTCCTGTGCATCCTGCTGGCCATCGCCGCAGCGGTGTGCGTCATTTTTGCCTGTTTCATGCTGACAAAGCACAAGCAGACCGACAGCGCTTCTTCGGCTGCCGCATCCGTCTCGCAGTTTGGCTCTGTTGCCGACTTCGACTACGAGGCCTTTGATTACAGCGATGGTCTGGACGAAAACGGCTATTGGAGCGGCATCAAAGCGCTGGACTATGTGACCCTGCCGGAGGACTTCGGCTCCATTGCCCTGAAGGAGAACGACCTGACCCCCACCGAAGATGAACTGCAGCAGCAGGTGGACAACCTGCTGAACCAGTACACCTCTTCCCAGCCCGTTACCGGCCGTGCCGCCCAGAGCGGAGATGTTGCCAACATCGATTACACCGGCACCGTGGACGGCGTGGCCTTTACCGGCGGCACTGCCACCGGCTACGACCTGACCCTTGGCAGCGGTTCCTTCATCGATGGCTTTGAGGACCAGATCATCGGGCACAATGTGGGCGATACCTTTGATGTGACCGTCACCTTCCCGGACGCTACGGCGATTCCACCGATGCCGAGGGCAACACGATCACCCTCAGCGGCAAGGAAGCCGTGTTCAGCGTGACGCTGAACTCCATTTCCGAAAGCGTGACCCCTGAGCTGACCGACGATGGGTGGACTCCAACTTTGGCATCAGCGATGATCTGCACACCACCGACCAGTTGCGCAGCTACTTTAACGATGCGCTGTATGCCACCAACTATGAGAACGCCATCGTGGACTACCTGATGTCGAACTCCACCTTCAAGGAGCTGCCCGGCGAGATCACCAGCTATTACATCCGCATGTTCCTGAACTACTACAACCAGTACGCCACCGCCTACGGCATAGATCTGAATGCTTTTGCCCAGACACAGGCTACACCGATGCCGATGCCATGCTGGCGCATCCGACGCTTACTTTGAGCATCTGGCAAAGCAGGACCTGATCCTTCAGGCCGTGGCCGAGACCAAGAGCCTTGCTCCCACGCAGGAAGAGCTGGACGATGCGAGAGCACCTATGCCGACACCTACGGTGAGAACCGTGCGCACCTGAACGCCCTGCAGTCCTGTGTGCTGGACTGGCTGGAAGAGAATTCCACCGTAGCGTAAAAACACAAGAACCATTTAGAATGCCCTCCGCTTTGCTCTGGGCATATTCAGAGGATAATTTATCTTTAATTTGCAGCTCCGAAAAGCCTGCGGGCTTTTCGGAGCTGCTTTTCACAGGAAGGGCCGGAGCTTTCAGATGCTGTTTTTCTTTGCGGCCCCTTCTGTAAAAAATGCAATACCGGACAGACCGCAGTCTGTCGGTATTGCTCTAATAAAAAATAGTATTTCCGCTATTTATGCCCAGAGCGAAGCGGAGGGCATTTCAAATCGTCAGGCTTTTTCTTTCTTCCCGCCGTTCAGCTTCCAGAGCAGCCAAGCATAGAAGTAATTCATCAGCAGGATGGCGATGCACCACAGCACCGATGCCTGCACGCTCTGGTCATACACCTTCATGAAGGGATATGGCCCATCTACACGCGCTGGATGTTCAGCCACAAAATGATGCCGCCGTACAGCACCGTGGGCAGCAGCGCCCACTTGACCGTACTGCGGGGCAGGCGCGGTGAGCGCTCCAGCAGCACAAAGGAGAAGATGGCCGCCAGCGGGTTGAGCAGATGATGGTACAGCATGGAGCTGGTGCACAGCATGATGTACCAGCCGTTGCCGTCCTCATACATGGGACCCAGCACGAACACCACCGTGAGAAAGGTCATGGTCAGGCAGCAGGTGGCAATGTACTTGAGGGTGTGCAGCCAGCGGGGCAGCTCTTTTCCGGTAAAGATGCACACCAGCTGGCCCACCGCCACCATGGCGCAGATGCAGGCCGAAAGGATGTTGGAATCCTCGGTGTAAAAATGAACATCTGCTCTTTGCCCCAATCCCAGCTCATGGGCAGGGCAATGGCTCCGCCCAGACGATGAACAGGTTCAGTGCGATGGAGAGCAGGCGGCGCACTGTATCAGCAAATTTTTTCATGGAAAGCCTTTCCGTCTTGTAATATTTCCTCGAAAATTTGAAAAAGGGCAGGTCTCCCTGCCCTTTTTCAAAAAACGCTTTATTTTGCGGTGTTGATGAAGCTGCGGTTGTCCCACAGGTACTTGATGCCGGAAATGGCCGTCACGGCAGCCACCAGCCAGCACAGCACCATGGAAATGCTGATTACCAGGATCTGCCGCGCCCCCTGCTCCGTGCCGGTAGCCGACATGCTTGCAATGGACATGCCGAAGAAGTAGAAGATGATGCTCAGCATCTGCAGCACAGTCTTCACCTTGCCCCACATATTGGCAGCGATCACCTTGCCGTCCTTGGCGCCGGCAGCCACCATGCGCAGGCCGGACACAGCAAATTCGCGGGCCAGAATGATGCACAGCACCACCGGGCTGCACACGCCGTCCCGCATCATGTAGATGAAGGCCACGGTGGTCAGCAGCTTGTCGGCCAGCGGGTCGCAAACTTGCCGAAATCGGTCACCATGTTCACTTGCGGGCCAGATGGCCGTCCAGAAAATCGGTAAAGCTGGCGGCAGCAAAGACGATGCCTGCGATCAGGTAATACATCGGCTGGAAGGAGCCATCCGCGATGCCGCTCAGACCGGTCAGGGACGCAAAGATCATGAACACGGGCACCAGCAGGATGCGGGTCAGGGTAAGCTTATTGGGCAGATTCATACAGATTCCTCCAATTTGTTATTTTGCAACAGTGCCATACAGATCGTAAAGGTCGCTGTCGTCCACCAGAACATCGTAGAACTGGCCGGGGTACAGCGGTTCCTCGCTGGAAACGCAAACATTGCCGTCCACCTCAGGGGCGTCGCCGGTGGTACGGCACAGATACAGGCCGCTCTCCTCGTCGATGCCGTCACAAAGCACATGCACGGTCTGGCCCACCTTTTCGGCCTGCTTCTGGGCCATGATGCCGGTCTGGATCTGCATCACCAGTTCGGCGCGCCTGTCCTTGGTCTCCTGATCGATCTGGCCGTCCATCTTGGCAGCAACGGTGTTCTCCTCGGCCGAGTAGGCAAAGCAGCCCAGACGGTCGAACTTACTTCCTTGACAAAATTGCACAGATCCTCGAACTGCTCCTCAGTCTCCCCGGGGAAGCCTGCGATCAGAGTGGTGCGCAGGGTGATGCCGGGGATCTCGCGGCGCAGCTTGCCGATCACCTCCAGCAGCTCGGCGCGGTTGGAACGGCGGTTCATATTCTTAAGGATGGTATCGTTGCAGTGCTGGATGGGCAGGTCAAGGTAGGGCACCACCTTCTCATTGCGCTTCATGGCGGCAATGAACTCGTCCGTGATGCGCTCCGGGTAAGCGTACATAATGCGGATCCACTCAAGGCCCGGCACCTTGTTCAGCTTATCCAGCAGCTCGCAGATGCTGCCGGGCTTGCCCCAGTCCTCGCCGTAAGCGGTGGGGTCCTGTGCGACCACGATCAGCTCTTTCACGCCCTCACCGGCCAGCCAGCGGGCTTCGGCTACGCAGTCGGCCATATCGCGGCTGTGCAGCGGGCCGCGGATGCCGGGGATGGCGCAGTAGTGGCAGCGGTTGTTGCAGCCTTCAGCGATCTTTAAGTACGCATAGTGGGCAGGCGTGCCGATGACACGCTTGCCGCCCAGCGGAAAGTCCTTTTTGGCACCGTAGCTTTCCAGATGGTCCTCACCATGGAACAGGCGGGCCACGATGGTGTCGATGGCCTTGTTGGAGGCACAGCCCACCACCGCGTCCACCTCGGGGATCTCTTCCTCGATCTGGCTGCGGTAGCGCTCGGCAAGACAGCCGGTGAGATAACCTTCAGCTCCGGGTTCTGCTGCTTGTAGGAGCAGGCTTCCAGAATGTTTTCAATGGCTTCGGTCTTTGCGCTCTCAATGAAGCCGCAGGTGTTCACAAGGATCACATCTGCTTCGGCCAGATCGGCCACGGTCTCGTGGCCGGCAGACAGCAGGATGTGCACCATCACATCCAGATCGACCTGATTCTTGGGGCAGCCAAGGGAAATACACGCAATTTTCATAGGGGATGATACTCTCTTTCTCTTTTGAGGGGTGCTTTTTATTCTTCTTCCGCTCTTTTTATCGCTTCTTTTATGACCGAATACGCAAAGCCGCGGCGCTGCAGGGCGGCCACCACAAGGTCGCGGCGGCCATCGGCCAGCTTTTTCATGTAGCGGCTGCGCACCAGAGCGGCGGCAGCTTCCAGCTCCGGGCTTTCGCCGTCTACGTCCGGGGCATAGACGCTTTCCAGCGCCTGCTCGATCTGCGCGCCGGAAAGGCCCTTCTGCCGCAGGTTCTGGGCCGCCGCACGGCGGCTCTTGCGGGCGGCAAGCAGGCTGTGTGCCGGGCTCCGGCATAGCGGTCATCGTTTACGTAATCCAGCTCCACCATCTCAGCCACAGCAGCCGCTGCAGCCTGCTCGGTAAAGCCATAGCACAGCCGTTCATACAGCTGTGCCGAGGACATCTCCCGCGAGGCCAGCGCATCCAGTGCGCGGGCGCGGGCCTTGGCCGGGTCGGCGCACTTTTCTTCTTCCTGCTTCGGGCGGCGGCGTTTATAAAAGGACATTTAGTCCTCCACCATGATATCCAGTTCGCTCTCGCTGCTGCGGGCAGGAGCCTTGACCACCGGCTCCTTGGCATCTGCAGCCTTGGCGGGTTCCTCGGCTTGGCCGCAGCGCCTTGCCTGCCGGGCGGCGGGATGCGTACAGCTTATCGGCATTGGCGCGGATCTGGCCCTCGATGTCGTTTGCGATCTCGGGATTGTCCTTCAGGAACTGCTTTGCGTTGTCACGGCCCTGACCCAGACGGATATCGCCATAGTTGAACCATGCGCCGCTCTTCTGCACGATGCCCAGCTTCACGCCCACATCAATGAGTTCGCTCATCTTGGAAATGCCCTCGCCGAACATGATATCGAACTCTGCCTCACGGAACGGAGGTGCCACCTTATTCTTGACGATCTTGGCGCGGGTGTGGTTGCCGATGAACTGGCCGGAAGAGTCCTTCAGGCCCTCCACGCGGCGGATGTCGATGCGCACCGAGGCGTAATATTTCAGGGCGCGGCCGCCGGTGGTGACCTCCGGGTTGCCGTACATCACGCCCACTTTTTCACGCAGCTGATTGATGAAGACGCAGACCGTGTTGGTCTTGCCGATGACCGAAGTCAGCTTGCGCATGGCCTGACTCATCAGGCGGGCCTGCAGGCCCACATGCTGTCGCCCATTTCGCCCTCGATCTCAGCCCTCGGCACCATGGCGGCAACCGAGTCCACCACGATGGCATCGATGGCACCGGAGCGCACCAGTGCTTCGCAGATTTCCATGGCCTGCTCGCCGGTGTCCGGCTGGCTGACCAGCAGATTGTTGATGTCCACGCCCAGCGCTTCGGCATAGGTGGGGTCCAGTGCGTGCTCCACGTCAATGAAGGCCACTTCGCCGCCCTGCTTCTGGGCTTCGGCCAGAATGTGCAGAGCCAGCGTGGTCTTACCACTGGATTCCGGGCCGTACACCTCAATGATGCGGCCGCGGGGCACACCGCCCACGCCCAGAGCCAGATCCAGACCCAGACTGCCGGTGGAAATGGCATCCACCTGCATGGAGCGTTATCACCCAGCTTCATCACGGCACCCTTGCCGAACTGCTTTTCGATCTGGGCCAGCGCAGTGGCCAGCGCATCCTTTTGGCCTCCGGCTCGGTCTTTTTGGTCGCCGGGGCAACGGTGTTGTTGTTCTGATTTTTTGCCATAGCGTGCTGCTCCTTTTCTTCCTGCTGCCCGCCGTGCGCGGGCTGTCCGTATACTTCCAGTATAGTATACCACAAAATCAAAATATTACAACAAGAAGTTGTTTCTATTTTCACTTTTATTTTTCGGGTCTGTGGGCGATCATGCACCGGTCGTTGCCGCCAAAATCCTTGCGGCATTCAATGTCTGCCCAGCCGTTTGCAGCCAGCAGTGCCGCCACAGCCTGCCGCTGCTGCCAGCCGATCTCCAGCACCAGCGCTCCGCCGGGCCGCAGTGCATTCTGGTAATGCTCTGCAAGGGCACGGTAAAACACAAGGCCGTCCTTTCCTGCTTCCAGCGCCATGGCCGGTTCCTGCGCCACCTCCGGCTGCAGATGCCGCATCTCCTCGGCGGTGAGGTAGGGCGGGTTGGATACGATCAGATCAAGCTGCCCTTCCGGCAGGCCCTGCCAGTAGGTGAACAGGTCGCCCTCCACCGGCTGCACCGCATAGGCTGGCTTTGCCTTTGCGCGCAGAGCGTTCAGCGCCGGCCCCCAGTCAAAGGCCGGGGCATCTGTCTGCTCAAACGCGGTAGGCTCCAGCAAGTCCTCTGTCTGCCCGCCCTGCCCTTTCAGGGCGCAGCGGCAGTTCTTTTCCAGATAAACAAAGGCTTCCGGGCTTTTTCCACGCAGGTCACCTGCGCCGCCGGGCAGAAGCGCTTGACGCCCAGCCCCAGACAGCCGGTCCCCGCGCAGAGATCCAGCACCCGGGGCGCTGCAATGCCCGTCAGGTATTGGCAGCCGCTTCCGCTACCACCTCAGTGTCTGCCCGGGGGCAGAGCACACCGGGGCCAACGGCAAGATCAAAATCCAAAAAGCTCCAGATCCCGCACAGGTATTGCAGCGGTTCCCGCTGCTCACGGCGCGTGCAGAGGGCTTCCAGCTTTTCCGCTTCCTCTGTGGTCAGCACCCGGTCGGAAAGGCGGGCATCCCGCCCGGCTGCCACGCGGAACAGCTCCCGTGCATCGTAATCGGCATCCGGACACCCTGCAGCGGAAAGCCGGGCTTCCACGGCCCGCACCGCTTCGCGCGGGGTCAAACCAGCAATTACCATCTGCCATCCTCCGGGTCCTCGGGCAGCACAGGGTCACGGCGGCAATAGCACCTCGATCATGCTGTCGTCCGGTTCAAACACGGTCAGGTGCTGCACCCAGATACCGGGCTGGCGGATGATACGGGTAGCAATGTTATCGGACCGGCCGCACCACTTGAGCAGCTCATAGCTGATGCCCATGACCAGCGGCAGAAGCAGCAGCTTGAACAGCACCCGCAGGCCGATGCTGCCCCACGGCAGCACGCTGTAGAGGAACACGCTGACGATGACCACCAGAATGAGGAAGCTGGTGCCGCAGCGCGGATGGACCGAGTGTACTTGCGCACATTCTCCACGGTCAGCTCATCACCGGCCTCATAGCAGGCAATGGTCTTGTGCTCGGCACCGTGGTACTCAAACACGCGGTGGATCTCCTTCATCTTGGAGATGGCCACCATATAGGTGAGGAAGATGCCAACTTCAGCACCGCTTCCAGCACCACCTTGCCCAGCGGCCCAATGTTACAAAGTGGTTCACGCCGCCCACGATGAGGGTGGGCAGCACGGTGAACAGCAAAATCGCCAGCAGGCCGCCCAGTACGGCGCACAGGCCAGCAGTGCGTCCTCTGCCTTTTTGCCCAAGTGGTCGCCCACCCATTTTTCAAAGGCAGTCTCTTCCTCTTCGGGGTCGTAGTCGTCACCCATGCTCACCTGAGCCGAGTACATCATGTAGCGGTAGCCCACGATCAGGCTTTCGATCATGGAGATGGCACCGCGCACCAGCGGGATCTTTGTCCAGATGCCGTGGTTCTTCACAGGTCGATCTTGGTCTCAATGGTGCCGTCCGGCTTGCGCACCGCGCAGCAGATGAGCTTCGGGCCGCGCATCATGATGCCTTCCATCAGCGCCTGCCCGCCGACGCTGGTCTTGAAACGTTCCTTTTTGGGTTGATTCATTGGGTTCTCCTATCGGATCATATTTTTCCCGGTTATTTTACCACAGAATTGTGACAAAATCTTCACGCCTTATGGTACAGCGGCAAGCCCAGTGTGACCACTGTGCCGCGGCCCAGCGTGCTCTTGATGTCCATGGTGCCGTCCAGTGCAGTCATGATGGAATCCACCAGCGCAAGGCCGATGCCGCTGCCCGCACCGAATTGCTGCCCTTGTAGAACTTGGTCTTGACATTCTCAAGGTCTTCCGGCGGGATGCCGCGGCCTGATCGATGATCTCCGCAAAAGCCTTATATTCGCCCGCCCACAGCTTGACCGTGATGCGCCCGCCGGGGGCCGAGTACTTGATGGCGTTGTCCATGATGTTGATGAACACCTGCCGCAGACGGTCCGGGTCGGCATAGACCGGGATCATCTCCTCCGGCTCGGTGTAGCTGAGCACAAGGCCCTCGCGCTGGATGCGTGCTTCACAGAACAGCACCGCATCGGTCAGCTCTGCCACAAGGTCCAGCGGGCGGCAGTCCATACGGATGCGGCCGTTCTGCAGACGGCTGAAATCCAGCAGCTCTTCCACCATGTTGTACAGGCGGCCCGTCTCATTGTTGATGATCTCAAGGCCCTTGCGGTAGTTCTCGTCTGCCGGGTTGTCCAGTGTGCGCAGGGTCTCCACCCAGCCCGGATGGAGGTGAGCGGCGTGCGCAGCTCGTGAGAGACGGAACTGATGAACTCGTTCTTCATCTTCTCGGTCTCTTCCAGCCCTTCGGCCATCTGGTTGATGGTGCCGCGCAGGCGGTCCACCTCGTCGTGTTCGTTGCCGGTGACCGGCAGGCGCACATCCAGCTCACCCCGGGCGATGCTGGCTGCGGTGCGCTCCACCTGTCCCAGCGGCACCACGATGCTGCGGATGAAGTACAGGCCGGACATCACGGTGAAAGCAAGGATCACCGCCGCGATCACAACACTTACCGCGAGGGCGTTCTTGATCTGCGCTCCCACAAGGGTCAGGCTGGTGACAAGACGCATCGCCGCCACATCCTCGGCGGCATAGGGCACCAGATAACAGGCCGCCATCACCAGCTCGCCGGACTGGGTGCGGTAGACCGCCACACCAAGGCCGTCAGAAGCCTCCTGCGCCTGCTCAAAATCGATGCCGGTCACAATGCCGTCCGCATTTGTGCCGCTGGAGGACGCAATGACCCCGCCATAGCTGTCCAGCAGCATGAACTCGTATTTGTCCTTATCGGCAAACTGCTCCACCATGCGGCGCAGGGCCACGCTGCGGGTAGCCGCCGTGCTCTGCACCGTATCGCCGGTGTACATTTTCAGCTGGCCGGACACCGAAGAGAACCGCCGGTACATGGTCTGCTGCACGCTGTTATAATAGCTGCGTGTGTAGTTGTACAGGAACATGGTTTCGGCCAGCAGCACCAGCAGCACGGTGATGAGCAGGTTGCCCCGCAGCCACCGGCGGGTGATCCCGCTTCTCATTCTTCCATCTGTAGCCGTAGCCCCACACAGTAAGGATATGGGTGGGATGCTGGGTTCATCCTCCACCTTCATGCGCAGACGGCGATGTTCACATCCACGATCTTCACGTCACCAAAATAGTTCTCGCCCCAGACACCCTTCAAGATCTTCTCGCGCACCAGCGCAATGCCGGGGTTGCGGAAGAACAGCTCCATGATCTGGAATTCCACCTGCGTCAGCTCAATAGGCTGGCCTGCTTGAGCAGCACGCGGCGGTTCTCGTCCAGCACAAATTCGCCGCTGGTGAGCATCCCCAGCGGGTTTTCCTTTTCTTTTTCGTCCCCGCCTGCAGTACGGCCGACGCGGCGGCACAGCGCTTTCACACGGGCCAGCAGTTCGCTTACGCTGAAAGGCTTGGTCATATAGTCATCGGCACCAATAGAAAGGCCGCGGATCTTGTCCTGCTCCTGTCCCTTGGCGCTGAGGATGATAATACCGATCTTCTGATCGGTGCGGCGGATGGTCTCGCACAGGGAGAAGCCGTTCATGCCCGGCAGCATCACATCCAGAATGGCCGCATCGCAGCCCGGCTTCTTCTCCAGCAGCGGCAGAGCCGCCTCGGCGCTTTCGGCCTCCACAGCCTCCATGCCCGCAAGGCGCAGGTTCAGCGCGATCATCTCGCGGATGTTGGCTTCATCTTCAACGACAAGCACTCGTACCATGAACTGTTCCTCCGTTCTTTAGTTGAGCAGATACAGCGCCTTGGACAGGCGGTAATTTTTATCACGGATCTCCACATCCGGGGCAAGCTTCGCCTGCATCTGGCGGGATGCCACGATGCCAAGGCGGGTCCAGCCCTTCAGGCTGGAGGTGGTGCGCACCAGACGCAGGGTCATTACCAGCTGGTCTTCGTCACCGTGCGCAGCTCCACTGCACCATCATATTGTTCGCTGTCGGTCAGTTTGAGGTTGCCCTCCCACTCCATGGGCAGCTCGATATAGCAGTTGGTCTCTTCGTCCAGCAGCCCGAAGCTTTTTTCCGGGTGCGGGCTGGTATAGTCCATCCACACGATAAAATCCATGCGGCGGCTCTGGCTCATGTTCAGCAGGCCCGCTTCGTCCGGCTGGGTGGGGATCTCCACGATGCCGTCGCCGTCCAGATCCTGACTGACCAGACTGGGCACATTGCGCAGGGATGCGGTGTAAAGCTTTTCGGTGCTGATCTGGTCGGCAGGCACCATCTGCTGCGTGTCCTCGTCAAAACGCAGCAGCACGCTGGCCAGATTGTTGCCGGAAATGCCGGTCCAGCCATCCAGCACCAGATAATGCCTGCCGTCCGCACCCACACCCGCCGCCACCGAGGCGCAGCCGGCGAACCGATTGGCGGAAAGGCCCATAACAGCCACCTGCTGGAAGCTGCCCTCTTTATCCACGGTCAGCAGTTCGATCTGCACGCCGCCGTCCTCCAGCGTAGACATCAGGATCAGGTCCTGATTGCCGCCGCCGGTGATATCCTCCACCAGATACTGCTGGTACTGCTGCTCCAGGATCGTGGAAAGCACGCCGTCGGTGTAGGAATACACAGCCAGATAATGGTCGCCCTGTGCCGCTGTATAACCCACCACCAGTTGGGTGGCATCGCCGGGCTGCAGCTGGGCCAGCCCCACCGACTCTACCGTGTCTGCAAGGCCCTCTACGTTCTGGCGCACATGCCAGATGTCGGCATCATCCTTCTGCAGGATGGCAATGCACACGTTGGAGCTTTGGGCGGTGGTGTAAAGCACGGCGGCATCCTGCCTGCCGTCACCGTCCAGATCCTGCAGCAGGAAAGGCGAAAGCAGGTCGCCTGCATGGGATATTTGAGCTGTGCGCTCTCCCCCAGCCAGTCGTTCAGGCAGTCTGCACATCGCCGTAATCGCCGGAAAGCTTGGGCGCACGCAGAAGCTCTTCCACCTGCACCTGTTCACCGGGCATGCTGCAGCCTGCCAGAAGCAGGCACAGCAGCACGCAAGCCAACCACCGGCCAAAATGATTCGGATGTTTCAACCGCTGCGCCTCCTCTGTGTGGAAAACTTGTCCGGCCAAAGGCCGAAAACATGCTATTGTCAGTATACCACGGGCCGGGCGCAATTCCAACACCCGAAAACGAGAAAAGGAGCTGCTGCACCACATTTGGTGCAGCAGCCCCTTCGGGGTCCTGATTTTTATCCTTCGGTCTTGTCAAACAAGCCTTTTTCTTTTGCGGCGTTCCAGGTCAGGCAGGTGCGCAGCTTGCTGACGGGGAAGGCCGGGTGGAATTTATTGTTGTCCGCATCGTCCTTCATCAGATCCTGCTCCACTGCCCAGCGGGCGGCCTTTTGTGCGTCGGTATCGCCCTCGTCGATGTCGCTGTAGAGGGCGGTGCTTACAGGCTCCGGCTTGCCGGCGTGCTCCCACAGCAGCTCGGCCAGCTCGATGCGGTTGGAGGGCATGGGGATGCCGGGCATATTGATGACGCGGTAGATGCCGGTGCCGGCTTCATAGATGATAGCACCTGCGGCAGCACCGATCACCACAGCAGAGATCGCGCCCTGAATGTTGCCGGTATCGCTGGTCCAACCGGGTCGGGTTCAGGAATGGAGTCCTCCGCAAAGTTTGCCGTCACTTCCACATTCTTACTCGGCATCGTAAGGTCGCTTGGTGGGGTCGTTCTTGTCCGGGGTCAGGAAGGTGTCTGCTTTCTGTTCCTCACCGCCTACCAGCACCGTCCAGCTGATGAAGTGCTGTCCATCCGGCACAGTGGCTGTCAGGTGCACGGTTGCATCCACCGGCACAGTGCTGCCGCTCGGTACGGACGCATCGCTGCCGTCAATGGTCGCCGTCACATGGTCGCCGACCCTCAGAGTGGGGTTCAGCGTGGGAATCCCCTTGAAGTTTGCCTTTATTTCCACGTTCTCAGCCGGCATGACAAAGCTCACTTTGGTGGGGTCGTCCGCGTCCGGTTTCAGGAAGGTGTCCGTGTCTTGCTCAACACCATTCACCTTCACCGTCCAGTCGATAAAGCGCTCGTTGGCTTCCGGCTCCCTGCGCGTTGCTGTTACAGTATCGCCCTTAGCAGCTTCGGTCTTATCCACAGTGCAGTTTACAGGTGTGATGTTATACGGAATATTGCTATAATACGGTTCCGCCTTAACATTATAGGCGGGCATGGTCAGGGTCAGGGTCGCGGTAGTGGCGATGCCATTCTTCAACAGCTTGGCAAGTTCTGTTTCGTCCGTGATTTCAGTCTCAGTACCATTTACGACTTATACAGTTTCCAGCCTGCAAATGTCTTTCCTTCGGAAGCATCTGCGGCAGTCAAAGTCACTTCAGTGCCTGCGGCCACAGGGTCATTCAGCACTTCGTCCCCAAGTTTTGCGGTAACATTCTCACCGGTAGTCACAGTGTACAGCGGACGCACATAACCGCATGTATTGCAGTCCTTGTCTTTTGCATTGTCGTAAACATGGGGGGCTTCCTGCGCATCCGTCAGACCCGAGCAGCCCTCTAACGCACATGTTCTCCAGTGTTTGGTATCGTCATGTTGCCACTGATATTTATGCCCATTAACTTTTAATTTAACCTCCATCCATTTCTGTCTATAATAATTGCTCCCTGTATTATATTCATACCGCACCTCATGGCTATTCACGTTCAGAGTGTTTCCGACCCTAGTACCACCTTTCCATTCGGCGGTTTTACTTGCGTCAAAACCTTCAGGTAAACTAGTCAAATCAAATGTGCCATCTTCGTTCACATCAATTGCATAAGACTGAACAGCATAATCGAAATTCCAGATTTCCCATTTGCCATTAAGATCCAGTGAGGTAAGCTGGTTGTCCATCAAATACAACATCGTTAAGCTGTAATTTTTACCAATCACCAGTCTTCTCAACTTGTTATGTCTGCAATGCAATCGCTCCAAATACGGGTTTTTGCTCACATCCAGTTCTGTTAAATTGTTTTCGGCGCAAAGCAGCCAACTCAGGTTTGTAATATCACCCAGATTCAGTTCCTCCATGCCATTATTATAGCACTCCAGAATGCTTAACTTCGCATTCTTGCTCACGTCCAGCGTCGTCAGTTGATTGTAGGAACAGTTCAGCTCTGTCAGATTCTCATTATCCTTCAGGTTTAATTCTTTTAGCCCATTATGCTGACATTTCAGCTTTGATAATTTCTTATTTTTAGTCACGTTAAGTATTCCAAGTTATTCTCATAGCATAGTAACTGTTCCAATGCTGGATTTCCACTCATATCCAACCCTGTTAGCTTATTGTCACTACAATACAGTATCTTTAGATTTGCAAAGTATGCAATGCCTGTAAGATCCGTACAATTTGTATTGGTTATACTGATCTCCGTTACTGCATCTCTTTCTGCCTGACTGAGTTTGCCATCTTTCTGACCTGTCGTATCTGCTGTATCAATATTGTCCTTAACATACTGCAGGAAAACCTGATCCGGGAAATTCGTACTATTGATTTCAACAAACTCGGAACCCACAGGATCCGCCTGCGCACTCGCGCCATTTTCCTGTTCTTCCGCCCCCGGCTCCGCCGCAAACGCGCCCACCGGCAGGGCTGACAGCATCATGCACACCGCAAGTGCTGCACTGAGAAGTCTCGTACTCTTTTTTCTCATGTTCTCTTCCCCTTTTCGTTTGTTATTTTGCAGGCACCCACCCCAAAAGGCACCGTCTGCTCTTCAAGTTTACCCCCCCATACAACATATCAAGAGGCATTTTGGCCGAAAATAGGTTCGAGTTTTTAGTGGAGTTGTTGAAATGTTTGCGGTTTGGCCCGCTATTCCCGGGAACATTCAGAAGCAATGAAAATGCCACGCAAAAAAGCCCTCTCCCATTGCTGGGAAAGGGCTTTTGAACACTGTATCAAACAGTCAGAGCAGATCAGACGAGCTCCAGAACTGCCATCTCAGCTGCGTCGCCGCGGCGAGCGCGATCTTGATGATGCGGGTGTAGCCGCCGTTGCGGTCAGCGTACTTGGGGCTGATCTCATCAAACAGCTTCTTTGCAACATCTTCCTTGGTGATGTAGGCATAAACCTGACGCTTGGTGTGCAGGTCGCTTGCCTTGCCAAGGCTGATCATCTTCTCGGCCATGGAACGAACGTCCTTAGCGCGAGTGACAGTGGTCTCAATCTTGCCATTCTCTAACAGGTAGGTAACCATAGCGCGCATCATAGCGTTGCGGCTGTCGCTGGTTCTACCGAGCTTTCTGGTACCGGGCATCCCGTTTCACTCCTTAATTATTTTTAGTTATCGTCATCCGTGTTCAGCTTGAAGCCCAGAGAATCCAGCTTTGCCATGACCTCTTCCAGGCTCTTGCGACCGAGGTTGCGGACCTTCATCATCTCGTCCTCGCTCTTGCTGACCAGATCTTCCACCGTGTTGATGCCTGCGCGCTTCAGGCAGTTGAAGGAACGCACGCTCAGATCCAGCTCTTCAATGGTCATTTCCAGAGCCTTTTCCTTGTCGTCGTTGGTCTTCTCCACCATGATCTCAGCGCCGGCTGCCTCATCGGACAGGTTGACGAACAGGTTCAGGTGCTCGGTCAGCACACGGGCAGCCAGAGAAACGGCTTCCTGCGCATTGATCGTGCCATCGGTCCAAACCTCAATGGTCAGCTTGTCATAATCGATCGCCTGGCCAACACGGGTGCTCTCGACGTTGTAGTTCACCTTGAGCACAGGGGTGTAAATGCTGTCAACGGGAAGAGTGTTGATATCGTTCTTCTCGATGATAGCCTGTTTGTTGCGCTCTGCGGGCACATAGCCGCGGCCCTTATCGAAGGTCAGCTCCATGACGAGCTTGCCGCCCTCGCCCAGGGTTGCGATGTGCCACTCAGGGTTCAGAATTTCGATGTCGTCGCCCTGCTTGATGTTGTCAGCGGTGACCTCACAGGGGCCGACTGCCTCAACACGCACTGTCTTCGGACCATCGGTGTACAGCTTTGCAGCAATACCCTTCAGGTTCAGGACAATTTCGGTAACGTCTTCCTTGACGCCCTCAATGGTGGAGAACTCGTGAACCACGCCATCAATCTTGACGCTGGTCACGGCGACACCGGGCAGAGAGGAAAGAAGCACACGACGCAGGCTATTGCCAGTGTGATGCCAAAGCCACGCTCCAGCGGTTCTGCCACGAATTTGCCGTAGCGGCCGTCCGGGGACAGGCTTGCCGTTTCGATTTTGGGACGTTCAATCTCCATCATATCTATGCCCTCCTTGTCAAACCGGCGCTGCCGCCGGCCCATTATTAAATTCTTTCAAAGAAAAGAATGCGAAAGTGAGCCGTCCACGGGGAAGGCCCAGCCTTCTTAATGGATTACTTGGAGTACAGCTCGACGATGAGGTGCTCTGCGACTTCGTAGTCGATATCGCTGCGCTCGGGCAGCTTTGCGACAACACCCTTCAGAGAACCGGTCTCACGGTTCAGCCATGCGGGCAGAGCAACAACGGGAGCCTCGGGGCCGGTCAGCTTTGCAAACTTTGCAGAGCTGCGGCTGGACTCGCGCACTTCGATCACGTCGCCAGCCTTCACCTGGTAAGAAGGAATGTTGACCTTCTTGCCGTTGACGGTGAAGTGAGCGTGGGACACCAGCTGACGAGCGTCGCGGCGGGTCTGAGCAAAGCCCAGACGGAACACGACGTTGTCCAGACGGCACTCCATGATCTGCAGCAGGTTCTCACCAGTCTTGCCGGGGCGGGCCTCAGCACGCAGGTAAGCATTGTGGAACTGCTTTTCCAGAACGCCGTAGATAAACTTGACCTTCTGCTTCTCCTTCAGCTGAGATGCGTACTCAGACTGCTTCTTGCGCATGTTGCCATTGGAGTTGCGGGTGGTATTCTTCTTTGCATAGCCCATGACCGCAGGAGAAATGCCCAGGGCCTTGCAACGCTTTGCGATAGGCTGCGTATTCTTTGCCATAATTCAATTTCCTCCTTCGATCAGACACGACGGCGCTTCGGGGGACGGCAGCCATTGTGGGGGATGGGAGTCACGTCCTTGATCAGGGTGACTTCCAGGCCGGTAGCCTGCAGCGCACGAATAGCGGACTCACGGCCAGCGCCGGGGCCCTTGACGTAGACCTCAACGGTCTTCATGCCATGCTCGATAGCAACCTTGGCTGCGGTCTCAGCAGCAGACTGGGCTGCGAACGGAGTGCTCTTACGGCTGCCGCGGAAGTTCAGGGAGCCGGAGGAGCACCAAGACACTGCATTACCCTGCAGGTCGGTGATGGTGACAACAGTATTGTTGAAGGTAGACTGGATATGAGCCTGACCAGCAGCAATGTTCTTGCGCTCTTTGCGCTTCATGCGGACATTAGCGCCCTTCTTGGCATTATTTGCACTTGCCATTTCTCAAATCCTCCTTACTTCTTCTTGTTAGCGACAGTGCGCTTGGGACCCTTGCAGGTACGTGCATTGGTCTTGGTACGCTGGCCGCGGCAGGGCAGATTCTTGCGATGGCGGGTGCCACGGAAGGACTGGATCTCAACCAGGCGCTTGATGTCCAGAGCAACGTTGCGGCGCAGGTCGCCTTCAACGATGATGTTAGCCTGATCGATGTAGTCACGGATCTTAGCCTCTTCTTCCAGAGTCAGGTCCTTG
>ENA-OQCS01000814-OQCS01000814.1-human-gut-metagenome-genome-assembly--contig:-NODE-814-length-17258-cov-4.279960_pt1 | contig 17258 bp, 16 predicted proteins | sample MGYA00242757_ERZ504575 | MGnify/ENA primary metagenome ERZ504575 (study PRJEB26092, sample SAMD00036297) | human gut metagenome | host: Homo sapiens | study: EMG produced TPA metagenomics assembly of...
CTTAATATGCTCATATTCTTCTTCCTCGCTATCTGCTAACATATGTAATCCTTGTATGATATTAAAAATGATCAAAGTACTGATCACAGAAGTTCCTCCATAACTTACGAGTGGAATCGTAACTCCAGTGGATGGAATGAATTTTGTCACACCACCGATACTTAAGAATACCTGGAATAAGAAACAAACTCCGAATCCAAGGCATAACAATTTGTTAAACAATTTTCTGCTTCTTGTGGAAATATCCATAAAGAGGATAAAACTGCTCATTAAAACGAAGATCAGGCAGATTCCAAAGATCACACCAAATTCTTCACAGATCACAGAAAAGACAAAGTCTGATTCCCTGACCGGAATATCAAACGGCCGTCCATTTCCAAGCCCCATTCCAAACCAGCTTCCAGTTCCAATAGCAAATAAGGATTGACAGACCTGAAGTCTCTTCCTTCGATCATGGAAAACGGATCTTTCCATACCGCTACACGGATCTGTACATGAGTAAAGATCTTATCTGCGATAATAGCAGCCACAGATCCTGCTGCCAAACCGCCAAATAAGTAACTTGCTTTTGCGGTTGCAACATAAAGCATCATCAGATAGATCACAAAATAAAGCAACGCTCCGCCTAAGTCCTTCTCAACAACAAGCACTAATACATAAAGTGCTGCGATCACTGTGATCTTTACCAGATCTTTAAATTCCTTTGCCTTAGAAGTAGTGCTGCAACAAAGAACACAAAGATGATCTTTACAAATTCAGAAGGCTGAAATTTAAGTCCCGCAATGCTGACCCAGTTATACGCCCCATACTTGTTGATACCAAACACGAATACTGTAGACAATAGTAAAAATCCTGCCACTGCATAAAGCCATCCAAATTTATTCCAGATCGTGATCTTATGCATCATCAATGGAATAAAACTTGTCACGATCACACTTCCTGCCGCGATCGCAAACTGTTTCATTGCAAGATCAAATGATAATCTTGTTAAGATCACAAACCCAACTCCTAACAAAAAACAGGTGTTATTGATCAGCGGTCTTGAACATCTTTTATAGATTCTCGGAAATACGATCATCAAAATCTCGAAAAAGATCACTTGTGCCGCAAAAAAGATCAAGATCTTTAATTCAAATTCCTGCAAAAACAGTACTGTGTAACATAAGAATAAAAATACAAACATATAGATGACCTGATTGTCTAACAGGTCTTCCTTTCTATCTCTATTCTTTGGACGAAATACTGTATAACATGACAGTGTATAGATCAGACACATAATGATGATCAGATATTTTGCTATCGTAGTAATAATGTCTATCATATGGTTTTATAAAACTTCCCTCTTTAGATGCCCTGTCGTATATTCTGTGGCAAGAGAAGCTCTTTCCCCTTTCTGTATAGATTTCGCTGCATTTAAAATCTCCTTGATCTGCACCTCATTTTCTCTTGTAATATGAAAACGGATCACGGATGGATGAAGATCATTAAGAATTCCTGCTTCATTTCCAACCCACAATGGTTTTCCATTATAAATCTCATTGATGCAGTCACAACAACTTGTGTGAACGAAGAAGTTTGCATTGTAACGATCCTTTAATGTCAGCCAAGATGGAGTCTTATCACATCCTCGAAGATTATTCTTCACGCATTGTGCAGACACCATCAATGGCTGATAACCATAGAGGAATAGGTCCGCATTCAGAAGTTCTAACTGTTCCATCTCTTTTTTGTTTAATTCCGATGGATACGTCATTCGAATTTGAATACCTGATAATCTTTGGTATTCTTTGACAGCCTCTTTGTTATATCCATAAAACATGTAATCCGCGATCATTTCCTTTTGGTATCCTTCTTCGATCAACCATGAAAATTCTTCTAAATTGCGTACGAGCAGCCCATCAATTTCATTTGTAAATATAAGATCTTTCTTTGCCTTTAATTCTTCCATCTGACGTTTTCTTGCAATCTGTGGAAGCATCAGATAACACTGTTTTCCTTCAGTCTTTATTTTATTCAGGATAGATTGTGGATCCTCCTGCTGTTTGAGTTCCATCCATGAAAGATAGATCTTCATTACTTCCCTGTCTTCTGTTACAATATCCAGATACTCAAGGTTCTCCATAGAACTGCAATCTGTATCTTGCTGTCTTCCTGTTCCTGACTGCTTGCTACATCATTTTCTTTGACTGGATCTTCGTAAGTTCTTCTGTATTTTAAAATCTTTGTCTGATCCATCTGTGCAAATGCTTCTTTTCTTAGTTTCTTGAGCACAGAACCTGGTACGAACAAGTTCTCTCCAAGATCAACTTCTAATTCTTCAAATGTATAGTGGGTCTGTCCTGTTTTCTTAAGAAGCTTCTCAATATCTGCTGGCATGGCACCATTTTTCTGCGCTTCTTCGATCACTGGACCAATTACTTCTACGTAATCTTCTCCGTCTTTGAGAATGAGTTTAGCACACTGATCTTTCTGAATTATGATTTTCCCTTAAGATTTCTTTCTTTTTCTGCTTTAATCCTTCATCAATCCGTTCGATCATTGGATGATTCAAGGTTCTTTGATTTCCATGCCTTCATGAAGTTTCTTCATTTTCTGTCCATTTAAAACAACCTTGCTGCCTGCTTTAAATTCAGAGGGACTGGTAAGTTCTACTTTTTCTTCTGAATTGATACGGATCTGCAAAGCATCTCCTTTGTGGATATCTTCTTGGGCCGTAAAAGAAATCTTACCTTTCATAAGTTTGCTGATCTTCCCAACATATAACCCCTGATGATCTGGCCGTTTCATACTCATCATATCTTTTCCATGATATTCTTTATAATATCCGCCAGTAAATCCCCCACGGTTAAATACTTCCATCAAGATCTTCATATCCTCGGATTCTACTTTATATGGTTTTTCTGAAAGATAAAGATCTACGTATTTGCGGTAGATTCTTGTGACTTCCCCGACATATCTTGGACCTTTCATGCGTCCTTCAATCTTTAAGGAATCCACTCCATGATCTAAAATCTCTGGTAAATGTTCAATGGTACATAAATCTTTCAAACTTAATGGATACGCATTCTTTGTATTCTTTGTCCCGTCAAGATAAAATGGCAGACGGCATGTTCCTGCACATCGCCCACGATTCCCACTTCTTCCACCTAACATACTACTCATAAAACACTGTCCTGAATAGCAGTAGCATAATGCTCCGTGAACAAAACATTCCATGTCAAGTCCTGTATCATCCTTAATCTCCTGAATCTCTTCCAAAGATAATTCCCTTGCTGGAACAACTCGTTTTGCACCCATTTTCTTTGCGATCCTTGCTCCATGAACCTGTGATCGTCATCTGGGTGCTCGCATGAATCTCAAGTTTCGGAAAGTGTTTTCGGATCACGGATACAGCTCCCAAATCCTGTACAATCACCGCATCCAGTCCTTGCTCATAAAAAGGTTTTAAAAATCCCGGCAGTAATGGAAGTTCTTCTTCTTTCATCAGAGTATTGACTGTAAGAAATAATTTTTTACCATACAAATGTACGTAATCGATTGCTTCTAATAGTTCTTCCTTATTAAAATTCCCGGCATAAGCTCTGGCTCCAAACATCTCTCCACCTAAATAGACGGCATCCGCTCCATTTAGAATTGCTGCTTTTAGGCATTCCATGGAACCAGCTGGAGCTAATACTTCAATTGGTCTGTTCTTTGTTCTCATCTGTTATCTATCCTCTGGTATTGGTAAATGAAAATGCTCATATGCACTTCTTGTTACAACTCTTCCTCTTGGTGTTCTCTGAATCAATCCGTTCTGGATCAGATATGGCTCATACACATCTTCGATCGTTCCTGAATCTTCTCCGATCGCTGCTGCTAATGTATCAAGTCCGACTGGTCTTCCTTCAAATGTCTCCATCATCGTCTTTAATAAATTTCTATCTGTCTGATCCAGCCCGATCGTATCAACTTCTAAATGATTCAGTGCATCTCTTGCAATCTCTAATGTGATCTGTCCATCGTATTTTACCTGTGCAAAATCTCGCACACGTTTCAATAAACGATTGGCAAGTCTTGGTGTCCCTCTGGATCTTCTTGCAATCTCTAATGCACCCTCTGGATCGATCCCAATCTCTAAGACTTCTGCAGACCGTTCAATGATCGTCTGTAGCTCTTCACTGTTATAGAAATTCAAGCGGTTTACAACTCCAAATCGATCTCTTAACGGTGCTGTTAACATTCCAGCTCTTGTCGTTGCCCCGACTAATGTAAATCTTGGCAGTTCCAGCCGGATTGATCTCGCAGCCTGTCCTTTTCCTACTAATATATCAATGGCATAGTCTTCCATTGCTGGATACAGAACTTCTTCTACCTGTCGATTTAAACGGTGAATCTCATCAATAAATAAGACATCTCCTTCCTGCAGATTATTAAGAATTGCCGCGATTTCTCCTGGTTTCTCGATCGCTGGTCCACTTGTTACTTTCAAATGTACACCCATTTCATTTGCTACGATCCCTGCAAGTGTTGTCTTTCCTAATCCCGGGGGGCCGTAAAACAGTACATGATCTAAAGATTCTCCTCGACTTTTGGCTGCCTCAATAAAAATCTTTAAATTCTCTTTGACTTTTTCCTGTCCAATGTAATCACTTAACATTTGTGGGCGCAGATGATTTTCAATTTTGATATCTTCTTCCACAAGTTCTGTGGAAATCATTCTGTTTTGCATAATTACCCTCTATCTATATCATAATATTCTTCAATGCTTTTTTAAGAAGTTCTTCTGGGGTGAGATCTTTCGCATCTTCTACCTTGTTAACTGCGATCGCTGCTTCACTTTTTGAATATCCAAGACTTACTAATCCTTCGATCGTGATCATCACAGAATCACTGCTGTCTACAGATGTATCAAAGATCTCTGCTCCCACACCATCTTCTTCTAATTCTTCAAAGCTTAACTTATCTTTTAATTCTAAGATCAATTTCTTCGCTCCCTTAGGTCCAAGTCCCGGGGTCTTAGAAATTGTCTTGACGTCTTCACTGATCACTGCCATCTTAAGTTCATAAACGGACAGCGTTGATAATACAGACAATCCTACCTTCGGTCCGATCCCATTGACTCCGATCAGAAGTTCAAATGCTTCTTTTTCTTCTTTTGATAAAAAGCCAAATAAACTGACATCATCTTCTCTTACATGCATATGGGTATAGATCTTGATTTCTTGTCCGATCTTAGGAAAAGATTCTCCTCTCATCGGAACCATCATCTGGTACCCAATCCCATGATTATCCACAACCACCATCCCTGGTGACATATCTTCTAGTATTCCTTTTATATATGAAATCAATTTGGTTTCTGCTACTCAAAATGTGATTAAACATACTCACATCGAGATAACGTAGACTCTCACGAGTTCTACTTACTACTTCATCGTGTATGCTTTGGATTGACCGAAATCATATCTACTCACAAGTTCTTGTACACTCCATAGTCGTAAATTCCCGAAATAGCCTTCGGTACATACCTACGTTTGCGTTTATTTATGCAATTTCGTAAGTCGTAGCATCTCTCAAATTAAGTGCGGCATTGAAATCTCTATCTTCGGTATAACCACAATCACATTTGAAAATTCTATCTGAAAGTTTTAAATCTTTCTTGATGCTCCGCAACAGTGACAGGTTTTAGATGATGGATACCATCTGTCTACAACTCGAAGTTCAATTCCGTTTTCATTGCATTTCGCCTGAAGCTTTATTCTGAATTCATAAAACTTCTGCGAAGCAACTGCCTTTGAAAGATGTTTGTTCTTCATCATTCCTGATATATTTAAATCTTCAATCGTTATATAAGATGGTTTGGTTTTCACTATCTCTGCGATTGTTTTATTGATATGATCAGTACGAATGTTATCAATTCTATGATGAAGTTTCTGTACTTTAAGCCTCTGTTTTTTTATATTTGCTTTTTGAGTAGATTCTCCTTTCTTTAAATTTTCATACTTTCGAGAAAGATTTCTCTGTTCTCGAATAAGTTGTTTTCCAAGTTTTTTTAATCTTACTGATCTGTTAATGTTCTTATAAGTTTTACCATTGGAAACAATGGCAAAATCCTTTATCCCTAGGTCGATACCAATTCCTTCCTTGGAACTATTAGCTATCTTGTTATTTGGAATTTCTACAAGAGCTGAAACATAGTATCTACCAGCTTTTATTGACACATGACCGCTTTTAATTACATATCCATCTTTTGTTGTTAGAATATATCCTTTTTCTTTAATGCGAACCCAACCAAGTGATGGAATATTGATCCTGTGTCTTTGACAACGGCAATCTTTTGGATTGTTCTTTACAAAATACATTTTCACATCAGATCTATTCTTCTTTTTGAATCTAGGGAAACTACTCTGATGTTTAAAAAATCTTGTAAATGCGGCCTGTCCATTATTTACTGCTTGTGTTACTGCTTTTGAATAAGCTTCCTTAATCCAAAAACATTCCGGATGCTTTGGAATATACTCATTGTTAAGCCATACTCTAAATTGGTTACTGCTCATAAACTTTTCGCCTTTATTATAAAGCTCTTTATTATGAGCAAGGTAGAAGTTATAAATATATCTACAAGTTCCTATTGTTTTACAAATTTTGGCTTTCTGCTCCTCTGTTGGATTTATTTCTGTCTTGAAGCTCTTTAGCAATTTCCTCATCCCTTTCTATTTGTTTTTTATACTTACGAAGCCCATACAGCCTACAAGAGAACACATGAAGTATTGAAACAATATCCTGCACAAGTTCTTCTTGTGGCGATAGTTCCTCATTGTTTACTACCACTATAGTCGTATTAAACTTCATACAGAATTTTTCAAACCAATCATAACCAAATCTAATAAATCTATCTTTATGGGTTACAAAACTGTCTTAAAAATGCAACTTGATTTAGTAAATCATCTTTTTGATTTCTTGTAGACACTCTAGCATAAATAACTACCTGACGCTTATCATTTTCAGTATTTATACCTTTAAATTGTAGATACTGGTCATAAGTGTAATAGCGTCTATTAGTTGGAGTTCGGTTTGCTTTTAGAGTTCCTTCTCTGTCCCAACGTTGTAATGTCTTAACAGATACGCCTAAAAGTTCAGCAAAATCTTTTGGCTTATAATTTGTGATATTTGATGTATTCATTATAGCACTCTCCTTTGAGTATATTTAAACACTTTTAATCACATTTGTTGATTGTTTTAGGTTCTTAACATTCCCTCCTTATTCTGTCTTTTTCCATTCGTTTCGTATTATACCTTATCATGTCTTAACAGTCCAGTCTATTGGATCAGAATTCATAAATTATCCGTACGTATGTTCTTATCTTAAATGATCATATGATGGGGAGTTAAAAGTATAAAAGTCTCTAAAAAGTCTCTAAAAAGTCTCTCAAGAGACCTTTGGAGATCCTTAAGAGACTTTTAGAGACCTTTATAATCTATATCTGGTTTTCCATTCATTGCAAATCCGATCAAAAGCCGATATAATAAATCTGTGGATATGATTCTTGTTCACAGAAAGGATTTTTATGGAACATAACATACAACAATCTTTATTTTTTGATATAGAAACAACTGGATTGAGTGCTGATATCTCAGCGATTACTGTGATCGGATGCTGTAATATGGATGGAAATGTAACACAATGGTTTAATGAAGACGGACTATCTCAGAAACAGATCTTAACTGATTTTCTTGCATTTATCCAACCTTATAATACACTGATTACATTTAATGGCAAAACCTTTGATCTTCCTTTTTTGACATCAAAGATCAAGGAGTTTAAGATCAATGCATCATTTGACCAGTATGAGCATCTTGATCTTTATCAGATTTTAAAACCTTATAAAAATCTGTGGGGATTAAAGAATTTCCAGCAGAAGAATCTGGAAGAATATTTAGGAATTCAACGAACCGACAAACTTCTGGAAAAAAACTTATCAAAACTTATCAGGATTATCTTGAGAATGGAGAGATCAAGAATAAAGAATCGCTACTTTTACATAACCACGAAGATCTTATCGGTCTACATAAAATTTATTCGTTGATGTCTTATCCCGCATTGCTTGATAAAGAATTTACTTTATCATCCTATTTTATTGAAAATGATCATTTTGTTGCTCATCTGAATCTCGATATACAGATTCCTGTCAGCTGCAATTACGAAAAGTCTGGCATATCTCTGACTCTTGATCATTCGAATGCTACACTTACATGTCCTTTGGAAAATGGTCATCTAAAGCATTACCACAAAGATTATAAAAATTATTATTATCTCCCTATGGAAGATCTTGTGATCCATAAAAGTATGAAGTCATTTGTGGATACCACGAGTATCATTCGTGCCGATAAAAACAATTGTTATTCAAAATTTACTCCTGGAGATAGCTTCTTATCTGCAAAAACTGATGTTGCCAATTATTGTGCTGACATTATTTATTACATTTTATCCGAAAAATAAAAAAACATCCATCTGAACTTTAATTCTAGATGGATGTTTCTATTTTAATCTCTTCCGATCTTTCGGATTTCACGATGTTGTAAAATTTCTTGTTTTAACACATCTACAGAGCGATTCACTACCAGTCTTCTGGGAAATTCATCTCTTCTAATAAGACTTCCACATGATCAAACACACCAACCGCATTTGAAAAATGTGCATCTGTCCCTGCGACTACCGGCACTTTCTTCTCTTCACACATCTGAAGCATGATCTGCAGATTCTGCCATGCTCCAACTCTTGATGACAAAGAATCCAAGGAACTGTTATTTATCTCTAATAGTGTATGATTTTCTTTTGCCGCATCTACGATCGTTTCATAATCAATCGGTATTCTGCTGTCATCTGGATGGCTGATAATGTCGATCATTGGATTCTCGATCGCTTTTACATAGGCATTCGTATTTTGTGTAACGGATCCAACTTCATAACATGGAAGATGGATTCCCGCAATTCGGATATCCAAAGTCTTCTCAATAATTTCTTCTTCCATACTTAAAGTTCCATCATGATCGATAATGTTGATCTCAGAGCCAAACATCAGATCGATCCCATACATCTTTCTTGGAATAATACGCATATTATGGAAATAAATCTCATCGCATGTTCCAGGAATTCCTTGTGCATGTTCTGTGATGCCTAGAAGTTTCAATCCTTTATCTGCCGCTGCTTTTGCCATCTCCTGTACTGTTGAATACGCATGTCCACTGGCTACTGTATGTGTGTGTAAATCTAATGTAAATTCCATTTTTCAAAACCTCGTTTTATCATCCACTTCTGATCTTTATGAAATTCTTGCGATCTGTTCTTTGACCTGTTCTAACATCTGCTGATATTTGGCAAGTTTGTCTTTTTCTTCCTGAACTTTCGCTTCAGGCGCTTTGCTTACGAATCTTTCATTTCCAAGCATTCCTTCGCAACGTTTGATCTCGCCATTTAAACGTTTTTTCTTCTTTTGCAAGACGTTCTTTCTCTTTTGCAATGTCAACTAATTCTGCAAATGGCATGTAGATCACAGCTCCTGCGATCACACTTGATACTGCATCGTCTCCGATTCCGTCTTTGTTGTCCTGAATGATAACTTCACTTGCATATCCAAGTGTAGCAAAGAAAACTTTCCCTTGTTCAAAAATATCTCTGATTTCCGCATCTTCAGATACCACGTAAACCTGTGCTTTCTTCTTTGGTGATACGTTCATCTCTGCACGAACATTACGGATTCCTCTGACTGCTTCTTTGATCGTCTCTACAGCCTTCTCATCAGCCTTGAAGTTCCATTCTTCTTTGAACTCTGGCCATTTTGCTAACATAATAGATTCTTCATCTGTTAAATTACAATAAATCTCTTCTGTGATAAATGGCATATATGGATGTAACAGTTTTAATGCTTCTGTTAAAACTGTATTTAATGTCCAAAGTGCTGCTGCCTTTGTCTGGTCTTCATCATTGTACAGACGAGGTTTTACCATCTCAATATACCAGTCACAGAATTCTTCCCATAAGAAGTCGTTTAATTTCTGAACTGCGATACCAAGTTCGTATTTCTCCATGTTGTCTGTAACATCTTTGGCAAGTGTATTTAACTTAGATAAGATCCATTTGTCTGCACTTGTAAGATCTTCTAATGTAACATCAGAGAAATCAGCCTGCTCTAAGTTCATCATAATGAAACGAGATGCATTCCAGATCTTGTTTGCAAAGTTACGACTTGCAATGACACGTTTTTCTGTGTAACGCATATCATTTCCAGGGGCATTTCCTGTGATCAGTGTAAATCTTAAGGCATCTGCACCATACTGTGCAATGACATCCAATGGATTGATACCATTTCCAAGGGATTTACTCATCTTACGTCCCTGTTCATCACGAACTAATCCATGGATCAGTACTGTGTCAAATGGACTCTTTCCTGTCTGTTCGTATCCTGAGAATACCATTCTGACTACCCAGAAGAAAATGATATCATATCCTGTTACCAGTGTATTTGTAGGATAGAAGTAATCTAATTCTTTTGTCTTCTCTGGCCATCCGAGTGTTGAGAAAGGCCACAATGCAGAACTGAACCATGTATCCAATGTATCTTCATCCTGTGTGAAATGCTTGCATCCACACTTAGGACATACTTCCGGTGTTTCTCTTGCTACGACAACTTCTCCACATTCATCACAATAATATGCTGGAATTCTGTGTCCCCACCATAACTGTCTGGAAATACACCAGTCACGGATGTTCTCTAACCAATGAAGATATGTCTTTGTATAACGTTCTGGTACGAATTTCAGATCTCCGTTCTTCACAGCTTCGATCGCTGGTTTTGCGAGTTCTTCCATCTTCACAAACCACTGTGGCTTGATCATAGGCTCAACTGTTGTTCCGCAGCGGTCATGTGTTCCTACGTTATGTTCATGTTCTTTGATCTTAACTAAATATCCCTGTTCTTCCAAGTCAGCAACAATGGCCTTCCTTGCTTCATAGCGATCCATACCTTCGTATTTACCACCATTCTTGTTGATCGTTGCATCGTCATTTAAGATATTGATCTCTGGCAGATCGTGGCGTTTCCCAACTTCAAAGTCATTTGGATCATGTGCTGGTGTGATCTTAACGGCACCTGTTCCAAACTCACGGTCTACATATTCATCTGCTACAACTGGAATCTGACGATTGCATAATGGCAATTCTAACATCTTACCAACTAAATGTGTATATCTTTCATCATCTGGATGAACTGCAACTGCAGAGTCTCCTAATAATGTCTCTGGACGTGTTGTTGCGATTTCTACATATTCACCTTCGCTTCCAACAACTGGGTATTTAATATGCCAGAAATGCCCTGCCTGATCTTCGTATTCTACTTCCGCATCAGAGATAGATGTCTGGCAGACCGGACACCAGTTGATGATTCTTGATCCACGGTAAATATAACCTTTTTCATATAATTTAATGAACTTCTTTGACTGCTTCAGAACATCCTTCATCCATCGTGAATCTCTCACGATCCCAGTCACAGGAAGATCCAAGTTTCTTCATCTGTTCGATGATTGTTCCACCATATTCTTCTTTCCAATCCCAGGCACGTTCTAAGAACTTCTCTCTTCCAAGATCTTCCTTCTCGATTCCTTCTTCTTTCAGTGCATTGATGATCTTTACTTCTGTCGCAATACTTGCATGGTCTGTTCCTGGTATCCATAATGCATTATATCCCTGCATCTTCTTAAAACGGATCAGAATGTCCTGAAGTGTCTCATCTAACGCATGCCCCATATGAAGCTTTCCTGTGATATTTGGAGGTGGGATCACGATCGTATATGGTTGTTTTGTCTCATCTACTTCTGCATGGAAATACTTGTTATCCAGCCATTTCTGATACAGGCGTTCTTCAATCGCACCTGGATCATACGTTGTTTCTAATTCTTTCTTCATCTCTAAACTCCTTACTCTATAGTTTCAGAATCTGCTTGTTCACCGATTCCTTCTAAAATCTGCTCATGCCGGATCAATTCCTGATTGCATATATCTTTTCTATCATTCAATGTATTCAGGTAATCCTTTCGTTTGATCAGATCATATAAAACCTTTGGATGATACATCCAGATTCCTGGATTATCCCACTGGTTCTTTTCTAATAATCGTTCCAGATCATTGGATGCCTCAAGGATCGCATCGCTAAATCTTAATCTGGCTGACACTTTACCACAAAAATCAAATAATTTCCACTGTTCCGGTGAAATATATGAAAATACTTTTTCAAATTTCTCATAATAAAACTTAAGATCATTGCCAATCTCTCTTTTATCATCTTCTAACCGCTTTCCTGTATGACTCTTGTGTGTGACCATCATCTCTAATAATTTCAGCTGATCACCAGCTTTCCTCTGTGACTGAAATAAAATCACAAGAAGCAATAATATGATCACTGCTCCTGCACTCAACTGCCACAGATAATCTTTGGCATTCATCTCAAAATGATATAAATATCCAGCACTCACTCCGCATACCGCTGCTGCTATGCAAAGAAATGAAATAAACAGTGCCTTTTTATTTCTTCTCTTCTCCTGTGCTGCCTTGATCTTCCCATTCATCATGGTCTCATCTTCATTCGCATGCACAAGTTCCTTCTCTAACTGTTTTTGTTCTCCTTCCAGAGAATTGATCGAATTGAGTCCTGCCTTTAATTCTTCTTCGCGTTCCCAAAGGTCAAAAAACTCTTCATCACTGACTCTTCCTTCACAAACATCATAAAATTCTCTTGCAAATGTCCGATAATAAAGTCTTGCTTTGTCCTCTACCTCTGGTTTCACATCAAAATCTTTCTGATCAAGTTTCTTAAGATCATGGATCTGTTTCTCAATGCTTTCTAACTCTTCTTTATAAAGTTTTACAAATCGTTTTTCACTTAAGATCTCACTATCATTCGACAGGTCATCAGATAGTCTGCGCTTTGTATTCATCTTTCCACTTCCCTAAAGTTGTCTTAATCAGGCGGCGGGTTATATTTTCGTCTGCCTTCTTTCTATGATAATCTATTTTACCAAGTTTATCAAACTCTTCTTTTTGAAAAACTTCTTTTTCTCTTTCTTTTATGTTCTGATAGATCATCTTACATTGATCTTCATCAAAAGAAATCCTTCTTCCTGCTTCCAAAAATGCTTCCTCATCTCCTGCCAGATATGCTGCTGTAAAATACGCTTCCTGTATCTGTTTATCTTCTTTGATCCTTAATGCCATTGCAAAAGATTCTTTTGCCTCTTCAAAACAAAACATCCGGCTTTGGCATAATCCCATATGATATAGTACCTGAATCTGTTCCGCAGCATTTAATTTCCCTGAAACTGTTTCAAGTTTCTGGTAAGCGATCAATGCTCTTACATACAATTGATGCTTTAAATACATATCTGCCAGAAGTTTTTGCTTCTTTGCAGCAGAATAAAGATAAGTTGTGCGTAATTTTTGCTGAAACTGGATTTTCTCATCTGAAGTAAAGTAATTATAGTAATTTATCACTTCCTTGACTTGCTGTACCGCATCATCACTCTTGATCACAATATCCAGCTGCTCTTTTAAATAATTTTTTAATGGATATTCAAAACCTTCTGTCAAGAAAAATATCAAGTAATGCTCTAACAGCCAGCAAAATTCCTCATAACTTTGAAAGCTTCTCCCAATCTTTGCGATCTTATATGGAACTTCGCTGTTTTGTCTCACACAAAACGATCTTACTCATGATAATCACCTCTTTCCAGCTGTATGACCTGCTGCCACGTCTGATAGCTTGCCTGGCGAATCTGTCCAAACCCAAGATCTGTGATCTTGATCTTACACTGATCTGCTTTGATGTATTCTCCCTGAATTCTTAATTTATATACAAGATTTGGATCTTTCTTCATTCCGTCTAATGACATACAGATCGAAGCTTTCTTGATTCCAGAACGATTTCTGACTTCAAAAATCAATCCATTCACTCCTGATACAAAAATTTCAATCTCTCCACGGCTTTCTTTCCATGGCTTTCCATCCATGATCAAAGGACAGAACATATCTCTTCCATGGTGATGCACGACCAGCCCGATCTGACTGATCGTAACATTTTGTGCAAACACAACCTCATCTCTGGAAACATGTTTATCATTTTCACATAAATATACTGCTCCACATGCAAACAAATGTTTGCTCATAAATACTCTTCTTCCAAGGCACAATGCTTTCGTAGACTGTTTAAACCAGCTTCCTTCAAAGCCCTCTCCACAAAGATAAACTGTAGCCGTCACACCTCTTACCAGTGCCTGTTTGATGATCTGTAAGAATGCGATATCTTTCTCTTCATTCGCCACCGCATCCTTGATCTGTTCCGTATAATCCCTGCTGTCAACTAAAACACGATCTTTTGTCTTGCGGATCTCATAGCAGATAAATCGTTTCTTGGTATAATCAAAAATCACTGAATTTCCACGCAACAGATTATCTCCACGGAATCCAACAACTCCCAACGCTGCTTCTTCTTTGGTAAAAAATCTTACCCTTTCTTTTGTGATTCCTGCACGGATACACTGTTCTTCTGCTTGTTGTACGATCTGCGGCGCTGCTTCATCAAGAACAACTCCGATCGTTCCTTCCTTTTGTGCCTGTGCTGTCGAAATGACAAATTCCACTCTGGATCTGCCATAAGTGACAGGTTCTTCTTCCTTAATCTCTCCTTGATCTGACACACAAATATATGCCAGATCTCCTTCAAAATGTATTGCCGTCTGCATATCTTATTCCTCTGTCATTGGTTTTATAAATTGCACCATCATTGTCTTTGCTGCATATTCCTCCATCATCATCTGGAGTTTTTCATCCTGCTGATGCCGGATCAGTTCATTTAGTTCATAAAAGCGGCTTCCCTTGCAGTACTTCAAATGATCTGTCACGACCACCTGGTCACGATATCTTCTTTCTTCTCCTTCTATGGTTACATAATGGTCATTTAATTCATGATCAAATATAGAAGCTGAGAATACATAATATCCAGGAAGCAGCTCTTTCATCACTTCCTCTTTCCATACTGCACTTGTCCCATCCATAAAATGGAATATCACTGTCTGCCCACTCTTTGCACGAAATTCTATAAATGTTCTGGCACAAAGATACTTTGGAAGTTTTATCACATCCAGATATTGGAACAACACTGGAAGAACATGATCCGTCTGAACCACCTGATGATCTTTGATCTTCTCGATGCGTCCTTTACATCTGTCACTTAAATTCTCTTTTTTATCTTTATAATAATCAAGATAGAGCTGCTGATACATCCAGTCCATCTTTCCGATATCGATCTTCTTTCCGATCAGTTCATAAAATTCCTCTGGAAGTATCTGATCTTGTTCATATGCAAAATTCACATATTCTACTAACATCGCATCGATCAATGCCGTATCTGTCTGTACCTGCTGAATATAAGTAGAAAATACCTTAAATTCTGTTCCATCCACACCATCTGCGATACAGGCTTTTAACACACTTTCCACAAAAATGCGGTCATACATACCACCTTTGTTTCCTGCTTCAAATATTGCCAGCATCTCTTCCTTGGTTCCGTGGAAATATCTTTGCAGATATGCAACGATCTCACTGTTTTCCTCTCCCTTGAGAATGCATATTCACACATCTCAACCAACAGTTCTGAGCGTCTGGTACTTAATGTTGTCAGTGCATATAAGCAGATCGTACACAATTGCTGCTTATCCAAAAACTGATATCCGTATTGTTCGATTCCTTTCAAAGCCTCATTATACAATTCCCCTGCTATGAAATAGCGGATCATATGAATTCTGTTTTTGTCTTTTAAGTTCTTCCATTCCACATAAGAAAGTGCACGTTTCAATTCTTCAGACATCTCATGTTCCCAGTAATAATCCAACACTTTTTCAAATAACTGCTGTTCATAGTCTTCATCCAGTGCTCTGCTCTTTAATGCAGATAACACAACTGGGAAGTCTTCGTCTTCTAATTGTTGTTTTCTTTCAAAAGCTGCACCTTTATATAGGACAAAATGCTCATTCGTTCCGTCTGCTGCCTCACAATATGCCTGGATCTGCTCCTTCGTCCAGATTGGTTTTAACTGATAAGCCACTGATCCAATGTATCTGTTTTCCTCACTGTCAAAAAACACAAATGATGCATGTTCGTCAAAAATCTCTACATAGATCTTTTCTTCTCTTAAGTAACAAACATCCAGATTCTTCTTCCATCTCTGACTGATCTCCGCTTTCTGGATAAATTCATTGTCACAGATCAACTGTCTGACAAAAATAATATTACCTAAATCCTGTCTTGATCTCTCATCTTCCAGCAATTCTTCAAAATAATACCGGTATAATAAGATCAGATCTTCATTGATCTGACCTCTTCTTAATTCTTCTCTTAAAAAAGCTCTGATCAATTCTTCATAATTTGCAAACACCTTATGGTATTTTCTTCTGTTCTGTACAACATTTGCAAACAGGCGGCTTTGATCTTCTTTTCCAAGACTCTTACTATACGTAAAATATCTTAAGATCTCTTCTGGAAGCAATGGATATTGTCCCTTCGGGATCGTTCTTAAAAAAGCTTCCTGCAAGCCAATGAGCTGTACTCCTCTTTGAAGTGCTTCCTCATAATAAGGATGACAGTCCTCGTCCATACAATTGCCCTGGATCATCAGTGCACAGATTCCCTGTAACACATCACTCTGACGGTATTCTTTATAAATACAAAGGAACAACCAAAGGACTTCTTCTGAAAATACCTTGTTTCTTGAAATCAAAAAACAAATCCTTCCAATGAGTTTGGAATTCAGGATCTTCTCCTCTGCACCAAATTCAAGCACCCATAATTCATAAGAATCTATCTCATCCAACAGCTGTTCATCTTCGCCTAAAATACAGCATCCTTCAAATTGCAAAAGCGGATTTTGACATCCTTCCTGATATAATTCTTTGATCAATTCCATTCGAAGTTTAGCATCCTTCATCAATTCTTCGCTTAAATTCATATAAAGCCAGAACAGATATCCTTTGATCTTTCCATCTTCGCATTGATCATAGAGTTCTTTAATCTCATCTCTTGATCTTATGATCGTTTCTTCTTCCTTATCATAAATGCCTGAAGATACCAAACATATCCCTGCGCGATCAAAAGCGGCTCTTTTGATGCATCTTCTGGAATCTTTTCTTCTAAGTCTCCTTTTCCTTCAAGAATAGAAAGATGCAGTTTCATCAGA
>ENA-OQCS01000815-OQCS01000815.1-human-gut-metagenome-genome-assembly--contig:-NODE-815-length-17258-cov-2.779931_pt1 | contig 17258 bp, 27 predicted proteins | sample MGYA00242757_ERZ504575 | MGnify/ENA primary metagenome ERZ504575 (study PRJEB26092, sample SAMD00036297) | human gut metagenome | host: Homo sapiens | study: EMG produced TPA metagenomics assembly of...
GTATACCTATATCGATAGATTTTGAAAAAGCACCCTAAGGGAGCTCTATTAAAGTTACCCTTTTTTACCACCGATATGAAAAAGAAATTTTTTGCTAATTTATGGTTGACTTTTCATAGCTGGTCTCCGTTTATTTTTAGGCTCATGTCAATCCCCCCGAAGTGCCAAAAGGCATATTCCGGATTGTAAGCGATCGCCAAGTTCTCGGCGAACTCAGACTTTGGCTTATCGCCATTACAAAAAAGAAAAACCGTATTAAACCATCTACGATTTTCCATTTTACACCTTATTTATATTATACTATTCGCCATATTGTTTTTCAATGAGATTGCCCTTGACAAAACCACTGAATTTTTCGTGCTAAACAACAGTGTTTCCCTTCAATTTTTTGTGTATTTTACACAATTTTAGCTAACAATATTTCTATTTCTTCATATCGTGGATCATTCGGACGATATCATATCCGTAGTTATCTCCCGTTGCCCAGCCAAGCCCTTCAGGATTTTCCTGCTGCCCCAGCCATTCCACATATGGAGCCGTTCCTTTTTTTACATACTCATACCGATCATCTACACACTTCCCATTCAAAGGGTCTGCTGTGGCATATGCTTTCAGATGTTGAATCTGCGCCCTGATCCCGGTCCGCACATCAGGATAAGAGTTCCCGGGCACACCCCCGCCTGTTGTACCTAATCCCGCAAAATTAAACTGTTCGACAGAAGCATCTCCGCCATACTGCAAAAATCCCGTTTCTTTCATCGTCTGCACAAAAGCAACTTCCGGACGAACGCCTTCTGCCACCGCTTCATCATAATACATCCTGCAAAACACTTCTATAGACTCTGCTCCACCTTTGGAAAGAGCTTCTTTCGGATAAGGTTTTCCTGCCGTCTGAAAATAATCTACCATCTCATCAACTGTTACGCGGCTGTTTCCCATAATCGGATACTGTCCGTCAGCGATCGTTTCCTGTGATTCTTCAGCATTTCCCGCTGTATTTTGAGCGTTGTTTTCCCTTTGGTCTTTCACTTCATTTTTCTCTTGATCATTTCCTTTGTTTTTTTCGTAAACTTCCGCTTCTCCTTGTACAGCCGCTTCCTGCTTATTCTTGTCCTTCTCATGTGCCTGCGAAGAGAGCCGCCCTGATACTGATGCCAGTGCAATCGTTAAAACAAGAAGTACCGCCAGACCCGCTTCCATATATAATTTCATTTTCCGCTCATTTTGACGCGCCATATATTCACCATCCCAGAAATTTAAAATATCTCAACGGAACAACTTCCGCTGAGATATTATATTAGCACATGTTCAAATATATGAAAAGGAATCCCTTCCCGGTAAATTATTTTGCAAACAATATTGCAACGCCATATTTACGCGCGCGCCATTCCATCTACACTAAGAACTACGCCTGTAATATAGGACGCTTCATCAGATGCAAGAAATACAAATGCATTTGCAATGTCTTCCGGCTGTCCGAGTCTGCGAAGCGGAATCTGTGCGATCATCGGCTCGATCACGTTTTTCGGAACGGCTTTCATCATGTCTGTTTCCGTAATTCCCGGAGCAACTGCATTGACACGGATTCCTTTTGGCCCAAGCTCTCTTGCCAGAGAGATCGTCGTACCGTTTACCGCAAACTTAGACGCCGGATAAGCAAATCCGCTCGGCTGACCGGAAATACTTACCATTGAAGACGTATTCAGGACAACCCCGCTGTGATTTTTAATCATTCCGTCAACTACCGCGCGTGTTGCGTTAAATACACCTTTTACATTCAGATCGATCACACGATCAAAATCAGCTTCTGTATAAGATGTAAACGGAGTGCTCTCGGAAACCCCCGCATTATTCACCAAAATATCAATACGTCCGAACTGTTTCTCTACTTTATCAAATTCTTCTTTCACACTTTCAAAACTTCCGAGGTTCGGACTGATCCCTACCACTTCTGCATCCGGATGAATCGCTTTTAACTTCTCGACTGCCGCTTCCGCGTTTTTTTCACTGCTCGCCGCAACAGCAACTTCGCACCCTCTCTTAAAAATGCATCTGCTGTCGCAAATCCGATTCCACGGCTTCCTCCTGTAATAATCGCTACTTTATCTTTTAATCTCATAAATCGTTCCTCCTGTTTTTCTCTTGTTTTTATGTGTCGATCTTACTCTCTTATAATTTTCATTGCACATTATATAAGTATAATAACACATAATAGAAATTATGTCTGTGATTTTATCACCAAATAAAAATATCCGGCAAAATAATTATAAACATAATATAAAATAAAAGAGAATATCTCGCAGCAAAAATCGCAATCTGCCGCGGATATTCTCTTTTTCTTATTCTAAGCCTGCTTTTATTCGTGATAAAATTCACCGTCTCTGCTATATTCTCTCGCCGCCAAAAGCGCCGCTCCCTGTACAGGCGAATATTTAGGAGGACAAAGACAAATTCCATTTTCCTCGAGCTTCCGCACCAGTGGCTTTAATATAAAATCTCCTGCATGAAACAATCCACCTGAATAAGATACGATCGTGTCTCCCGAAATTCCAGTTTTCTATAAACAGCGCCTATGATCAGCGCTAATTCTTCTGCCGCAGCCTCATACAAACGTATTGCTTCTTCATCTCCTTGCATCGCTGCCTGTAAAAGCAATTTTTGAAGTTCAGCTGTTTTTGTACGATTATTTTTATACACTTCATCAAAAATGTCTATAAGGTCAAAGTCATTTTTTAAATTAAAATTGTATCGGAAAATCTCGAGTAACTTTCCTTTTTTTACCCTTCCGTCACTCTCTTTTGAAAACAGCTCCAACGCTTTCTTTCCCAACCAATAACAAGAGCCTTCATCAGAAAAACCATCATCATCCGCCCGCACGAGCTTCTGTGCCAAACTTATTTTGTCCATAAGCGATCGAACCTGTTCCTGCCACAAGATTGATCCCCTCTTCTAATCCCAAAGATCCTGCCCATCCCGCGGCGCTGTCGTTTACAATTTTCATCGGCCTATCTGTAATTTTGTCAATCCGGCATAAAAAGCGTTCATCATTTACTCTTGATTCTCCCCAATTCGGAAAGGCAAGACATATATAGGCATCATTCCCGTCTAATATTTGATTTATATTTTCTCTCAGTAATTCTGTCACATAATCCATTCCAACGTGCTTATAAGAAATAGTTCCTATCTTGCGCTGTGCAATCGTTTTTCCGTTTTCATCTAACAGTAAAAAAATCAGTTTTTGTTCCCCCTCCGTCAATCCCCAGAAAATACACTATACCGCCTCCATTTCCGAAAATGCTTCTAATGTAAACACAAGCGCTCTCACAAGATGAAACGCACATTTCCACGGTGTTCCTTTTGCACTGTTTTTTACGGTTCCGTCATATTCCAGTCGTTCAAACCACTCTTTATATTGTGAATCAAAAACTTTTCTTTACAATAATTATGCTGATCTAAAAATTCTTGAAGAAAATAACTATCTTTCGTATAGCAATACGCCTGTGCATAAGCTGTCAACGCCTCTGCATTCGGCCACCATACTTTTTCATTCCATAAAGAGTTCGTTTCTTTAAACCAGTCGATCGGGCGAGGTGTTTCCCCCAATGCGTCTGCATATGAAATAATTCCACCATACTCTTCATCTTTTCCGACGGCATTTGCCCAACGGGCAATCTGTATACCGCGCATAGTAATCTGCTTGTCTTCCAGCAATACTCCTGCCTTCATAAGAAACCATGCTGATTCATGCATATGTCCCGGATTAATAAAGCGGCCTTTGTCTGACTCAATATCAATTTTATTTTCTCTTGTAACCGCTTCAAACACTACGTTATATTCATCATTTGCAAACCAGTTAGCAATCTTATCGACACATTCATTCAAAAGTTTTTTTGTAACATCCGTCCCCAATACTTCCGCACATGTTTCCGTTGTAGACAGACATGTCAGATACATGTCATGCCATATAAAAACCGGGCTCCATGTATTTTCATATATTTCTTTAAACCATGGATCAAATACATTTTTTTCCATCGTTTCATAACAAGTTTTTTAAAAGTTCCATATTTTCCGGCGTTCTTACTTCTTCTATTTTAAGGTATTCTGCCACCCCCTGCAAAACATGAAATCAGAAAATATTGAGATTGTACCTTCCAAAACATTCCCTTTTCTGTCCAATACATAATTCCATCTTCCATCGCCCGCATACCCATATTTTACAAGAAATGAAAACCATGCTTTGCATTTTCCAACCACTCCTTCTTTTTGCGTACTTTGTTATAAAGCAGTGAATATATATATAGCTGACGCCCTTGAAACCAAATATATTTCTTATCATCTGTCATCTTTCCTTCTCTGTCAAAACAAGTAATATATCCGCCGTATTCTTTATCTATGCACCTCCGATCCCAAAATGGCATCACATCTTCTAAAATATGTTTTTCATAATAAGATACCAGTCTTTCTTTCAGTAATATGTCCATATATGCCTCCATATCATTCTCCTATGATTCCAGAGCATAATGATCTGCTCTTCCGCATAATCCAATGCAACTTTTATCCCACCTATGATCGGAGCATCTGCGCCTAACTTTGAAGTTACGACTTCAGGAACAAACGGACAAACTTTTTCTAATATTTTCTTGATCTCAACAATATTTTCCTCTGTAAAAATTTCTGAATCTCCGCCTAATATCACCATCTCAGAGTTTAACATCAATACGGTATTGGCGATGACAACGGCGATTTTTCTTATAATTTTTTTCACAATGGCATCTGCCGCCTCATCACCTTGTTCAGCTCGCAAAATAAGATCTGACAAGCCGTTTTTTTCACCGCATTCTGAGAAAATATTTTGACACACCTTTTTTTCAAATCGTCCGGGACATACAAACTCATCTGTCATCTCTTCCAATGATTCTAGATAATAACCTAATTCTCCCGCCGCCATATTATTTCCTTTTAGAAGATATCCGTCCACAATCGCCCTTGCCGCAAAGCCTTCTCCGTATTTTATGTAAACAATATTCGTCTGTTTTTTTCCTACGCCTCTTTCACGTTCTCCGATCAGCGCCAATTCAACGTCATTTACAATAATCGCTTCTACATTATATTTCTGTAAAATATGCTCTTTCAAATCGACATTTTTCCATTCCGGCAAATATGTTCCAAAGAGATCGTTTAAATCATTCTGGCCTGTCAGCGCAGGAACACCTACTGCGATCGCAATCACATCTACATCCTTTTTTTCGCTTTTCAAGCAACTCGTCTATCGCAGAATCCAACTGCCCGAGAACCTCGTCCACTCCGTTTTCTACTATGATCTCCTTTTCTGTCCACTGCTGAACTTCACCGTACAGATCTGCAATACCTGCACGAACTTTTTTAGGCATCAATCAACCGAAATCACATAATAAAGGTCTCCTTTATAACTTAATTGTCTCGGCTTTCTTCCCAAGCTCGTATCGTCACAGCCGTTTTCATATACAATCCCGTTTTCGATCAAGGCCGCTACATTATTACTTACCGCCGGTGCACTTAAATGCATCCTTTTTGAAATTTCCTGTCTGGAAATTCCATCATATACTTTTATCAGCCGTAAGATCATTAGTTTATTTCGATCTCCTATATCTGTCGGATTATAGATTTTCAAAGCATATCCCCCTTTATTTCTTACTCTTTGACCGAACCTGCAACATACCTTCAACAAGATATTTCTGCGCAAATATATATATCAACACGATCGGCACTGTCGCAATAACCAACCCTGCCATAATAACAGGTATATTTAATGTGAAACGTCCTTTAAATAAAGTAATCCCTACCATTAAGGTTCGCAATTCTTCTTTCTGAAGAAAAACAAGCGAAATCAACAGCTCGTTCCATACCCATACAAGATTTACAAGTGATGAAGTAATAAGCGCCGGAACGCTCAGCGGAATCATAATCTTTGTCAACGCCTTCCGCTTACTGCACCCGTCAATCTCCGCTGCCTCTAACAAAGAATCCGGTACTGTTTTCATGAAATTTCTCATCAAATATATCGTCATAGGCAACATAATTCCTATATATATTAATATCACAGAAACACGTGTATTTACCAGACCCAATATTTTAATAATCCGGAACTGCGGTATAATCATAACAACCGGAGGAACAGACATCAGCGGAACGATCATGTTGAACAACACTTTTTTCCCTTTAAACCTCATCTTTGCAAAGGCATATCCTGCCAGCAGTGCAATGATTCCCGTAATAAAAACCGCTGCAACTGTAAGAATCAAACTATTCATAAACCATTGTCCGAACGGTTTTCCCCGGAAAGCTTCCACAAAGTTTTGTACTGTAAATGTTTGCGGAAGGCCTGCCATATTATTGACATATTCTTCATGCGTTTTAAACGAATTCGCTGTCATAAAATATAACGGAAAGATAATAACGACCACAAGTAAAATCATCAATAGCTGGGAGACTATTCCTCCTCTTTTTCGTTTCATTCTTTCACTCCTCTTTTCTCATAACAATCTGATGTATTACAATCAATATTGCCGCAATAGCAAGAAGTACTACGCTGATCGCCATTGCAATATTGAAATCACCACCGCCAAACGCTTTCTTATAAATCAAATATTCCAACACAAGCGTCTTATTTCCCGGGCCGCCTGCCGTCATGACATAAATGAAATTAAACACCCAACTCAACATTTCAATAAGAGTGATGATCACATAAAATTCAATAATCGATTTTGTCTGCGGCACGGTAATGTGCATAAATTTCTGAAACCATGTAGCTCCGTCTACATCAGCCGATTCATACAATGTTTTATCTATTGACATCATTCTCGCCAAAAACAAAACAACTCCGAAACCGATCTGCTTCCACATAATAACTATTGCCACACTCGGGAATGCCAAATTCGGATCTCCCAACCAATCCAACGCCATATTCTCCAACCCGATTGTCCGCAAAATAGAATTGATAACTCCGTTGTACTGCAGTAAATATGAAAATACAATGCCCACAACCGGAATTGCCAGTATGTACGGAATAAAAATAACGCTTCTGTAAAACCTCCACCCTCTGATTTTGTTATATAAAATTGATGCAATGGCAAGTGAAAGCACTGTCAATATCGGAACGCATAAAAATAATTTCAAGTTGTTCTTCAACGCAGTCAGCAAAAGTTCGTCTTCAAATGCCATCTTATAATTTCTCAGACCTACAAAAACACTCTCATTTGCAAAGGTCGTATAGAAGCTTTGGATAATAACATAAATAATCGGAATTACAATTACAACCGCCAAAATGATAAAGGTTGGTAATATATAGAAATACGGCGTGAACTTTTTCATCCTGTTCGTTTTCATATCAATCCCTTCCTTTGAAACAGAGGCTTTCCTCTTTTCAGAACTATTCTTCTACACTCCATTCTAAAAACGCATCATGAACCTCAGGATTTTGTTCCATACATTTCCCGAGTGCCTCATCTAATTCCACCGCTGCATCCTTTGGCGCTAACCCTTCTGAAAACATCTTCTGTACCGTCGGAATCAGACCATCTGTTTCAAACATAGGTGCAAAATACAACTGATAACAAAAATTATTGTCTTCTTTCTGCCATTCCAAAACTTTTCTGTCAATTTCGCTGGATACCCAGCTTTCATCAAAGTTATTATTCGGCATCATCGCATTTGCCGATTCATACAGATATTTAATATTATCTTCTTCCTGTAAAAACAATAAGAAGTCTGCCGCCTCTTCTTTATGTTTCGCACTGTTTGGTATTACATATACCTGACTCGGAGTTGCAACTGAATCCGCAAATTTTCCGGTTCCGAATACTGGCGCTTTTGCAAAACCGATCTGATCTGACCCTAATGATTTTTCCAATGATACCGCATACGGCTGTGTATGAAGTGTCATTGCCGCTTTTTTGCTTTCGATCAACTGCTGCCCCTGATATAAGTCTAATGAAAGTATATCTTCGTTAATATATCCGGCTTCTTTCAGCTCTGCAATTTTTTCCAGCCATTCAGAGTATTTTTTATCTGTAAAGCTTTCTTGTCCACTCATAAGGGAAATCATATCATTCACGCTGTCCATATTTTGCTGTCCCAAAAAATCCCGATCCACGCCGGTAAATATCCGTCTTTTAACCCCATTCCTAACGGCGTAATTCCTGATGATTTTAATTTCTCACAACACTCTAAAAATTCATCCCATGTAGTAAACGGATTTTCCGGATCTACTCCGGCAGTACGCATTGCTTCTTTATCATAGGCAATCCCATATGTAAATCCATATGCCGGGATTCCCCATTGTTTCCCGTTCCAATTCGTCTGAGCCAATGCCGACTTCGGAATAACCGAGAGTTCTTCTTCAGAAATATAGTCACTAATCGGAGCTACGTTTCCTTTCCAAACATCTTCCATTGCCTGAGTTCCGCCCCACATATATTGAATATCCGGACCTTCCCCTGCCGCCTCTGCCGTACGAAATGCCGTATACAGATTATCACTTTCCTGAAGAACAGCTTCCACTTTAATATCAGGGTTCTTTTTTTTCATACCGTTTTACCATCTCTTCCATATACGCCTTATATCCCGGCACTTCTTGTTCTCCCCAATACCAAACGCTCAAAGTTGTTTTCCCTGTACCTTTCGCATCGTCGCTCTTTCCACATCCAAAAAGCAAAGATACGACCAACGCCGCAATCAACACCACAGAAATCTTTTTTCATACTTTTCTCCTTTCTTTTATTTAAGTACATTTATTAATTTAATTAAATAATATCATAAAATATATATTTGTCAATATTTGTCTGAATATTTATGTATTATTTTATGTTTTTCTGTTTTGCATTGTTTTGTACTGTTTTTTTTCTGATTAATTCCGGGTGGAGGATTCAAAAGATAGTATAGCTATATCATAAGCAAGATTCCTATTTTGAAAACCATATACAAAAACTATCCCCTTACTATCATTTTCTAAATAGTAAGGGGGATTGCAGTCATTCTGAATATGGATTTTCTTTTATTTTTGCATTACTGACCGTCAGAAAAAGCTTCATCTATCGCTTTTCCGATATCATTACGCTTATATTTGTTTTTAAACTGTACCCATTCTGTCGCTGCGTAGGCATTTTTTCTTGCTTCTTTCAGATTAGCGCCTTTTGCAGTTACACCAAGCACACGGCCTCCGTTTGTCACGATGTTTCCGTCCTCAAATTTTGTTCCTGCATGGAAACAGTAATACCCTTCATGTTTACTGAATTCTTCAAGACCTGTGATAGGATAGCCTTTTTCGTACTGAACCGGATAGCCTTCAGATGCAAGCACAACGCACACGGCCGCATTATCTTCAAACTGAAGATCGATCTGATCCAGAGTTCCGTCCACACATGCTTCAACAACGTCCAAAATATCATTTTTCATACGCGGAAGCACAACCTGAGCCTCCGGATCTCCGAAGCGGGCGTTGTACTCCAACACTTTCGGTCCTTCTTCTGTAAGCATCAGACCGAAGAAAATAACGCCTTTAAACGGGCGGCCCTCTGCAGCCATAGCATCTACGTTCTCTGGTAAATATATTTTTCACAAAATTCTTCTACTTCTTTTGTATAGAACGGACTTGGTGAAAATGTTCCCATTCCGCCTGTATTCAGCCCTGTATCACCGTCACCGGCACGTTTGTGATCCTGCGCGCTTGTCATCGTTTTGATCGTCTTTCCGTCTACAAATGAAAGAACAGATACTTCGCGACCTGTCATGAACTCTTCAATGACCATCTCGTTTCCGGCTGTGCCGAATTTTTTGTCAAGCATGATCGTCTTTACGCCTTCTTTTGCCTCTTCAAAATTCTGACAGATCAGCACTCCTTTACCAAGTGCAAGTCCGTCTGCCTTCAATACGATAGGGAACTTTGCATTCTCAAGATAGGCGATTGCTTCCTTTGGATCTGTAAAATTCTCATATCCTGCCGTAGGAATATCGTATTTTTCATAAGATTCTTTGACGCTTTTGATCCTTCCAAAATAGCGGCGTTTTTCTTTGGACCGAACGTACGGATTCCCGCATCTTCCAATACGTCCACAAGACCTCCGACAAGCGGATCATCCATTCCGACGATGCAAAGATCGATCTCTTTTTCTTTGGCAAATTCTGCCAGTTTTTCAAATTCCATTGCTCCGATGTCCACGCACTCTGCGTATTCTGCAATTCCCGCGTTTCCGGGCGCGCAGTATATCTTATCTGCTCTGGGACTTTTTGCCACACTTGCCGCAATGGCATGTTCTCTTCCGCCGCTTCCGACGATCAATATTTTCATGATAGATTCCTCCTGTCTGTACAAACCGTTTTACGTTCCGAAATGACCGCCCGGTTTTTTCGTCCCGGCGGTCATTTTTTAATGTTTCGACATTCTATAAATTTTCTATAAAAGCATGTCCGTTTTCAACATGCACTTTTCCGTTCGCGATCAAATGGATCGCTTCCGGAAGGATTTTCCACTCTGCCTGCTCCATCACTCTTCTTTGAAGCATCTCCGGTGTGTCACCCTGCTCAACTTCTACTGCTTTCTGCAGGATGATCGGGCCTGTATCGGTTCCTTCATCTACAAAATGAACGGTCGCGCCGACTACTTTAACACCTCTTGCAAGCGCTGCTTCATGCACTTTTAATCCATAATATCCTTTCCCGCAAAACGCCGGAATCAACGACGGGTGAATATTAATCATCCGGTTTCTGTAAGCTGCGATCATTTCCGGAGGGATAACAACAAGAAATCCTGCCAAACGATCAGATCCGGTTCGTACTCGTTGACGGCTTCCAAAAGTTTTTCATTAAACACATCCCTGGATTCATAATCTTTCGGCGAGATACATTTTGCCGGGATGTGATTCTCTCTCGCCCGCTCAAGCGCATATGCATTCTTGTTATTGCTGATAACTCCGACGATCTTTGTATTCCTGATGACGCCGCCTTTTACGCCGTCAATGATCGCCTGCAGATTCGTACCTCCTCCGGATACGAGCACAACGACCTTTAGCATAAGTCTACTCCTTTTTCTCCCGCTTCGATGCGCCGACTACATACGGCGCATCTCCTGCCGCTTTGATCGCTTCCAGAGTTTTCTCCACATCTGCCGGATCAACGGCAACGATCATTCCAAGTCCCATGTTAAACGTATTGTACATCATCTGCTCTTCGATATCGCCTTCTTTTGCAAGCATCTTGAAGATCGGCGGGATCGGATAACTGTCTTTTTCGATCACCGCTCGAGTACCGTCGATCAGCATACGCGGAACATTCTCATAGAAACCGCCGCCTGTAATATGGCTGCATGCTTTCACCGTTATTCCCGCTTCTTTAATACTCTTAAGCGCTTTCACATAAATTCTTGTCGGAGCGAGAAGCGCCTCTCCGAGAGTACATCCCAATTCATCGTAATATGTATCAAGAGATTCTTTTGTAATATCAAATACTTTTCTTACAAGTGAAAATCCGTTGCTGTGAACTCCCGTAGACGCCATTCCGATCAAAACGTCTCCGGCAGACAGATTTTCTCCTGTGATCATATCTTTTTTATCGCATACTCCTACCGCAAATCCGGCAAGATCGTACTCGTCTTCTGCCATAAGTCCCGGATGTTCCGCCGTTTCGCCTCCGATCAGCGCCGCTCCCGACTGAAGACATCCTTCTGCCACTCCGCTTACGATTGATGCGATCTTCTCAGGCTCATTCTTGCCGCATGCAATATAATCAAGGAAAAACAGTGGTTCTCCTCCCGCACAGGCAATATCATTCACACACATTGCCACAGCATCGATTCCGATCGTGTCATGCTTATCAAGCACCATCGACAGCTTCACTTTCGTTCCGCAGCCGTCTGTTCCCGACAGCAGTACCGGCTCTTCCATTTCTTTGATCTTATCAAGAGAAAATGCTCCCGAAAATCCTCCGAGTCCTCCGAGCACTTCCGGACGCATCGTCTTTTTCACATGCTCTTTCATAAGTTCTACTGATCTGTAACCGGCCTCTATGTCAACTCCTGCTTTCTTATAATCCATACCACTTTCTCCTTTACTTTAAATACTCCTCATATCCGACCTCGGCAAGACGATCGGCTTTCGCCTGAACGGTATCTTTCATCTCTGCCGAATAGTCTTTTAACTTTTTTAATACCTCTTCATCTGATACAGCGAGGATTTTTGCCGCAAGAATCGCAGCGTTCATTCCACCGTCAATCGCAACAGTCGCAACCGGAATTCCCGGCGGCATCTGAACGATCGAGTAAAGAGCGTCCATACCATCCAGATTCTTTCCTGACATCGGCACTCCGATCACCGGCATCGGGAACAGCGCCGCACACATTCCCGGAAGATGTGCAGCCATTCCGGCTCCTGCGATGATTACTTTAATCCCTTTTCCTTCCGCAGCTTTTGCCCACTCAAAAATACATCCGGCATACGATGTGCGGAAATGATCGTCATTTCATAATCAATTCCGAATTTTTCCAACATTGACGCAGCTTTGCTCATCACTTTCAGGTCAGAGTCACTGCCCATTACGATTCCTACTTTTGGCACGTTATTTCCTCCTTAAAATCTCAAATCAATTTTCGAGTTGTTTTAATGGTTCATTTAAAATCTCAGTTCCCGGAAGCACAAATCTTCCGTCTTTAATTAGTATAATGTGTTTCCCGTCTTTTGTCACTACACTTATTTCTTCTAACTCTTCATAAGGTACGGTTATATCTGTATGACATTGAAAGTATGCCGCAGACGGATCTTCTTTTCTTTTCAGCGAACAAGAATTATCCTTTGCAACGATTTCTTTTCCGTTCGGATTATATACACGGACGTCTTCGCTCCATGAATAGCATGTGTCGCCCACTGCAAAATGAGGTCCTGTTTTCTCTGCGATCAAAATCGGCATCTTATCTTCGATCCCGTATTTTTTTCCCGCGGCATAAGCAGTCGTATTTGTTCCGATCGCGAATTCGCCAAGCGGAAGAGTATCATGATTTTTCAAAACATTATCAAAAATATATCGTCTGCCTTCTTCCTCGTCTTTAAAATTGCCGCATCTATAATCAACGATCTTTCCGTCTTTAAATTTCAATTCAAGGTCTTTATACTGCAAACCGTCAAGATACACCCGGCTGACATGCAAAACTCCGTTCGTTCCTTCCAGCACCGGTGATGTAAACACCTCGCCTACCGGAATATTTACATCTGCCACACAGTTTTCAAAAATCGTCTCTTTCCGAGCATCTTTTAACGACCAAAGCCGAATCTCCATATCCGTCCGGTTCTCTCCCTTTCCGATCACACGGACTTTTTCTCCCTGATCGAGCGCATCGATCATCGTCTGTTGAACTTCTCATATAATTTTGCATCTAACGTATTAATTCGTATTACTTCATCGAAAATTTCTTCATATTTCGGACCGATCTCCGGCACAGGATATGCAATGATCGTAAAACTTCTCTCTTCTCCTTTGATATATTCATTTGTGATCTGACCGGATCTGCTGTCGTATTGAAGCGCAAGCTCCCTTTGCTCTTCACAGTAAGCCGGAGCTTCCGGTACTGCTTTCGGTGAAAACGGCTTTTCTCCGAATGTTTCCATCACGGCAGGTCCTGCGAACTGCGCTGCCTGTTCTTTATTTTGTTCATAAACAGTATGCATCACTTCCAGACGCCGTTCAATATAGCGTTTATCCATAAATAACGCCTGATCTTGTCTGTGATCGTACTCATACTGCCAGTTTGCCACAGCGCCGAAATATCCGATTTTGTGATGCTCTCTTTTCGTGATCACACCCGACGCCGCCCTGTATATTACAGGTTTTAACCCCATAGCGCGAAAATTTGCGATCGCCGCTCTTATGACCCGTTCAAATCCGAGGCTGTAACGAATATTTACGACTGATTTTTTGGACAGATCTTTTCCTGTATTGATAAATCCGATCCGATATCCTTCCGTGTAAACGTCCGCCATCTTTTGAATCGTCTCTTCGGGAAGCGACCTGAGACGGCGCGCAGTTCCCAGCTCATTTTCTGTAATATATTCTCCGAAACGATACAAATACCTGTCGCTGCTCAAATCTGCATTTTCGATAATATCTGCCGCAAACGAATACGACGGATCGATCTGTTCTTTAATCCGATCTGCCAAAAATACGTCGCAATAATCGCTTGCATACCAATACACGATATCTCTTACTCTTCGTATTTCCGGTTCAGCGCCATCCACCCGGCAATTTTCAAAATACGTATATACCTCGATAAACAATTCATACAAAATCGTCAGATAATCAAGTCTGCCTTCAAACGCATAAGGGATGCCGGAGCGCATTTCCACATAGAGAAAACTCAAAAGCCTTCCCATCTCCGGCTCAAACCAGCTGCATGCATATTTCGGATTTGCATAGCTTTTTTCGTAAGCATCCCCGACAATATCACTATAAAGGATTTCGTTGATCTGTCTCATGTCTTCTTCATTATATTGATCCCATTTTCCGCTTTCCACCTGAATCCGCACATTTTCCACTTCAAGCAAAAACAGGGCAACCAATCTGAAATACGCGATATAAGAATCTTCCACAGATTCCTCAAAAGGCAGCGTGCGAAGACGTTCTACCGACAACGCATGCCGTTCCCTATATGAATCGTTGTTGTATTTTTCTGACACTTCCTGCATTTTCCTTTCCCTCCCGCTCATCTGTTTACTTTTCTTTATTATTTATCTTTTTTCACTACTTTTTTATCTTTTTGCTTACTAATTCAAACCTCTGATAAATACCGCAAAAAATGAAATAATCGCCGCCGCATTCATGACAATACCGATCTTACACGTCAGATAACTGCGTTCTCTCTCCCGAAATCCTATAATTGCCGAATAAATTCCGTATCCTGCCAGTATCGAAGAAATAATCGTAATACCTCCTATGATCCCGGGGGCTTCTCCTCTTCGGACAAACGCGTATGCTATACATCCCGCCAACACTGCGGCCGAACCTAATCCGAACAGACACGAAAGATTTCCGTTGCCCGCCTGTTTTTGCTTTGGCTTTTTATGTTTCACCCCGCTTTTTTTCCGGTTTTCCTCCCGTTTCAAAGCAGTTTCTTTTTTCTTATCTTCTGCCTTTTTTTCCTTTCCGAACATAACGTTTTCTCCTTATCCGACTGCATACCACAAACAAAATATATCCTAAAACTCCGCCGATTGTATTTAATAAAATATCATCGACATCAAAACTTCCTACTCTCGTAAAAAGTTGTATTGTTTCCACGCCCAGACTCAGCGCCATACTGAAAAATAATATTTTAAAAAATCCCATGGACTTTCCCGCCATGGAAATAAAGAAACCATAAGGAACAAAGATCATAATATTCCCGAGAAGGTTCGCAAGCACCGTAAACATGCCAAGCTGTTCTCTATAAGTAAGAAAACGTCTGATTTCTTTAAATAATTCAAGATTATATCTATACTCTTCCGTCACTTCCGTTCTTCCGTACCATTCCGCAAGAAACAGAAAATAAATCAAAAAAACAATATATAGTAAAAACAGGATTTTCCCAAATATCCTATAAATCCGCTCTTTTTTATACTCAAAAATAACTCTCCTCACACAAGGAACTCTCCCTATCAGTAATTTTTTCAAATCACCGGAAGCGCTAAAAAAGCGCGCTCCGGGACTATACACGGCCGCAAAGTCTCAGGCAAACCCAGACTTCGTTCCGCCGCCGTTGCAAAAAGGGACTGCCTGTATTCCGGCTTAGTCCCTTATTTTTCTTTCTGTTTATTTATCTCTCTTTCATCCGTGTCCTTTCACAGTTTCCCTGAAGCTGTCAAGCTGCTTAAAATGTAATCTCTTTTTTATGTTTGAGTAATTTTGCTCCGTTCACGATTGCAAGTATTCCTGTTGCCACTCCGACAACGAGAACGATAATCCCAAGTGTAATGCTACTTGCACCACTGTTTTTCATTGTAAGATATGCCTTTTCCATAAAGCGCCTCCCCGTTTTATTTTACTCCATATGTTTCATAGTATGTATCGATCGCAGCCTTTAATGTATCGTCGATCACAACTTTTCCGTTATACGGCTTGTTGTACAAGTGTTCCACGACTTCTTCCATCGTCACGATCGCGGCCGTATCGAAACCATACAGATCTTTCACCTCGTCAAGGGCGCATTTTTCTCCCCCTTTTCCGACCTCCATACGATTAAGAGATACGATTAATCCGACGATCTCCACATCAGCGGCCTGCTTTACTTTCGGAACGGTCTCTTCCATCGACTTTCCTGACGTCGTTACATCTTCGATCATGATAACTCGATCGCCGTCTTTAAATTTACTTCCGAGGAAGCTTCCTTTGTCTGCTCCGTGATCTTTCTCTTCTTTTCTGTCCGAGCAGTATCGTACTTCTTTCCATACAACTCACTGTAAGCGATCGCAGTTACAACCGCAAGAGGAATCCCCTTATAAGCAGGTCCGAACAACACATCAAAATCATCTCCGTATGTGTCATGGATCGCTTTCGCATAATATTCGCCGAGCTTTTTAAGCTGCGAACCTGTCACATATCCGCCTGCATTCATAAAAAACGGAGATTTCCTTCCGCTTTTCAATGTGAATTCTCCAAATTTCAGCACATCGCTGTCCACCATAAACTCAATAAATTCCTGCTTATAACTTTCCATCTTTCTTAAAACCTCCGTATTTACGGGCTTTTCTCGCCCTTACTTTCTATGTTTCATCCCCTGCTACACCATTTTACACCACTTCATGCTCAACTACACCTTCTCTTAAACTTCTCCGTTTCCAAAAACAGCGTATCCTCTGTTACGTGGCAGTACAAACCCATTGTCATTTGTAATGTACCATGTCCCAGAAGTTTCTGCAATATTTTGGGGTTCATGCCATATTCGATTGCTCTTGTAGCAAAGTATGCCGAAGTGTGTGCAATGTAAAGGGGGCAAAATCGGGAAAAAACTATTAAACCTTCTCAATTTTATCATATATTTCCTGTTATTTCAATTAAGGAACTTCCTTAAAAATGTACGAAAAACTGTCAAATAGTCCTTTTCTTACTCTACAATCGTACTAATGATACTTAGTATTGTTGTAACGATTCTGATAGCGTACATAAATCAATCAAAAAAGTAACCGCCCCTCGCCCAAGGAATGCGGTTACTCTTTTGAGTAATTAGATAATTTGGACTAACCAACTATCAATAGTGTCTTTTTTTA
>ENA-OQCS01000816-OQCS01000816.1-human-gut-metagenome-genome-assembly--contig:-NODE-816-length-17257-cov-3.088850_pt1 | contig 17257 bp, 23 predicted proteins | sample MGYA00242757_ERZ504575 | MGnify/ENA primary metagenome ERZ504575 (study PRJEB26092, sample SAMD00036297) | human gut metagenome | host: Homo sapiens | study: EMG produced TPA metagenomics assembly of...
CATCGTTCCCGAAGCTTCTGTATTAAGCTTCTGTCATATTTTCGATTTCTTTTCCGTCTTTTGCAATTACCTGAATAATAGGAATATTGAATTTTTTTGCAAACTCAAAGTCACGATCATCATGAGCAGGAACACACATAATCGCTCCTGTACCGTAATCAGCCAATACATAATCAGACAGCCAGATCGGTGTCTTCACTCCGCTAAGCGGATTGATTGCATAGCTTCCCGTAAATACGCCTGTCTTCTCTTTGTCCTGAAGACGATCTACGTTTGATTTCATTGACGCATCGTAAATATATTTTTCCACTGCTTCTCTTGTCTCATCTGTCGCAAGAGATGCCGCCATCTCATGTTCAGGAGCAAGCACCATAAATGTCGCGCCGTAAAGCGTATCAGGTCTTGTCGTATAAACAGTGATCTTCTCATCTCTTCCGTCAACAGGGAACTCCACTTCTGCTCCGTAGGATTTTCCGATCCAGTCAGCCTGCATCTTCTTTACTTTTTCCGGCCAGTCCAGCTTATCGAGATCATTTAACAGCCGATCTGCATATGCTGTGATCTTCAACATCCACTGACGAAGATTTTTCTTCGTGACTTCCGCTCCGCAGCGCTCGCATTTGCCATTTACAACTTCTTCATTTGCCAAACCGGTCTTACAGGACGGACACCAGTTGATCGGAAATTCTTTTTCATATGCAAGTCCTTCTTTAAACATCTTCACAAAAATCCACTGCGTCCATTTATAAAAATTCGGATCTGTCGTGTTAACTTCCATATCCCAATCATAGAGCGCTGCGATCTCATTGATCTGACGTTTAATATTCGCCACATTTTCCGCCGTTGATTTCGCCGGATGTACTCCCATCTTGATCGCATAGTTTTCAGCAGGCAGACCGAATGCATCCCATCCCATCGGATGTACAATATAATATCCCTGCTGAAGTTTATAACGGCTCCATACGTCAGAAATTACATACCCTCTCCAATGTCCGACATGAAGACCGTTTCCTGACGGATACGGAAACATGTCAAGACAGTAATACTTCTGTTTTTTATTTCCGTTATCATCCACTCTTGGATTTACCGAATTTTCCGCCCATTTTTCACGCCACTTTTTTTCAATCGCTTTTGTGATTATACATTATCTTTGTACCCATATGTTTCTCTCCTTCATTCATCGTTATATTACGCATAAAAGAAAGCCTCCCGTTCCTGAAAACTCAAGAGACGAAAAGGCTTATTTCCGTGGTACCACTCTTGTTCATCCGACCGGACCGGGAAAACTTTTTTGTTCCTGTATCCTCATCCGACCAAATGCACTCATTCATTCTATAACGGGAATTCCGCTTTCGTCTACTTGAAGTTCAACGAAAGAACTCCGAGGTGAGTTCACAGTTACGTTTCTGCCTCGCACCGACCGGCAGTTCTCTGAATACGATACACTCCTACTATTCCTCTTCCATGTTTTTGCAATATCCTTATTCATTATAAATATGTCATTAAAATAAGTCAAGGTATTTTCACCGGAACTATGCCGATTCCGCTATCACTTTCGATTTTTCAAAGTTACGTCAACTCTGCGATTCTGGATACGCCGACATAAATTTCGGATATTTTATACCATGTACTGTAGTCGACTTTCCCCGTTTGCGGCAGTTGAAACACTTCCTGAAATTTTCTGACCGATTCCGCCGTTTTTGAACCGTAAATACCGTCTGCCGTAATTTTAGGTATCGCAGGATACGCTCCCGCAATTACATTCAACTGCTCCTGTATCTGCCTCACCTTTTCTCCGCTTGACCCGATCTCCAATACATATCCCGGCCACGAAGATGGAATACCTGATATTTCCGGCGCAATATTAATATACATGTCATCTCCGTAAAAATAACGAAGAATCTCGATCGGTGTCAAACCTTTATCTCCAAGTTCCTTCGACCCCCATTGTGTCATCCAATTCGGACAGCTCACCATTTTCCCGTCACAATACTGTGTCAATATCGGCTGCCGCACGTTCGGTCTTGAAAGATAATTTGCAAACAATTCATCTACGATCACGGAAATGCTTTCATATACATTTCTTTCCGGTATCCACTTATGATCGAATGCTGTAGATGAAGTGATCGTAAAATCATACCCTTTGTTTCTATACCATTCGGTATAAACGCGATTGAGCGTAAAAGACATAATCGCAAGAACGTTTGCCCGAATCGTATTTGCGGGCCAGGTGGCATAAATTTCGCTGGACGCCACATTTTTGATATAATCTTTATACTTCACATAATAGTTTTTTGCAGTCGAATCTCTCGGAGAACCGTCATGAACAACAATGTATTCAGGAACAACAACACGGCTTAAAACGATCTCTCCGCTTTCATTTACAGGCTTGATCTCATCTTCCGCTATTTTAGGAGGATATTCTGCATATAAAGTATGAGCAGGGATGACGAAAATTTCTTCCTCTTCCCTGCCCGTATCTGTCGGTCTCATCCTGATATTTTGAATTGCTTTTGTATTTGCCAGAATTTCTGTTCCCGCAATGCTCACAGGCTCAAACCCCGGAGCGCTTACATTCAATGTATATTCCGAATAAGGCTGCCGTTCGTTTTCAGGGTCCAGACTCCACTCTTCCGGCGGCGCATCCAGCTCAATCATATCCGTCTGCCCCGAGGAATCAGTCACCAACTGTTCTAATGTATTTTCCGGAACACCGGTATACGAAATCGAAATGCGAGCTTCCGAAATCGGATATGAATTCACCGATGAAGTTACATTCACCTGTAATGATCCTTTATCTGCCGCCTCCTGCTGCATTTTCACATTCTGCATCCTGACTCCTTGCATTGCAGCTTTATACCTCTTATTGTTTTCTGTTTCCCGCATACGTTCTCCTTCATCAGATTTATTCTCTCTAAATATATATGCGGAAGCTTTCGTTTAGAACAACTTTCGTATTCGGAGTCTCTGCAAGAGCATATGATAATCAAAACAACTTCATGATATCGTTATACATCACAACGGCCATCAGTACCATAAGCAATGCGAATCCCGCAAAATGTACCATTCCTTCTTTTTCCGGCGGAACACGTTTTTTACGGATCGCTTCTATTATAAGAAAAACAAGTCGTCCTCCGTCCAATGCAGGGAGCGGAAGCAGATTTAAAATTCCGAGATTTGTTGTCAGCAGAACACCGAAGTTCATCATACTGAGCATCACAACGCCGAACCCTGCCGGAGCTGCTTCCTGATACATGTCGTCTACGGCATTTACAATTCCTACCGGACCTGAAAGATCTTTAAGTCCTGCCTGACCTGTCACAAGCATGCGCAAACTGTCTACTGTATAATTCATCCAGTACTTTACTTTGTAAATACTGTATTCAACAGATTTGAAAATCCCCCGGTTTTACTATATCTCCGCTTGTCACCCCAAGCAGCGGTGCGGCATCGCCTTCCAACTGTCGAGGCTCCAGTTTTGCCGTATATTTCTTGCCGTCACGTTCATACTCTACTTTGAAAGGCGCTTCATCGGCATGTGTCATTGTATACAGACTGACATCATCCATATATGCACGTTCCGCCCGTTGATCTCTGTGATAACGTCTCCGGCTTGAAGTCCCTCTTCCTGCGCGGAATAGCCGTCCAGCACTCCTGTTATTTCCGGACTTCTGTAACCGGTTATCATAATCAATATAAAACAGAAAACACACGCAAGAATGAGATTGAAGATCGGTCCCGCCGCAACAACTGACATTCTCGCCCACACGGATTTACTGTTGAAACTTCCTTCCGACAGATCGTCGGCATCATCTTCGCCCATCATACACGCGCCGCCGAAAGGAAGCAGTTTCAGAGAAAATTTTGTCTCTCCGATCTGTTTTCCTAATAACGTAGGTCCAAGTCCTAAAGAAAATTCATCTACCCGAATTCCGTTTTTCTTTGCAAGAAGAAAATGTCCCAATTCATGAAAGATGATAATAAAACTAAATAATAAAACTGCAATAATGATTCCCATTCGCTACCACCTGTTTTTTATAAATTCATATGTTTCCCGCTCAGTCTTTAGTATCTCTTCCACTGTCGGATCTGCAATATTTTTATGATTTTCCATACACGCCGAAATAATCTCCGGAATCTCAAGATATGCGATCTGTCTTCCGAGAAACATTGCAACAGCACGCTCGTTTGCCGCATTAAACACAGTCGGAAGAGAACCGCCTTTTCTCCCGGCTTCATACGCAAGCTTCAGTCCGTAAAACGTCTCCATATCCGGCTTCTCAAAAGTAATCTGCGAAAGTGTGGAAAAATCAAGACGATCTCCCGGAAGATACCTTCTCTCCGGATAATAAAGCGCATATTGGATCGGCAGTTTCATGTCCGGTGTTCCAAGTTGAGCGATCACCGCACCGTCCTCATATTCTACCATAGAATGAATAATGCTTTGAGGCTGTACGACAACTTGGATCTGATCGACCGAAACGTCAAAAAGCCATTTGGCTTCTATCACTTCAAGACCTTTATTCACCATTGTAGAAGAATCGATCGTAATCTTCTGTCCCATCTCCCAGTTTGGATGTTTCAAAGCATCTTCAACTTGTATACCGGTAAGTTCTTCTCTTTTTTTCCCGCGGAACGGTCCGCCCGAAGCAGTCAATAATATTTTATGGAGAGCTTTGCGCTGTCCCCCCTGAAGCGACTGAAAAATCGCGCTGTGTTCACTGTCTACAGGAAGGATCGACACTTTATATTGTTCCGCCAGCGGCATGATAATATGCCCTGCCGTCACAAGTGTTTCTTTATTTGCCAGCGCAATATCCTTTCCGGCTTTGATCGCCTCGATCGTCGGCAGGATTCCGATCATACCTACAATCGCAGTTACAACAATCTGTGAATCTTTCCAAGATGCAGCGGCAAGCAATCCGTCCATCCCGGATAAGATCTCCACATCCAGATCCGCAGTCTTTATTTTCAGCTCTGCGGCTTTTTCCTCATTCCACACTGCGGCAATCGACGGTTTGAATTCCCGGATCTGTTTTTCCAGAAGTTCAATGTTATTTCCCGCAGCAAGCGCCGTGATTTTTATATCTTTGTTTGTTCTTACAATTTCAAGCGTCTGGGTTCCGATCGAGCCGGTAGACCCTAAGACAGCGATTCTTTTCATATCTTTGTACCTCACTTCTGCATCTGTCCTGTAACATATCGCCCGTAAACTTATCTTCCGGCTTCATAATGCCCTTATGTCTTACAATAAAACCGCAAGATAATATATGATCGGAGCAGTAAAAATGACACTGTCAAAACGATCCAGAATTCCTCCATGACCCGGAATCAGTTTCCCGTAATCTTTAATATTATGATAACGTTTGATCGCCGATGCCGCCAGATCGCCGATCTGGGAAATTGCGCCGCCGACTGCACCGATCACTGCATAAGAAACGATACTCGCCCCTGCATTTCCCCAGTGGTTCACAGCTAATGCATAAAGCACACCAATCAGGGCTGCGCCTGCAATTCCTCCTATCCCGCCTTCTACGGATTTTTTCGGACTCAGAACCGGAGCCATCTTATGCTTTCCGATGAGCATGCCTACACAGTATGCACATGTATCGCATCCCCACGAACAGATAAACACAAGCCATACGGTAAACACTCCTCCCGGAAGCATTCTTGTAAGGTAAATGTAAGACAGCATTACCGCTACATAAAATACTCCGAAAAATGCCGCCATGATCTGCTGTGTATTATATTTCGGATAAGAAAATACAAGCACTGCCATCTGGCAGATCAAATACGCCATAAAAAGCAGCATAAACCATGTATGTTTTTCTCCCGGGAGATATTCTTCCATATAAATAAGCGCATAATACCCGAAAGCAAAATATAACCGACAATTCCCGGCGCTTTTTTCTCAATGCCAAACACTTTATAAAGTTCTGACATTCCGATCAGGCTGATCGCGAAAAGAACCGTAAATAAAACTTGCCCTCCGGCAATCACTGTCGTCAATGCAATGATCATCAGCATAATGCCGCTCAACAACCGTGTTTTAAACATAGATTACGCCTCCTCAACTTTGCCGAATCTTCTGTGTCTGTGGTTATATTCTTCGATTGCTTTTACAAGTTCTTCTTTTGTAAAATCCGGCCAGGGCACATCCGTAAAATAAAATTCCGAATATGCAAGCTGCCAAAGAAGATAATTCGACAATCTCTGCTCCCCACTCGTTCGGATCATCATATCTGGATCCGGAATCCCATGAGTATCTAAATATGTCTCAAACACCGATTCATCAATCTCTTCTGCTTTTATCTTTCCTTCTGCACAGTCTTTCGCCATTTTTTGCGCTGCCCGTGTCAGCTCATCTCTGCTTCCGTAATTCAAGGCAATCGTAAAATTCAGACCGCCGTTGTCTGTGGTAGCAGCTTCTAGCTCGCGAATCCTGCTTTTGATATCGTCATCCAACGGCTCAATATCTCCGATCACACGGATCTTCATATCATTCTTGGCCGCTGTTTTCAAGCATGTTTTCATATAATTACGAAGCAGTTTCATAAGAGCCGCAACTTCATTTTCCGGGCGGCTCCAATTTTCTGTTGAAAATGCATAAACCGTCAGATATTTAATTCCCATACGCCATGCCTCTTCACAGATTTTCTCCACATTTTTGCTTCCCTGTGCGTGTCCGTAGTTTCGCGGCATCCCCTTTGCTTTCGCCCATCTGCCATTTCCGTCTAAAATAATTGCTATATGCTGCGGTACGTTCATCTTTTCTTCCTCTCTATACGAAAGGGGGCTTACAATCAAAGCCCCCAGTTTTTGTAACGGCGTTAAGAATCCGATTACACAGTCATAATCTCTTTTGTCTTTACCTCGACCATCTTATCAATCTTTTCGATATATTTATCCGTAATCTTCTGAAGATCGTCTTCCAGATCTTTGATCTCATCTTCCGAAACTTCCGTTCCTTTTAACTTCTTAAACGCTACATTTCCGTCACGACGGATATTTCTGACAGCCACTTTCGCAGCCTCTCCTTTTTTTCTTCACATCTTTTGCCAGTTCTTTTCTCCGATCCTCCGTAAGTTCAGGGAATACGAGGCGAACCGTCGAACCGTCATTAGTCGGATTGATGCCGAGATCTGACATAAGGATCGCTTTCTCAATCTCTTTGAGCATGCTCTTTTCCCACGGCTGGATCTGAATCATCCTTGCTTCCGGGACAGATACGTTTGCCACCTGTTGGATCGGTGTCGGCGATCCGTAATAATCAACTGTCAATTTATCAAGAACATGTGGATTTGCGCGACCGGCTCTGATCGTAGCTAATTCTCCGTCAAGATTATTGATCGTTTTTGTCATCTTTGAATCATATGTCGTCAATCTTTCATTCATATTTATATCCTCCTGCAAATTTTTTATAACGCTTATACAGTCACTTTCGTTCCCGTAAAGTTTCCGCTCATCGTTTCCACAATACTGTTTTCCTCGTTCAAACCGAATACAAGCATCGGCATCTTATTTTCAAGGCAGAGAATCGATGCTGTAAGATCCACCGCGGCAAGTTTCTGATCGATCACTTCCTGTATGGATATCTCGTCATATTTGACCGCTTCCGGATTCACTTTCGGATCGCTGTCATAAATACCGTCTATCGCCTTTGCAAGCAGCATCGCGTCCGCTTCAATCTCGATCGCTCTTAATACCGCCCCTGTATCTGTTGAAAAATACGGATGTCCCGTTCCTCCTGCGAAAAAGATCACTTTTCCTTCTTCCAGCGCCGCTACTGCCGCATCTTTTGAGAATAATGACGTAAACGAACCGCATACAAACGGCGTAAACACTTCTGTTTTCATCCCGACATAACGGAAAATATCAGATACATAAATACAGTTCATCACCGTTGCCAGCATTCCGATCTGATCTGCTTTTGTCCGGTCGATCGTCTCGCTCGTCCTTCCCCTCCAGAAGTTGCCTCCTCCGGTCACGATCGCCACCTGAATGCCATCCTCAGTCAGTTTCTTTACCTGCTCTGCAACTTTAATACAGGTTGCCTCGTCAAAACCTGTTTTTTTATCTCCCGCGAGCGCTTCTCCGCTCAGCTTTAACAGTACTCTTTTCATATCGTACTCTCCTTTGTTTTCTTCACATTAACTATTTAAAATCAATGCTGACCTAAAATGAAGTATAACATAAGTTTTTCATTTTGTCATGTACATATCCCGCATCTCGTTCATCTGCCATAACCGTCAGTTTATCGCCTGCCATAAGGCATGTTTTTCCTTTCGGAATAAACTCTTTTCCGCCTCTGTCTACCGCGACAAGAAGGCAGTTGTCCGGCAGATCTATTTCCATGACGGTGCGGTTTTCAAGAGCAGAACCTCCCATGATCACAAACTCGCTCAGCACTTTCTGCCCGCCCGCATAAACCGGCTGTTCTTCCTCTTTTTCTCTTTGCAGCAGATTTGCCAGAAGGCTTTCATAAATCGGTTCAGATCTTACCAAAGTTGCAGTGACATATGCAGTCACCGAAACAAGTGCAAGAGAAAGCATCTGACTTACCGAGCCGGACATCTCAAACAGAAGTATGATCCCCTGTGATCGGCGCACGAACGATCGCCGTGAAAAATCCGGCCATTGCCAGTAAAACGAAATTATTCATATACATCGGATCTAAACCGAAGATTTCCGTTCCTGTCATAGAGAAGATTCCGCCGACCATTGCGCCTAATATCAGAAGCGGAAAAAAAATTCCGCCAGGAGCGCCGGATCCGAAACTGACTGCCGAAAACAGAAATTTCACAAGAAACGTAATGATCGCAACTTTCAACACCATCTCTTTATCCGTCAAAGCAACGATCAGATCCCCTCCGCTTCCAAGTACCGAAGGCATGCAAAGTCCAAGCACTCCCGCCGCCGAAAACGCGATCATAAGACGAGTCGTCTCGTTTAAAAATTTCGGTCTTTTATAAAGTTCCTGCGCTTTTAGCATTACCTTATTATAGAGCGCTCCCATCAGACCTAAAATCACTCCCAACACAAGGATCATCCAATAATAATTCTGGGGAAGCGTCTGTTCCAACTGAAATCGGAACACCGGATCAAGCCCCATAATATGAGACGATATATAATCTGCCGTAACCGAAGCTGTCATAACCGAAATAAGCAGACTTGTCGAAAACCCTTTGTGCAGTTCTTCCAACGCAAACATAACGCCTGCCAAAGGAGCGTGAAATGCCGCAGCCAGTCCGGCGCTCGCCCCACACGTCATCAAATACCGTTCTTCTGTTTTCCCTCTGCTTAAAATCCGTGATATTCCCTGTCCGCTCATCACTCCAAGCTGTATAGACGGACCTTCCCTGCCAAGAGACAGTCCGCCGAACAGACAAAGAAATCCTCCCGCAAACTTAGCGGCAGAACTTTAAGCCAGTTTTGATTCAATTTTCCAAGTATTTCACCTTCAACCTGCGGTATTCCGCTCCCCGATATCATCGGTTCCCATTTTATCAGTTTCCCGACAAGCACTGCAAGCAGCATCAAAACAGCAAACCATCCCGCAATCCGCAGTGGATTTCCTTTTATAAACGCCAGCGCTTCACCAAGCCATTTTCCCGCACAAGTAAGCGCGATTCTGTAAAGGAGCACGATCAACCTCCGACAGCTCCTACGAGAAGTCCTTCCCCGATCAATATAACAGGAAAACGCTGCGCTCTTTTTATTGTATGCGATGTATTTCTTTTCATTTTATCCTCATTTCTTCCATTCCTTTTTTCTACAGTTCCGACAAAAAGCCGTAAAGATCATCGAAGATCTTCCCGAAAATATTTCACACCAGAAATATAGACACAATCACAGTGACAATACCGCATATACCGATTGCAAGTCCGCTCATCGCGCCTTCCACTTCCCCGATCTCAATCGCTTTCGATGTTCCTACCGCATGGCTGGATGCCCCTATGGCAAGTCCTGCCGCAACCGGATCAGATACCTTAAATAATTTTATAAGAAGGGGCGCAAATATCCCCCCTAGTATTCCTGTTCCGATAACGGCGGCAACCGTAATCGGAAGACGCCGCCTGCCGGTTCTGATATGCTCACGGCAATCGGGGTTGTTACGGATTTCGGCAGCAAAGAAACTGTCAGACTTTTATCCAGTCCGAATAACCGGCACAGTCCGTAAACACTTCCCATAGATGCCAAAGATCCGGCCGTGCAGCCGACAAGAATCGGAAGCCAGTACTGTTTGAGTATCTGTATTTTTGTATAGATTGCCACTGCAAGGCAGGCAGTTGCCGGAGCGAGGAACATATTAATAATCTTTCCTCCCGCATTATAATCTTCATAGGGTATTTTAAAAATAAGAAGAACCCCGACAATAAGAACAATGGCAATCACCAATGGATTACAGACAGGTGTTTTTAACTTTTCATTTAATTTCACCCCGATTCCGAAGGCTAGAACGCTTAGCGCAATTCCAAAATACGGTGAAGAACACAATTCTCTCATTTTTCTCCGCCTCCTGACTGTAGATTTTCTGGTTTCCTGCTTTTCATCAAACGGAGTGTCAATTTCACGCTCCATGCAGTCACTGCAAATGTAATAATTGTAGAAATAATACAAACAAAAACTAACTGTACAATCGAATGTTTCAGCACATCAAAATAATTCATAATACTTACGCCCGCAGGAACAAAAAAGAACGCCATATTTCCGAGAAGAAATCCGCCTTTCCTGAATATGTTCTATCTTTAAAACTCCGGTAAACAGGCATAAAAAAAGAAGTATCATTCCGATCACACTTGCCGGAAAGGTAAAAGGAAGCAGTTTCTCTATCACAAGGCTAAGCCAGCATACTGTAAAAATGATCCCGATCTGTCTAATGATTTTCATTGCATCAACTCCTTAATTGTTCTTGATCGCCTATCATTAACTCTACTAAAATACCACTGTCTTTGCAAGACTGTCAATGTCGGGCGCTATTCTTTAAATCTGTTCATATATCATTTATCTGCACATTAAAAGGCGAAAAAAGAGATAGAAATAAAAGAAATATGCAAAAAAAATCATTGACATTCTTTTTTTGTATTCTATGATACTATTAGTTTCGCACTTTAAACAGTTAAAATTTTGCAGTATGAAGTTGAACGCTTTTGTTCTTCCCTTCGCTGCCGAAAATATTTTTCATAATACAGGGAGGCATTTTTATGATTATCGTACTGAAACCACATTCAACAGAAGAAACTATTACACGTGTAGAAAATATGGTCAAAAACCGGGGACTCGACACACACATCGTCCGCGGTACAGAGATGACGATCATCGGATGTATCGGAGATACAACGCTGATCGACCCACGACTCTTTGAAGTTGACAGTTCCGTAGATAAAGTTATGCATGTTCAGGAACCTTACAAACTTGCCAACCGCGCGTTTCATCCCGAAGACTCCGTGATCGACGTCTCAGGAGTCAAAATCGGCGGAGGACATATGGGATTGATCGCAGGTCCTTGTTCTGTAGAATCTTTTGATCAAGTGCTCGAGATCGCAAAAGCCGCAAAAGCCGCCGGAGCTAATCTTCTGCGCGGAGGAGCATTTAAACCGAGAACAAGCCCGTACTCATTTCAAGGGTTAGGTCTTGACGGACTGGAGATTCTCTGTCAGGTCAAACAAGAAGTCGGTCTTCCGATCGTAACAGAGCTGATGTCTCCTGAATACCTCGATGTTTTCAATGAGAAAGTAGATCTTATTCAGATCGGAGCCCGCAATATGCAGAATTTTGATTTATTAAAACAGCTCGGTCAGGTAGACCGTCCGATCTTATTAAAACGCGGTTTGAACGCTACCTACGAAGAATGGATCATGTCAGCCGAATATATTATGGCTTCAGGAAATGAAAACGTTATCCTGTGCGAGCGTGGTATCCGTACATTTGAAACATATACAAGAAACACTCTTGACTTACAGAGCATTCCTGTACTTCGCAAAAAGACACATCTTCCTGTTGTAATCGATCCTAGTCATGCAGGAGGAAAATGGTGGCTTGTAGAACCGATGGCAAAAGCTGCCGTAGCGGCAGGCGCAGACGGTCTGATGATCGAAGTTCACAATAATCCGGAGTGTGCTCTTTGCGACGGAGCACAGTCACTGAAACCGGAAAAATATGACACACTTCTCAAAGAAATAAAACTAATTGCCGAGGTTGTCGGAAAACAGCTATAAAAGGAGATTCTATGAAACTAACAGTCAATCTGAAGGAAAACTCTTATCCGATCTATATTGAAAACGGGATTTTAAATCGCGCGGGAGAATACATCGCCGATCTGTTTCACGGACAGCGTATTATGATCGTCTCCGATGACAATGTATTTCCACTGTACGGAAAACAATTATGCGATTCCCTTTCTGGCTACGAGTGTCATTCTCTCGTCCTCCCTCATGGAGAACCGACAAAAAGTTTCGACACACTTCCGAAAGTCTACTCCGCAATGCTTGACGCAAAACTGACCCGAAGCGATCTTGTGATCGCTCTCGGAGGCGGAGTGATCGGGGATCTGACCGGATTTGCGGCATCTACCTACTTGCGAGGAATCAAATGTGTGCAAATACCGACTTCTCTTTTGGCACAGGTAGACTCATCCGTCGGCGGCAAAACCGCCGTAGACCTTCCTCAGGGGAAAAATCTTGTAGGCGCGTTCTTCCACCCGAAATGGTGCTGATCGATCCTCTTGTACTGAACACACTGCCTGATCATTCATCCATGACGGCATGGGCGAAGTGATCAAATATGGCTGCATCAAAGACTCCGGGTTGTTTGATCTTCTCCTTTCTCATTCTTCATTTGAAGATCTCAAACCGGATCTGCCAAAGATCATTGCCAGATGTGTTGATATCAAACGGATCGTTGTAGAAGCAGACCAGTTTGATACCGGAGAGCGGATGCTTTTAAATTTCGGTCATACACTGGCCCATACGATTGAACAATATTATCAATATGAGCGGGAAAGCCATGGAGAAGCCGTCGGAATCGGCATGTATCAGCTTACGAAAATGTCAGAAAAAACGCGGCCTTACCGCAAAGGGATGCGCTGAAAAGATTCGGAAAGCTTTAGATATCTACAATCTTCCGACAAGCTGCAAATTGACTGTTTCCGAACTGATCAAAGCGATCTCCCTTGATAAGAAAAACTTAAACGGACACTTAAACCTCGTCCTTTTAAAAGAAATCGGCGACAGTTATATTTATCCTACAAAAATCGGTTTTTTTGAAAACGAGTTGAACACATTTATGTGAGAATGTTGTACCTATAGTCTTCATAAACGAATAAACTTTTACATAACGACAAAAATAAAGCAGGAGATGCCGCAAATCAACAGCGCATCTCCTCTATTTTTATATCTTTTATATCTTTATTTTTTATATCTTTGTTTTTAATATTTTTTTAATATCTCCATTTTATATACTTGCTTTTACATACTTGCTTTTATTCTTTTTCCGCCATTCCTTTATACACTTTCTCCGCCGTGATCGGAAGCTCCCTCACAATTACTCCGACTGCATTTTGAACTGCATTTGAAATTGCAGGAGACGGAGTATTGATAACGATCTCTCCAATGGATTTTGCGCCGAAAGGTCCTGTCGGTTCATAACTGCTCTCGAATTCCACACGGATCTCTCCGACATCAAGACGGCTCGGTATTTTATACTGCATAAAGGAATTACTGTAGTTCTTTCCTTTTTCGCTGTAAATGATATCCTCATAAAGCGCCATTCCGATTCCCTGGGCGATTCCCCCTTCAGTCTGCACTCTTGCAAGATTCGGATTAACGACCGTTCCGCAGTCTACAACAGCGGCATAATCGATTGGTTCAACAACTCCCGTCTCTTTATCGATCTCCACTTCTGCAATACCGACCATGAACGGCGGCGGAGATACAGGAGAAGAAAAGGCTTCTGTTGCGGACAGCGGCGCGTTGCTGCTGCACATTACTTTGTTTCCTATTTCTTTTCTCGTTATCTCTTCTTTTGTTTTCAGATTGACAACTTTTTCTCCGTCAAACTCCACATCATCAGGACTGCATCCGAGATATTCCGCCCCTCTTTCGCATATCTTTTTCCGAAGTGTCTCACACGTTTTCACAACTGCCATTCCCGTAACATATGTCGTACTGGATGCGTAAGATCCGCAGTCATACGGGGAATTATCTGTATCTACTCCATGCACGACAATATCTTCCATCTCACACTCAAGACATTCTGCAGCCATCTGTGTCAGTATCGTATCGCAGCCCGTTCCCATATCGGTCGCCCCGATCATTAAACTGTAAAATCCGTCATCGTTTACTTTAATTTCAACCGCGCCTGTATCTACTCCCGAAATTCCCGATCCCTGCATCGCCATAGCAACGCCGACACCGCGGACTTTTCCGTTTCCACAGTCATAACAGGGATATTTTTCATCCCATCCTATCATTTCTTTCGCACGTTCAAGACATCTGTCGAGAGCACAGCTTCTCGTCGTCTCCCCATAGTAGGCAGGCATCATCTGACCTTCCCGCACCATATTTTTCGCTCTGAGAACGGTCGGATCCATATGAAGTGTCTGTGCCAGTTCATTTACCGCAGACTCTAAGGCAAAAATACCTTGTGTCGCCCCATATCCCCTATAAGCTCCCGCAGACATAACATTTGTATACACTACGTCATAACTGAACCGAAACGCTTCTGCGCTTCCGTAAAGAGGAATCGATTTATGCCCGGATAACCCGACCGTTGTGGGGCCGTGTTCACCGAACGCGCCTGTATTTGACAATGTATACAGATCAATCCCTTTGATATTTCCCTCTTTATCCGCTCCTAAACGAACATGGATTTCCATTTCGTGGCGAGGTGACGAAGCGATCAGAGACTCTTCTCTTGTGTAAATAATCTTTGCCGGTTTTCCTGTTTTCCATGTAACAAGCGCCGGATAAATCTCCGAAACCGACGTCTGTTTTGCCCCGAATCCGCCGCCAATACGCGGCTTTATAACACGGATTTTATGCTTCGGAATATCAAGCGCATTTCCGAGAATGCGGCGGACATGGAAAGGCACTTGGGTAGAAGATACAATATTCAGCCTTCCGTATGCATCCATATATGTATATGTACGAAATGTTTCCATCATCGCCTGCTGATTTGCTTTTGTATGGTATACCCGATCGATCACATGGTCGCAAGATGCAAGGACTGCATCTACATCTCCGCTCTCACTTACGTCATGAGCACACAAATTACGTTTGTTATCCGCTCCGACAGGACAAAGACTTCTCCAGTTTTCTTCCGGATGAACGAGGATCGGATGATCTTTTGCCGTTCTGAAATCTAAAACCGGCTCCAATACTTCGTATTTTACTTTGATCAGCCTCATAGCCTGCTTTACAACCGCTTCCGAAGTTCCGGCGACGATTGCGACCGCATCTCCTACGAACCGGACTCTCTGATCAAGAATAAGCCGGTCGTACGGACTTGGCTCAGGATATGTCTGACCTGCCAGCGTGAAACGTTTATTCGGACAGTCTTTATATGTAAGCACACATTCAATTCCCGGGAGCGCCTCCGCACGTGTAGTATTAATCTCTTTGATCAGCGCATGAGCATGAGGGCTTCTTACAAGCTTTACGATTAAGCTGTCTGAAGATGCGATATCATTTGTATATACGGCGCGTCCTGTCACGAGCGCTTTTGCGTCAACTTTCCGGATTCCTTTATTTACAACACGCATCTGCCGCATCGTTTCTCTTATTTCCTTGTTCTCACTGCACACATTCTGTCCTTCTGCCATGTCTACTCCTCCTTTCCGCCTTTTTTCTCTGCATTTTTTACTTCTATATATTTTTTAATCGCGCGAAGCTGTCCCATATATCCCGTGCAGCGGCAAAGATTTCCCGCAAGGTATTCTTTGATCTCGTCCAATGTCGGGTTCTGAAGTTCTCTTGCCATTGCGAGCACGTTCATAATAAATCCCGGAGAACAGAAACCGCACTGCTCCGCTCCTTCATCTGCCAAAAATTCTCCGAACTGCGCAGCCTCTTTTTCAACGCCTTCCAAAGTCGTAACGCTCTCTCCCTCGATACTTGCGGCAAGAACCGAGCAGGAAAGGCGGGATTTTCCGTTGATCCAGACTGTACACAATCCACAGTTTGTCGTCTCGCAGCCGCACTTACGCTCTTACATCCGAGATCTCTCAACACATTTAACAAAATCGTATCTGCGCCAACTTCTGCTTTTACCTGTTTGTCATTTAAAACGAACTGTATCTCCATTATATTTCCTCCGATAAAATCGACATTATTTCTCTCTTGATAAGGACCTTTGCCAAATGCTGTCTGTACCCGGCGCTTCCGCGCATATTTGTACCGTACTTAAATTCTGCCGCTGCCAAAGCCGCATATTCCTCGATTTTCTCTAAAGACGCATCTTTTGCGACAGACCATTTCTTTTCGATCAGATCTGCCTTCATCGGTCTTGCGCCTACCGCAAAATACCATGTCTCCTGCCCGTTCGCTTTCTCTCTTGACACTGAACAGGCGATCACAGGGAAATCCGTCTTCGTCTGACGGATGGAATCATAACGGAACTGTCTTTTCTTCTTCTTAACAACTATGAAAAGAAGCAGATCATTATCCGGTTTTTTCTTTGCAAATTCAGCTAAGCAGATTCTTCCTCCGTCATAAAGTTCTACATATGTATCCAGTGCCAAAAATGCAGTTAATACGTCTGAAAAACCGAATCTTCCGTAAATGCTTCCTCCAACCGTCGCCTGATTCCGAAATTGAACTCCGACAATGTGACGCACAGCCTCCTCTATTCCGTCTCCGCATAATTTTTTAACTGCTTCGCTTTGCTCGATCTGACGCAGCGTACACATTGCTCCGATTCGTATCTCATCTTCCGTTTCTTCTATTTGATCCAATCCTAAACCTGAAATATCGATCAATGTTTTCACTCTTGCATTTGAAAGGCGCATCCACATCATTCCGCCCATGATCCTGCTGCTGCGCGCCTGATTTAATTCATATGCTTCTTCCGGCGTTTTCGCCTTTACATAATTTCCAATCGTAAGCACAATCGTTCTCCTTTCCTGATACATACATAATAGGTGTTTGCGAAACGCCACAAGCCGCATAAATACGGCATTTTAACTTTTATAAAACAAAACATCTCCTCAACGGATTGTGGTAAAATAGAGTTGCCTAGAAACTATAAACCAACCACCCGA
>ENA-OQCS01000817-OQCS01000817.1-human-gut-metagenome-genome-assembly--contig:-NODE-817-length-17235-cov-2.337211_pt1 | contig 17235 bp, 25 predicted proteins | sample MGYA00242757_ERZ504575 | MGnify/ENA primary metagenome ERZ504575 (study PRJEB26092, sample SAMD00036297) | human gut metagenome | host: Homo sapiens | study: EMG produced TPA metagenomics assembly of...
TTTTATAGGAGTATAGAAACAAAGGAAAAAGGCAAAAAATATGTTAGTGGAAAACATGTAAATAATGGAACGACACTTTCTTATTTCTAATGGTTTTCATAAAGAATCAAATGATCAACATCGTTTTTTAACTTATGATGAAATAAGTATTAATTAAATTAAAAAAATAGAACTCGCTATGAGTTTCTATTTTATCATTGTTCCAACACCTTTTTTAGTAAAGATTTCTATTAATAAGCTATGTTCTAATCTACCATCTAAAATATGAACACGTTTAACATCATTTTGTACTGCCTCTAAACAGTTTTTAAGTTTTGGAATCATTCCTCCAGTAATAATACCACTTTCAAATAATTCTTTAGCTGATTCGGTATCAATTTTTGAAATCAATGTTTCTGGGGTATTTGGATCTTCTAATACACCTTCAATATCCGTTAAGAAAACAAGTTTACTTGCTTTAACAGCACGTGCAATTGCTGTAGCAACATCATCCGCATTAATATTATAAGCATGATATTTTTCATCTAACCAATTGTTGAAATAATCGGTGTATACCCTTGATCTAATAAAGTATTGATGAGTGTAGTATCCACACTTGTAATTTTCCCTACAAAACCAATATCTTCACCTTGAGGCATAACCTTTTCTACCGTAATCATATTTCCATCTTTTCCAGATAATCCAACAGCATGTGTTCCAATTTGTTCTAAATGTGTTACAAGACCTTTATTGATTTTTCCAGATAAAACCATTTCCGCAATTTCTAAAGTATCTCTATCAGTAACTCTTAGACCATTTTTAAACTCACTTTTAATTTGTACACGGTCTAACATTCTATTGATGTCTTTTCCCCCACCATGAACGATAATTGGTTTTAACCCAACTGATTTTAAAACTGCAATATCTTTTAAAACGCTCTTTTTGATGATTTCATTTGTCATTGCACTTCCACCATACTTAATAACAACAATATCACCTTCATATTTTTGCATATATCCAAGCGCTTCTACTAAAATTTCCGCTTTATTAATTTCCTTCTTAAACTCTTGTTGCATCTCTTTTCCCCCTACGAACGATAATCAGCATTGATTTTGACATAATCATAAGTCAAATCACATCCCCAAGCTGTTGCCTTTGCATCAGCAATTTTCATTTCGATATTTGTTTTTACATAATCACTCGATAGAATCTTAGTTGCAAATTCTTCACTATAATCTGTAGCCATCCCATTTTCTACAAGTTTTAAATTACCAAATTCACTTTCTATATATAAATCTACCTGATAAGGATCAAATTCTTCCCCAGAATATCCCATCGCACATAAAAGTCTTCCCCAATTTGCATCATTTCCAAAAATAGCTGTTTTTACAAGTGGTGATGTGCAAACACTTTTAGCAATTACTTTTGCTTGTTTAACATCTTTTGCACCATTTACATTTACTTCTAATAATTTAGTAGCCCCTTCTCCATCACTTGCAATACATTTAGCTAAGTATTCATTAACATAATATAAAGCTTCTTTAAATGTTTGATAATCTTCATCTTCTTTTACAATTTCATCATTACCAGCTAAACCATTAGCAAGTAATAAAACAGTATCATTTGTTGAAGTATCTCTATCTACAGAAATCATATTAAAAGTATCTGGAATAACTGATTTTAATGCTTTATTTAATAATTCTTTAGAAATATTTAAATCAGTTGTAATAAATCCAAGCATTGTTGCCATATTTGGATGAATCATCCCTGAACCTTTACAACATGCTCCAATAGTTACCGTTTTCCTTTTACTTCAATTTCAACAGCTAAATGTTTTGGTTTTGTATCTGTTGTCATAATTGAAGTAGCTACATCAATTCCTGCTTGATGATCATCTTTTAATTGTTTTAAAGCTTCATCAATCCCTTTTTCAATTGGATCAGTAGATAATTGTTTACCAATGACTCCTGTTGAACAAATCAATACTTTTTCTTTTTCTACATTTAAAGCATTTCCTACAATATTTGCGAATTTTTCATTTGCTTCTTCACCAAGTTTTCCAGTACAAGCATTGGCAATCCCACTATTAATCGCAATAGCCTTTACTGTATCACTGTTTTCTACAACTTGTTTATCCCATAAAACAGGAGCCGCTTTTACCATATTTGTTGTAAAAGTTCCTACTGCTTTTGCTTCAACATCAGAAACAATTAAAGCAAAATCTTTATTTCTCTTTTTAATACCAATATGTAATCCAGCACCTTTATACCCTTTTGGATTAGTAACTGTTCCATCTTCTATTATTTTCATACTCTTTTTCCCCTTATAAAACTGCAGGTGCTAACATAAGACCTGTCTTTTCATCTAAACCAAACATAATATTCATATTTTGAATTGCTTGACCAGCAGCTCCTTTAACTAGATTGTCCATGGCTCCCATCATAATCACTCTATGTGTACGAGGATCTACTTTATAAGCAACATCAACAAAGTTTGAACATTTTACATTTCTTACTTCTGGAACATTTCCTTCTTTTAAGACACGTACGAAATATTCATCTTTATAAATATCATACGCTTTTTTAACATCTTCCTCACTTACTCCTTTTTTTAATGAAGCGTAAGCTGTAATTAAAATTCCTCTATTCATTGGAATAAGATGAGGTGTGAAGTTAAGTAATACTTTTGATGAAGAAGCATACCCTAATTGTTCTTCAATTTCTGGTGTATGACGATGACTTGCTACACCATAAGCTTTAATACTTTCATTCACTTCACAATAAAGATTTTGAACTTTTGCTCCTCTACCAGCACCACTTGTTCCACTCTTTGCATCAATAATCAACGTATCCATATCAATAAGTCCTGCCTTAGCAAGTGGATAAATCGATAAAATAGAACATGTTGGATAACATCCAGGATTAGCAATCAGTCTTGCATTTTTAACATCTTCTCTATTGATTTCACATAATCCATAAACAGCTTCTTGAATAAATTCAGGTGAAGCATGTTTAATTCCATACCATGATTCATAAGTTTCAACATCTTTAATACGATAATCCGCAGATAAATCAATAACCTTTACTTTCTTTAAAACATTTTCATTGACCATCTTTGCACAGACCCCTTGAGGCGTTGCAAAGAATACAACATCAACATTATCTAAATATTTTTCAATATCTTCATCTACACACTTTTGATCTAATAAAGTGAAATAACTTTTATAAACATCACTATATTCTTGATCACTATATGTTCTTGATGAAACCCATTCAATATTGACATTGGGATGTGTTAATAAAAATCTTACAAGCTCACATCCTCCATAACCAGTTGAACCAACAATTCCGACATTAATCATTCTACTTTTCCCCCTATAAAAAATAAAAAGCCGTCTCTAAATAGAGACGACTGATCGCGTTACCACTCTAATTGTTGTAAGTTGACCTTACAACCTCTTTCATCTTTAAGGCAGATCTACCAAAAGATATACTTCTATTTCCATCTTTTCTCTCGTAAATGCGCTTCATCTTTACTTCCATTCCTATCTTCCATCAACATAGGATTGCTCTTATTTCCATAAAGACTACTCTTTTAGTCTTCGAGTTTAAAACCATTATATGACAAATTTCCATTTTGTCAATAATGATTTATTAAGAAAAATTTTTTAATATATAATAAAGATGAGGCTTACTTTTTGGGTCTACAACATTTCGACAAGTATATTGCATATTTGAAAAAAGTAGTTTATGATAATAATAATTTATAAGATAAAAACAAGGGGGAAACTATAAATGAAAGAAAAAGTTGTTTTAGCTTATTCTGGTGGATTAGATACAACTGCGATCATCCCATGGCTAAAAGAAAACTATGATTGTGAAGTTATTTGTTGCTGTATTGACGTTGGTCAAAAAGAAGAATTAGATGGTCTAGAAGAACGTGCTAAAGCTTGTGGTGCAAGTAAACTTTATATCAAAAATGTGGTTGATGAATACGTAGAAAATTACATTATGCCTACTGTTCAAGCAGATGCTGTATTTGAATACAAATACTTATTAGGGACTGCAACTGCTCGTCCATTAATTGCAAAAGTACTTGTTGATGTTGCTCGTCAAGAAGGTGCAACAGCAATTTGTCATGGTGCCACTGGTAAAGGAAATGACCAAATTCGTTTTGAATTAGGTATTAAAGCTTTAGCTCCAGATTTAAAAATCATTGCTGCATGGCGTGATCCAAAATGGACAATGGATTCTCGTGAATCTGAAATCGAATATTGTAGAGCTCATGGTATCAATTTACCTTTCTCTGCTGATAATAGTTACTCACGTGATAGAAATATTTGGCATATTTCTCATGAAGGATTAGAACTTGAAGATCCATCATGTGCTCCAAATTATGATCACTTATTAGTATTATCAAATTCTCCAGAAAAAGCTCCAGAAGAAGATGTTCACTTATCAATTGATTGGGAAAAGGTGTTCCTGTTGCTTTAAATGGTGAAAGATGTCTCAAAGAGAAATTTTAGAAAAATTAAATGAAATCGGTGGTCAACATGGTATTGGTATTATCGATATCGTTGAAAACCGTGTTGTTGGTATGAAATCAAGAGGTGTTTATGAAACACCAGGTGGAACTATCTTAATGGAAGCTCACCAACAATTAGAAGAACTTATCTTAGATAGAGAGACACTTAAATATAAACGTCTTGTTTCTGTTGAATTTGCTGAACTTGTTTATGCTGCTAAATGGTTCTCACCACTTAGAGAAGCATTAACTGCTTTTGTTGATAAAACTCAAGAATATGTAACAGGTACAACAAACTTTAGATTATATAAAGGTAATATTATTAAAGAAGGTACAACTTCTCCTTACTCATTATATGATGAAGATATCGCTTCATTTAAAACTGGCGATTTATACGATCATCATGATGCTGAAGGATTCATTACTTTATATGGTCTTTCAACTAAAGTACGTGCAATGAAATTAAATAACAAAAATAAAAGAGCCCACTGCTCTTTTTATTTAAAGGAGGAAATTTATGAATTTATGGGGTGGAAGATTCACTAAACCTACAAACCAACTTGTTTATGATTTTAATGCTTCTATTAAATTTGATAAGACTTTTGCCAGTCAAGATATCAAAGGAAGTATTGGTCATGTAAAAATGTTAACAAAACAAGAAATCTTAACACAAGAAGAAGGTCAACTCATTGAAAAAACTTTAAAAGAAATTTTAAATGAAGTTGAAAATGGAACATTAGAAATTGATGAAAGCTTTGAAGACATTCATAGCTTTGTCGAATCAACATTGATTGATCGTATTGGTGATACTGGTAAAAAATTACATACAGGTAGAAGTAGAAATGACCAAGTCGCTTTAGATATGAGACTTTATACAAAAGATCAAATCGAAATGTTGAATACTTTACTTGTTGATTTATTAAAAACCATTCATGAAATCATGAAAGAACATATCGATACCATCATGCCTGGTTTTACCCATCTACAAAAAGCACAGCCAATTACTTTAGCTCATCATATGGGAGCTTATTTTGAAATGTTTAAGCGTGATCAATCACGTTTACATGATATTTATGAAAGAATGGATTATTGTCCATTAGGTTCTGGGGCTCTTGCTGGAACAACTTATCCCTTAGATAGAGAATACAGTGCTGAAATTTTAGGTTTTAAAGGACCTTGTTTAAATAGTATTGATGGCGTTTCTGATCGTGATTATTTAATTGAACTTTTAAGCGCAATGTCTACAATGATGATGCATATGTCACGTTTATCTGAAGAAATGATTATTTGGAATACAAATGAATATCAATTTATTGATTTAGATGATACTTCTCAACCGGTTCTTCAATCATGCCCCAAAAGAAAAACCCTGATATTTGCGAATTGATCAGAGGGAAAACAGGACGTGTTTATGGTGCCTTATGGGATTTTTAACAACTATGAAAGGTCTTCCTCTTGCTTATAATAAAGATATGCAAGAAGATAAAGAAATGTATTTTGATGCTTTAAATACAACTAAAGGATGCCTTCAATTATTAAGTGATATGTTAAAATCAACAACATTTAATAAAGATAAAATGAAAAAATCAGCTACTGGTGGTTTTACAAATGCAACTGATGCTGCTGACTATCTAGTAAATAAAGGTGTACCATTTAGAGATGCTCATGGTATTATTGGTCAACTCGTTTTATATGCAATTAGTCAAAACAAAGATCTTGATGAACTTTCTCTAGAAGAATTTAAAAATATTTCAGATGTTTTTGAAGAAGATGTTTATCAAGCAATTGATGTCAACACTTGTGTCAACAAAAGAAATACAATTGGTGCCTGTGGTCAAGAGATGATGAAAAAAGTCATCGCTTTAAATGAAGAATATTTAAAACAATTTTAAAAAGGGCGTTTGCCCTTTTTCTTATACTCTTCCATATTTTATATGATAAAGTGCTTCTAATAATTCAAAAATGTACGTAATCGAAAACTTACCAATCAAAGATAAATGATCTGTTCCTACTTGAATAATCATATCAAATTGCTCTTGATATGGTATATTTTCTACTTGAGTAATACATATTTTATGTGCTTTACTTTTTGCAATCTCTCTTAACATATCTGGATGATCTTGCCAATAACCTCCTGCAATCGAAGAAACAATAATCAAATCATTTTCTGTTAAATCATGAACCACTTCTTTTTGACTTTGTAAAGGATACATTCCTGTACATTTCTTTCCTAAATAAGATAATTCAATTTGTAGTTGCATGGAAACAGATTGGGTAAAAAAGTTACCCGCAAAACAAATTTCATTACTTTGATAAATAAGATCTACCAGTTTTTCTAATTCTTCAAATTCGATCATTTCATAAGTTGATCTTAAGTTTTGTACAATATTTTCAAAATGATCGCTAAATAAATCTTTGGTTGTTCCTTCAATAGGAAAAACAGGCAATTGATGATCAAATTGCATACGCATGGAATCATGGTTAAAATAACGTAAATTCATGGTGACATCCATTTTAAAGTCACTAAAACTTTCATAATTTAATTTTCGACACAACCTTGAAATCGTCGCTGTAGAAACAAAACACATTTCTGCCACATCCGTAATATTATATTCTGGTATTTTATTAATATTTTCTAAAATCATCTTTGCTGCATTGGAATAAACATCATCTACTTTTGATGTATTGATAAAATTAATTAAAGCATAAAAAGCACTACGCATCGTTTACCTCACTCATTTTAAGAACAAATACTTGTCCATCATCTAAACATATACAATTAAGTTGACCTCTTTCTCCTAAAGCAAGTCCCCCATCAATTCCAATTTTATTATGAAATTCATCATCATACCAAACATTAAAACTTTGATCTCTATTAATAAAACAAAGTGGGGTATGACCAAAAATATAAGTCTTATTTAAATCACATTCACTTAAAAAGAAATAATCACGAATCCATAAAAGAGTATCTTCTTCTTGATCATCAAGATTTCTTTCAGGATCAATTCCAGCATGAACTAGAACATAATCTTTATTATTGACTGTTAATTCTAAATACAAAGGTAAGTTTTTAAGATAATTATAGAGATTTCTTAAAAAACATTTCTTACAATAGTATAATCGCAATGGTACAATTTCTTTTTACGTAGATATGAACGGATATTTTCAATCGTTTTTTCTCCGCCATTTTGTGACCAAAGCTTAAATTCACAACTTGGGAAATCAAAATCATCGTGATCAATGGCTTCTTTTAAAGCCTCTTGCATCATATATTCATGGTTTCCTTTGAGTAAGGTAATATTATCAAATTTTTGAATATAAAAATAAATATCCAAACTACAAGGTCCACGATCACAAATGTCTCCAAGTATATAAAGTTGATCATGACTATTAAATTGTATTTTATCTAACATTCTTTTGAATATTTCAAAATTACCATGAATGTCAGAAAGTACATATGTCTTACCTTTCATGATGATCACCTAAAATTATCATAGCACAAAATTAAACAATTTGCTTAAAAAAGAGTTAATTTTAAAAAGATGCTTACGCATCTCTTCCAATTGTCGCTACCATAACTGCTTTAATTGTATGCATTCTGTTTTCAGCTTCATCAAAAACAACAGAATTCTTTGATCTGAAGACTTCATCTTCAACTTCACGAATATCGATTCCTTCATCATGTTTGGTTTTAGCAACAGTTGTTTCAAAATCATGGAATGATGGTAAACAATGCATAAATAATGTTGAATCTTTACCTGTTTTACTCATCATTTCTTGAGTAACTTTATATGGTGACAACATTTCTACTCTTGGTTTATACAAGCTTTCATCTTCACCCATACTTACCCAAATATCTGTATAAATAACATCTGCATCTTTTACTGCTTCATCTACATTATCTGTCACTTCAATTGTTCCACCCGATTTTTTAGCTTCTTCCTTACAATAAGCAAGTACTTCTGGATCGATATGTAATGATTTTGGACCAAGGCAAACAAAATGCATTCCCATTTTAACAGCTCCATACATTAAACCATAACATACATTGTTACGAATATCTCCAGTAAAGACAAATTTAATATCTTCTAATGGTTTATCTAAATGTTCTTCAATTGTAAGAAAATCAGCAAGTGTTTGTGTTGGATGATCAACATCAGTTAAGCCATTCCAAACTGGAACTCCTGAATATTTAGCAAGAGCTTCTACTGTTTCTTGTTTAAATCCTCTAAATTCAATACCATCATACATTCTACCTAATACTTTAGCTGTATCTTCAATGGATTCTTTTTTCCCCATTTGTGAGTTACTTAAAAATGTAGCATGTCCACCTTCATCTAAAGCAGCCACTTCAAATGAACAACGTGTTCTTGTTGATGTTTTTTCAAAAATCAAACATACATTTTTCCCTAATAAATGTTGTCCAATTTTTCCTGCTTTTTTATCAGCTTTTAATTGATGTGCTAAGTCCAATAAATATCTAATTTCTTCTTTTGAATAATCTTTTAATGTTAAAAAAATGTCTATTTTTAAGATTCATAATAATCCCCCTTTTAATAACCATTATTTTATCAAAATATTGATATTTCTTCAATATTGATAAATAATTATTATTTTGTTTAAAAATAAGACAAATTATATATAATAAGGAACAGGGAGAAAATGAAAAATGAGAAAAATTGGATTTAGTAACGAAAAATACATTGAATTACAATCAAAACATATCAAAGAACGTATCAAACAATTTGATAATAAGCTTTATTTAGAATTTGGTGGTAAATTATTTGATGACCACCATGCATCTCGTGTTTTACCAGGATTTGAACCTGATAGTAAATTAAAAATGTTATTAGAATTGAAACAAGATGCAGAAATTATTATTGTCATTAACGCCAATGACATTGAAAACAATAAAATGCGTGGTGATTTAGGAATCACTTATGATTTAGAAGTTTTAAGATTGATTGATGCTTTCCAAAACATTGGACTTTATGTTGGAAGTGTTACAATTACACGTTTTGAAAACCAAGTACATGCTATTGCTTTTCAAAAGAAACTAGAAAACTTAGGAATTAAAGTCTTTAGGCATTATCCTATTGCAGGTTATCCAAATGATATTGAAAAAATCGTCTCGGAAGAAGGATTTGGAATCAATGATTACATTGAAACAACAAAACCACTTGTTGTCGTAACAGCGCTGGTCCAGGAAGTGGAAAAATGGCGACTTGTTTATCACAACTTTATCATGAATACACTCATGGTATTAAAGCAGGATATGCAAAATTTGAAACATTTCCTATTTGGAACATTCCTTTAAAACATCCTGTAAACTTAGCTTATGAAGCAGCTACAGCAGATTTAAATGATGTCAATATGATTGACCCATTCCATTTAGAAGCTTATAACAAAACAACTGTCAACTATAATAGAGATGTTGAAATCTTTCCGGTTTTAGAATCAACATTCAAAAAAATCATGTCAACTTGTCCTTATAAATCACCTACTGATATGGGTGTAAATATGGCTGGAAATGCAATTATTGATGATGAAGCATGTAAAGAAGCAAGTAAACAAGAAATCATTCGTCGTTATTATCAAACAAAACTTGATTTTAAACGTGGTCTTGTTGATAAATCAGCAATCTCTAAAATTGAAGCATCATGCTTACTTTAGATTTAAAAGCTATAGATCGTAAATGTGTCAATCATGCATTAGAAATCGAAGAAAAAACCAATGAACCAGGATTTGCGATTGAACTTAATGATGGACATATTATCACTGGTAAAACAACATCTTTACTTGGAAGTGCTTCAGCATGTTTATTAAATGCATTAAAATATCTTGCCAATATTGATGATGATATTTTACTAATTGAACCTGAAGTTATTGAACCTGTTGCTAAACTAAAAAAAAGGAATCTTAAAAAATAAGAATCCTCGTTTACATACAGATGAAATTTTACTTTCATTAGCTATTTCTGCAAATAATAATGAAAACGCTAAAAAAGCTTTATCATGTATTGAACAATTACAATACTGTGAAGCCCATTCATCAGTCATCTTATCTGAAACAGATATTGATACTTTAAAACGTTTAGGTATTCGTTTAACTTCAGAAGATAAATTCCAATTTAATCGTATATATCAAAAATAAGCCAATTTTGGCTTATTTTTTAATGTTTTAAACAATAATGTAAATAGTTCTTTATTTCTTGTTTTCTTGCTTCTATTTTCAAATAAATACTCTTTTCTAAGTATTCTATTTCTTTTACATAACAATGTTGATGTAAATATTTAAAATCTTCTCCTTGACTATAAGGAATAGAGAGTTCAAATACTTCATAATCTTTAAAGAGAAGATGTGAGATTTCATCTTCTAATAAATCAAGACCTCTTTTATATTTTGCTGAAATAAAAACATAAGGTGATTGTGGTTGGATATAAGCATATTTATTTAAATCAATTTTATTATAAACATAAATCATTGGTGTATTTTCAACCCCTAATGATTTTAAGACTTCATTGGTTGTTTCTATTTGCATTTGATAGTCTTCAAAACTTGTATCTACAACATGTAATAAAAGATCTGCTTCTTTTACTTCTTCTAAAGTGGAACGAAAAGCTTGAATTAAATGATGAGGCAATCTTTCAATAAAACCAACAGTATCTGTAAGTAAACAATCATGATTTTTATTTTAATATGTCTTGTGGATGTTTCTAAAGTCGCAAATAACATATCTTTTTCAAAAACTTTCTTTTGTTTATCAGGACATAACGTATTCAATAAAGTCGATTTTCCGCTATTTGTATAACCTACTAAAGCAATAACCGGAATTTGGTTATTCTTTCTTCTTTGTCTTTGTACTTGTCTTTGTTTGACGATTTCAGCCAGTTCTTTTCGAGAGCGGGCAAGCTTTCTAGCAATAATTCTTCGATCAAGTTCAATTTGTTTTTCACCTGAGCCCCTAAAACCAGAACCACCTTGTTGATGAGACATATGTTCTTGCATTCCCACAAGACGTGGTAATAAATACTGATCACGAGCAATTTCTACTTGCAATTTAGCTTCTTTTGTTTTAGCACGCTCATCAAAAATACGTAAAATCAAATCTGTTCGATCTGTAACTTCTGTTTCAAGTAAATCCGTTAAGTTTTTAACTTGTAATGGTGTCAATTCATCATCAAAGATAACCATTTCATCTTGAAGTTTTAATTTAATTTCTTCAATTTTACCTTTACCTATATACGTTGCTGGGTTTATTTTTTCTAATTTTTGAATCACAACATCAATCACTTCAATATGACACGCCTCACATAAAGATTTTAATTCTTCTTCATAAAAAGGATTTGTTGATGTTAATACTAAGATTGCTTTCATTCTTTCACCTCTTTAAGTATTCTACCAATTAGGAGACTCTATGAAAAGATATAATGACTATTTTACTTTACTCTTTGTCACATTTTTAACACTTTTTTCTTTTTTTCATATGTCAACAATTGTTGATGTCAGCCATGATGTCATTACCATTGTCTTTAAAAATCTTCTACCCTCTTTACTTCCTTTTATGATTCTTGTTTCACTTTGTTTAAATCTAGGTATTTTAGATATCCTTGCTTATTTTTTACAAATTCCTTTTTATAATTTATTTTCATTGACACCAATGATGTCCTCTCTTTATTTTGTCTCCTTTTTTTGTGGTTATCCAACCAATATCAAAATTATTAAAGAAGCTTATGAACTTCATTATATCGATCTTGATGAACTTCAACATCTTCTCTCCATTGCTTCTTTTAGTTCCATCTCTTTTATTTTTGTTTCCTTAAACACACCCTATTCTCTTTTGATTTTTATTTGTCATCTTCTACCAAGTCTCATACTTGCCCTATTTTATCACCATCCTCAAAAAAAGCTTACCTTTAAACAAGTACGACAAACTTAAAACAACCACATCTTTCTTTTGTAAAAGCCTTTAAAAAAAGTGTCCTTTCCAGTGTCTATGCTTTCCTCTTTATTTTAGGATATATGTTGATTTTCCAATTTTTTGTTTCTTTTTTACAAGATGTTTTTCCTCAATTTTCTTTTGACTATCTTAAAGGAATTTTAGAATTTAGTAGTGGCTCTTTAAAGATCATTCATCAGTCCAAAAAAATGCTTCCTTTTGTATGTTTCTTTCTCTCTTTTAGTGGTTTTTCCGTTATGATGCAAGCTGATAATCTCTTAGAAGCTATTCCCTATTCTTTTAAAAAATATTTCTTTCTCGTCTCTATCATGGAATTCTTTCTTTTATTCTTTGTTTACTATTTCTTCAATTTGGATTGATTTGACAGATATATGGTATTTATTTATAATAATAGTAACCATTACTATTAGGAGACACTTATGAAAGAAATTAAGATTCGATACTCTAAACAAAGAGAACTCATTTTCAACAATTTAAAACATAGATATGATCACCCTACTGCAGAAATGATTTATCAGGACTTAAAAGTAGATTATCCCCATTTAAGCTTAGGAACAGTATATCGTAATTTAAATCAACTTGTTGAAACAAAACAAATCAAGAAACTCGATTTAGGAGATACCATGGTTCACTATGATGGCAATATTCAACCACATATGCACTTTATGTGTAACTGTTGCCAAACAATCTATGATCTTGATAATAATGATGAAAAAATTATTAAACAATTTGAAAAAACGTACAAGCATCATATTGATGTTATTGATATCAATATGTCAGGTATCTGTGAAAAATGTTTAGAAAAAAAGGCAGCTTAATTGCTGTCTTTTAATTCACTTTAGATGGATTATAAACACTTGGTCTTTTTAAAGTTTTAACTAGTATATCACTTTGTTGCTTATTTAAATCTATTGCGTCAATATGATAATAATATTGACTTGCTGCTTGAATCCCATAGTTCCCTTCACCTAAATAAGTAATATTCAAATACATTTCTAAAATTTCATCTTTACTATAGTGATCTTCTAAATCTTTAGCGATAAAGACTTCCGCAAATTTACGTGAAAGATCTTTTTTAAAAGAAAGACAAAGATTTTTAGCAAGTTGTTGCGTAATAGTTGAACCACCCTCTTTAAAAGAAAAGGTTGTAATATTTATAAACATGGCACGTGCTAAACCATAATAATCTACAGGACCATGTTGATAAAAACGTCGATCTTCGCTTTCTAATACTGCTTCTTTATATATCGGTGAAATTTGATCAAGAGTTACATAATCTTCTTTACTCTTTAGTTGATTGACTCTTTCAGATAAAGATTGTTCTTGGATTTTATCTTGGTAAATTTGATAGCCTAAATAACCATAGTACCCACAAAAACCAGTAATAATAACTAATAATATTATAATCATTTTAAAAAGTAGTTTTTTCATAGAATACTCCTTATGTTATAATCACGTAGAGGTGAATTTATGTCTTTTATTTATAAAATTTTTCTTTTATATCCTTATTGGTTTATTAAAACACTTATTCATTGGATTTTTCAATTTTATAAAAATATTTTTTGTTTACATATCAATGAAAATAAAATTGATCAACTTTCTGGCTTTGAATTTGAGTTACTGATTCAAAAATTGCTTATTAAAAGCGGTTATCATTCTGTCAAAATCACTCAAGCAAGTGGTGATTACGGCATTGATCTTCTTGCCAAAAAGAATCAAGTTTCTTATGGATTTCAATGTAAAAGATATCAAAAAAATATTGGTGTCAGCGCTATTCAACAAGCATATGGTGGTATTTCTTACTATCATTTAGATCGAGCAATCGTTATTACCAATTCTTATTTTACAGAAGCCGCTTACCAATTAGCTGCTGTCAATGATATTTTATTAATTGATCGTCAAAAGCTTTTAAAAATGCTTAAAAAATCCAAACTCTTTTCTAGTCAAATACCTTTTTATTGTTATATTGTTGATATCTTCATTATTGGCCTTTTTTACTATATATACTTACAATTGCGTGATCTTATTTATTTGAGTATCTGTCTTTTTCATCTTTCTTTTACTTATTTATATGTTTTTTAAAACATTACGTTATAAAAAATATAATCAAATTAAAGAGTATACGATTCATGATTATCAATAGCTAGAATCGTTTTTGATAATGTTGATAGATTTTATAACAAATAAATGCACTGAATAAAACAATAAAAACAATCAATATAAAACAATGCATAAAAAAAGTTTTCAGGCAAAATATTAATAATTGGATCTAGACGAGGATTAAAAAGCAATAATCATTACTAAACACCAATTGATGAAACATCACAAATAAACGATCAAAATCAATAAAAGCAAAGAAGCCTAAAATCAAAGGAATGACAATCGTTAAAATGGCTGTCAATTTAAAAAAGCGATATTCTTTTTGTTTAATTTGTCTACAAACCAAATAAGAAGTTGTACAAAAAGTAAGCAAACATACTATTTGAATTATTTCAAAAATGCGTTTCACTTCTTCAAAATGAATACGTCCACCTTTTGACATGATAAAATCTTTAAAAACAAGTTTTCCTTGATAAAAGATAGATTGATAATGTATTAAGATTTGATAATTTTCTTTAATTTGTTGATATGTATAATGTGTATTTTCAACAAGTTTTAAATGATGAATATCAAAATAATAAAGTGGTTTAAAAAAGGCAACAAAAACAACAGAAAAAGAAATGATAAATAGCATGAAAGATATACTTGTCAGTATATCTTTTTTACTATAAGTCATATAAAAATTCTTCACCTTTTTGAACTTCTACTTTAGAAAGGTTTGGATAATCTTGTTGTCTTAAAACTTCATAAATCGTAAGCGCTGCACAGTTAGATAAATTAAGACTTCTTACTTTATCTGACATTGGAATACGTACACAACGATCTAAATTTTCTTTTAAAATTTCTTTAGGAATTCCATCATGTTCATGTCCAAAGAATAAATAATGTTCCTTAGAACTATCACTATAATCTTGATCCGTATAACAAAGTTTTTGAATAGCGTGTAAAAAATGATATTCTCCTGGGTTTTTAGCTTTGAATTCTTCATAAGATTCATAGACATGTAAATCTAAATCTTTAATATAATCAAGCCCCGCTCTTTTCATTTTTTTATCATCTAATTCAAATGACATAGGTTTAATAATATGTAACGCTGTATTGGTTGCGACACATGTTCTCATAATATTTCCAGTATTTTGAGGAATCGCTGGGTGTACTAATACAATATGGTTCATTTTTATCTCCTTCTATAATTCTTTTAAAATTGCATATAATTTTTTGAGTGCTTTAGCACGGTGTGAGTATTTATTTTTTTCTTCTAAAGTCATCTCTGCACTTGTTTTTTGACAAGGTGGGAAATAGAAAATTGGATCATAGCCAAAACCATTGACCCCGGCAATATGATCATGAATTTCACCTTCAAATGTTTCTTGAATCAAGATAGGTTCTTGATCTGGAATACATAAAGCTAGAGCACATACAAAGCGGCATGTTCTTTCTTTACCTTCAATTGCATCAATGATTGCTTGATTGATAATTGGATAAGGGGTATCTTTTCCTAAAAAGCGAGCAGAATAGATTCCTGGAAGCTTTCCAAAAGCATCGATTTCAATGCCACTATCATCCGCTAAAACAATTTTATGTAAATCATCAGCAACATATTTTGCTTTAATCAAAGCATTTTCTTTAAATGTTTTTCCATCTTCAACAATATCTGGAACATCATCATAAACATCTTTTAAAGATTTGACTTCAATATTTAAATCCTTTAACATTGCTTGAATTTCTTTGACTTTTCCTTGATTGGTTGTCGCCACTATGAGTTCTTTCATATTTTCATCTCACTTTCTTTGTATGTATTTTACCATTTTTTGTATCATAGTTCACTTATTTTCTTTATAATATAACTAGGAGGTTTACTATGATTAAAAGATTAATTGTAAACGCAGATGATTATGGTTTATCTGAAGGTGTTTGTTTAGGTATTTTAAAAGCGCATAGAGATGGTATTTTAACTTCAACTACTTGTATGATGAATATGGAAAACATTGAAAAATATTTAGAAATGACAAAAGACTATCCAAATTTAGGCTTAGGTGTTCATTTGAATATTACAGTAGGAAAACCTTTAACAAATGTAAGTTTTGTTGATGAAAAAGGAAATTTTAAATCAAGAGATACTTATACAAATAGAGAAGCTATCGTATCTCAAGAAGAGCTTTATCAAGAATGGAAAGCTCAAATTGAAAAATTTATTAAAATCATGGGCCATAAACCAACCCATCTAGATTCTCATCATCATGTTCATTTACTTAATAGCAATATTGATGTTGCATTAAAGCTAGCTCATGAATATGATTTACCTATTCGTCAAGAAACATACTTACAAAAAGATTTTGAACCTGTTTATTTTGAAGAACTTTTCTATAACCAAGATGCAACTTTTGAAATGATTGATACGATTTTACATAAAGATGTTAAAAATTATGAATTAATGTGTCATCCTGCGATGATTGATTGGAAACTTTATCAAATATCTTCTTATAATTTAAGACGCGCTCATGAATTAGATATTATATGTAGCCAAAAAGCAAAAGAAATGACAAAAAAGATTGAACTCATTAATTATCAAACATAAAATCTAACAATTAGCATAAGATTTTTAAGGTTTTCTGAATCATTAAAATAATTGTTAAATCCAAATGGTAAAATTACCTTACCTAAACCTTAAT
>ENA-OQCS01000818-OQCS01000818.1-human-gut-metagenome-genome-assembly--contig:-NODE-818-length-17229-cov-2.774822_pt1 | contig 17229 bp, 22 predicted proteins | sample MGYA00242757_ERZ504575 | MGnify/ENA primary metagenome ERZ504575 (study PRJEB26092, sample SAMD00036297) | human gut metagenome | host: Homo sapiens | study: EMG produced TPA metagenomics assembly of...
GGCGAAAAGCTGATTTTGTTTAAGCTATCGCTCATTCTTATCATAGAAGATCATATTTACAGACTTTTCTTCATAGTCTCCACAAAACAGTGTATTCCCCATCGTCCATAACAACAGAAAGCATGATCAAAATTCAGTTTCTGTTGTTTCCATAAAAGGAGACGACGACTGTATATGCAGTCGGTATGTACAGTCGTCGGACTTCGCCTAAATATGAAAAATATTAAAACAGCGGTATCTTATTATCTGTTAAGGATCGACTGTTATTCATTCAAAAACAATATTTTCCCCTCATCGATCCACAAATAGTCAGGAAATCCTTTTTTCTCTATTTCTTCCATTTTTTCCCTTTGAACAAACCAACAAATCATAGTTTTGTCTTTTTCACCGTTTTTTTCTGTACTGTTTCCTATTCTATTCTCTGCCGCAATATAATAGTTCTGCTCAAACGGAAGGCGGGCGCTGCTCTCAAGTTGAAATTTAAGCATATTTTCTCCCCTTGTTCCCACACAGGAATAAAATCATGTGCCCGATACCCAATCCATTTCGCATCTTTTGGTACTTTTCTCTTTGTCTTTAAGCAAATTCCCCACTCCTTTGCTTCTACTGTATGATCATCTATATAGATAATACTTGAGAAATTTTTACATCCTGTAAGTATGGCGCAGTCTTATTTTTCGGATTTTGAAACAGCTCCTCGGTTTTGCCGGATGCGACAATCCTCCCCTTATCCATAACGAAAAGCTCTTCACTAAAACGGTAAATTTCATCTCGATTATGTGATACCATAATCACAGTTCCCATATATGACTCTAACATCTGAAGCACTTCTTGCTCCAATCGGTCTTTTAAATACAGATCAAGAGCGGAAAAGGGCTCGTCTAATAAAATAACTTCCGGTTCATAAGCCATAATCCGAGCAAGCGCCGTTCTTTGCTGCTGTCCTCCGGAAAGCTGCTTTGGATAATGTTTTTCCAGACCTGCCAGACCAAACTTTTGAATCATCTCTTTGACCCGCTTATGTATATCCTGCTTATTTCCTTTTAGCCCGGCCGCTATATTTTGCTCTACTGTCATCGTCGGAAATAGCGCGTAATTTTGAAACAAGTATCCAACTTTACGTTTCTGTGTTTTTAGATTTTGTTTTCGTTTTCTTTATCAAATAATATATTTCCGTCTATCTTAATGTGACCACTATCAGGAGTCTCTATTCCCCGCAATACTTTTTAATGTCATACTTTTACCGCAGCCTGATGCCCCTAAAATACCGATTCGTTTTGACTGACTTTTAAAATTGATATCCAAACTGAATTTATCCCATTTTTTCCGAATCAGCATATCAATCGCCATCTTTTACCACCTCCCGATATTTTTCATCTTTCGTCCGGAAATGAAATTCATAAGAAAAATAATGACAAAAGCGATCAGAACTACAACCGAAACCCAAATTCCTGCCGTAACATAATCTCCGTCCTGAATGACCATCGCAATCTTCTGAGCGATCGTCCCCGTCTTTCCTTGTATATTTCCTGCCAGCATAGACGTCGCCCCCATATTCTCCCATCGCTCTTGCAAATGTCAGGATTGTTCCTGACGCAATTCCCGGACCGCAGTCGGTATAACGATTTTCCAAAAAATTTTCGTCTCTGACATGCCGAGTGTACGGCCTGCATACACGAGATTCACATCAATTTGCTCCATTGCCGCTCTTGCGTTTCGATACATCAGCGGAAACGAAATTACAATCGCGGCGATCACACATCCAATCCATGTCTGCACGACTTAAAACCAAACTCTTCAAATAAAAATGCTCCGACCGGTCTTCTCCTGCTAAACAACAACAGTAAAAAAAAGCCTGCCACCGTAGGAGGCATCACCATAGGAAGCGTCAAAATCCCATCTAGCACCGCTTTTTTCCCCGGGGAAGCTTTTACTGCTTTTCCAGCCGCAAATATCCCGAGAAAAAACGAAATCACCGTAGCTGCCACACCTGTTTTCAAAGAAATATACAGAGGGCTCCAATCCAGATTTTTCAATATTTTCTGTTACTTCATCCATTATTTATACTCCACATCTATTTGCGTACGAATGCATTATCTCCTGCCTTAACCTGATCTGAATGCACACTATTTTATATCCGTATCAAAATAATATGACTCAAACACTTTTGCCGCTTCATCAGATAAAAGAAAATCCATAAAATCTTCCGCCGCTTCGGTCTGCTTTTATCAGCTTCTTTATTCACAATCTGAGCGATCGGATAGATCACATCTCCGGTCAGATCAGAACTTACTTTTTCTAAAATCTTAATATCGTCTTCGTATCCGTATATATCAGAATAATAAGTCGTTCCCACTTCGCATGAACCTTCCGCGACTGCCATCAGCACTTTGCTTACGTTATCCTGCTCGCTGATCTCAACTCCTCCAAACGCTTCGGAAATTTCCTGTGCCGTAATAGAATCCGGATCGTTTGAAGTATGGATAATTCCCATATTCACAAGAGCCTGTCTTGTATATTTTCCGACAGGAACGCTTCCTCCTGCCAGCGCAATGCTCTCTGCATCCTGAAGGTTTGCCAGCCCTTTGACTTTTGTTTTGCTGTCTTTAAGCGTTATAACGACAACCTGATTATTCACCACATCACTTCTCGTTCCGTCTACAAGAAATCCGTCTGCTTCAAGCACATCCATCTGTTTCTGAGCTGCCGAAAAGAAAAGATCGCATTCATATCCTTCTTCAATCTGCGTCAGAAGAGTTCCGGAACTATCCGCGTTGTATATGATCTTCACATTCGGATGATCCTTTGATACTCCTTTGCAAGTTCCGTCATAACTGTATTCAGACTCGCCGCAATAAAAACCTGTATTTCTGTTTCCTCCTCTGCCTTAGCCTTTCCTTCTGTACCCATATCCCCGGCAGATTCTTCTCTTTGCTTTTTGCCGTTTCCGGTATCGCTTCCCGCTTTGCAGCCAAACATGGCAACTGAAAGGGCGAGAACAGCAATCACTGCAATGACTCTTTTTTTCATATTATTTCCTTTTCTTTTATTTACGCTTTTTTATTTTCTTCCGTTTCTTTCCCCAGATTCTCCAGATCCCTCTTGCTGTCGATATCTTTGAGTTCTTCCCGGCTTGTCTCTATGATACGTACCTTTTCTTCGTATTTTGTAAGCATTTGTCTGCCGCCTTCATCCCCTGTTAATTCTAATAATTCCGCAAAACAGTGAGCCGGCCACAAAACCGGATTCCTTTTGTCCCCGATATCCCGCACAAATAACGTTTTTCTTATGCAGCGCCGCATCGTTTAATATTCTTTGGATTGTGGATATTTTCAGTTTCGGCTGATCGCACACTGAAAACAGGATTCCGTCCGGTGCACCCGATTTTCTGTCTGTCCCGCTCTTAAAACTATGAGATACTGCCTTTAAGCCAAGTACGACAGAATGTGCGATGCCTTTTTCCGGCTCTTTATTTCTCACAACAAAGATTCCTCTTTTTTCGGCTTCCTCTATAATCTTCTCATCCCCTGTAACAATAAACAGTTCAACGGATGAAAAAGCCTGCATTTTATCCATCATATGCATATACATCGGCTTTTGATCTATCTTTGCGTGAAGTTTGCTTTCCCCACGTTCCCCTGAGAATCTTGTTCCCTTTCCCGCCGCCAATATAACGACTGCATAATGCCCTTTTATTTTTTCAAAGCGCTCTGCCGCTTCAAGCGCTCCGCCTCCTATTGCTCTTGCCTTGTCCGAAATCGTCTCGCAGTGGGAAGCTCCGCGCGGGCATCTATATCTCCGATTTTCAGATTCTTCTTCACATACGCCCCCGGCTGCAGCATTCCTCTCACGATCCCGCCCATTTGGGCGAAAACCGGTTTTCCTCCGGTTACTGCAACAATCTGCCCTTTTTCGACTATATCGCCGATTCGGACTTTCGGTTCTATTATCCCGTCTTCCGAAGCACGAATGAGACGCTCGGTCGTATATCCTCCTATGTTTCCCGGAACTCCTGTATCCGCAATAGCGCTTCCTTCCCATATTACCGAACCGAGAGTATGACCTCTTTTTGTCTCGATCACACAATGACAGTCTTTTCCCGCTGTAAATCCCGGACCTATTCCGATCACAAAAGGAGCGTCCGTAATCTTAGTTCCGGTATTTTTCTTTGCAATAATAGCATCAACGATCACATCCGGTTTATACCATTTTCGACAATCCGCCTTTGGATCAACTATAACAGGGATTTTGCCTTCCTCCATTATCGCTTCCGCATCTTCCTGTGTCTTTGCAGATACCGCTTCCATCTCTTCTACAATCGCCCGCCTGTCATATACCGCCCTTGACAAAGCAACCGTTCTCCTTACCGTAAGGGGCTGTGCGATCTCTGTCATCAAATCTGATGACCTGCTCCGTACAGTCTCGATGCGATTCCCGTCGCCCAGGTCCCTGTCGCCTTTAATTAATATTTTCACACTTTTTTCCTCTTATTTTTATTCTAAAGTTTCTTTGAATGCAAAGATGTCACTACAATATTTTCCACTCCCCGAACATTCAATTCTCTGCAGACTTCAAGCGCTGCTTCTCTTTTAGATGCACTGTCTGCTTTATTTAAAACAACCGTATACTGCGCATAAGGCGGACAGCCTTTTCTGCCCGCCTTATGCGATGACGCAAGTATCGCGATATCTTTTGCCGTAACGAACTCTTCTCCGCCTTTTTCTAAGATCTGTGCTGCTCTTTCCCACCGAAAACAGGTTGATTCTAACGTCCTGCCTATTGCATCTAACCCATATACGGAAACAACATGTCCTGTTTGACTCGGAATGACCGGTTCATGTTCTGCGGGAACTTTTAACGGAAGTCGTTTTGCTCCGTCTGCTTCGACCAGTATCGGCAGCTCCCACCAAAAGATCTCGTCTAAAATTTCTTTTGCAGGCGGCGCCGTTTTCCCGGAAATCAAATCCCTGCTTCCGATCCACACTCTCCCGAACTTTCCCAACGTATCCTTTATTTTACCGATAGATGTATCTTCTAAAAAATATGGTTTATTTTCATGCATGATCTTCGTTGTAGTCGTAATGATCACATGTTGTTTTTTTCTTACACACTCGTCTTCCAAACGATGCAAAAGAGTTGTTTTTCCTCCCGCTCCCACGACCGAGATGACTGATGTGTTCACAGAAAGCGCCTCTGACAAAGACATACGTTCACACAATTCATTATTTTTATAGATAAACACCATATTATTCTACGCCATGACGGATATACATTCCTGTCTTTTCTTCTATGATTTTCCGTTCTCTGCCACAAGTTTTCCTCTCAAATAAACCTGTTCTGCCTTCCTTCGATCTCTGCTCCTTCCAACAGGCAATAGTCGCATGCAGACTGATGATCCGCCGCAGTCATCGTCCATTCCGTGTTAGGATTCCATATGACGATGTCCGCGTCACTGCCCGGAATAAGTGCCCCTTTCCACGGATATAATTTAAATAATTTTGCGGGATTCTCCGAAAGATATGCACACATCTGCTCTGCCGTTATCTTTCCTTCATTCACTCCGAACTGCCACATAAGCGCCGGACGTTCTTCTGCTCCCGGCATACCGGAAGGCGTCAGCATAAAATCCTCTTCTCCTGCATTTTTCTGTTCTTTTGTAAATCCAAAATGATCGGACGCTATCGTCTGAATCCTTCCTTCTTTCAATGCATCCCACAATATATCGCTGTTTTTCTGTTTCCTAAGAGGCGGAACAGTTACATATTTTCGCGCTTCTTCTGCCGCAAGAGCATATTTTTCCTCATTCAGAAGAAGATATTCCGGACACGTCTCGACATAGACGGTCTGACCGATTTCTCTCGCTTTTAAAATCTCCCGGTATCCGCAGCCGTACTTAAATTCACAATGATCACCGGAACATCCGCACATTTGGCAATCTTCAGGATGCGCCCCACCGCTTCTGCTTCCGCTTCTTTTGGGTGTATCCATGAATAATCCGCAATATCCGTTCTTCCTTTTGTTTTCTCAAGTTCTTTTAAACGAGACTGTACAATCCCGTGATTTTCGCAATGAACTCCGACAATGCCGCCTAGTTCTTTCACCCTTGAAAAAATCTCGTAAATCTGTCCGTCATCCAGCATCATGTCATACGCCGTATATAATTTGAAAGAACAAGTCTCCTTTTTTACAATCTCCCCCAGTTCCTCTGCAACGTCATCGTTCCACTCATTCAGTGTAAGATGCAGCGCATAATCACATGATGCCTCGCCTTCTGCTTCCTGACGTTTATCGTCAATCGCTTCTTTCAGACTTTTTCCTTTCTTCTGCTCTGCAAAATCTATGATGCACGTCGTTCCGCCTGCCAGCGCTGCCTTTGTTCCGGTTTCAAACTTGTCTGCCGCCGTAATATCATTAAACTTTGCCGCCATATGCGTATGAGCATCTATAAAACCCGGAAAAAGAAGCTTTCCTCTCACATCGATCGTTTCCGCATCCTGAAATTCAAGATTTTTCCCTGCCGCAAGAATCTTTTCCCCTTTTACCAAAAGATCGATCTTTTTCAGACCTTCCCCGCTGACTACCGTTCCTCCTTTGAATAACCGTTTCATCATTAATCCCCTTCTTTCTACTTGATTTTATACCTTTTATAAAAATAATTCGTTCTTTACTTAACGTAATTTCGTTTCCTTTTCCGTCGTTTTCTCCTTCGGAAGGATCAAGTTCAGTATTACGGCGAAAATTGTCGCCAAAACAACCGGAGAGGATGCAAATGTATTGTTTATGATCGCCTGAAAGTTTTCAAGATTCATACTCAGGTTCAAAGCGCTGTGGATACTCTGCGTCATTTGATCCAGACATCCGCCGCTTAATGAAACACCCATTCCGATCGCAATAGAAAGTCCGGCTACCGTTGCATTACGGGCAGTCAGTTTTTCCGTTACAAGCAGTCGGATTCCCGTCATTGCGATAGAAGCAAACACCGAAACGACCGCGCCTCCAAGCACGCATTGCGGAATCGTCCTTAATAAAGCCGAAAACTTCGGAATCAGACCGGCTACAAGAAGGATTCCCGCCGATGTCGCAAACACCCTTCTTGAAATCACTTTCGTCGTACCTACAATGCCGACATTCTGACTGAATGTTGCCGTCGGAGGACAGCCGAAAAAGCGCTGATAATATTTCCTATTCCATATCCGATGATACCGCCGTTTAATTCCCTGTCTGTCGGGAGACGATCCATTCCGCCGCTTGTAGTTGCGGAAAAATCTCCCATCGCCTGAATGGAATTGACTAAAAATAAAATTGCCAAAGGTATGATCGCCGATATTTCAAATTTCATACCAAACTCCATCGGTTTCGGGATCTGAAACCATCCCGCGCTTGAAAAGAACTGAAAAATCTACCATTCCAAAGCAAAGCGCGAGCACATATCCACACAAAAGCCCGATCAATATTGACGCCAGTTTAAAAAGACCTTTCCCATAATGATTTAACGCAACGACGATTGCAAGCGTCACAAAAGCAACGACCCAATTCTGCCAGGAACCAAACACAAGCGCCGGCGTCTTTCCCTGTTGTTCTACTACGAGCTCATATGTATTGGCCGGATTTCCTGCCATATAATTGATCGCTGTTTTATACAAAGACAGCCCGATCGCAAAAATAACCGTGCCGATCACAAGCGGCGGAAATACTTTTCTGATCTGTTTGATCGTCAATCCTACAATAATCGCTATCACGCCGCCTATGAGCATCGCTCCGAGAATCGTATCAATGCTTTTTGCCTGTGCGGCGATTGCCGTCATCGTCGGAACGTAAGCAAAACTCACGCCGATGATCACCGGAAGCCCCGATCCGATCCTGATTTTATTTCCATATAACTGAAGCAGCGTAGACAGCGCCGCAAAGACAAGAGACATCTGTATTAAAAGTCCCATATCTACATTGCCTCCCGCATTATTCGCCGCATTTGCAACCAAAATTGCCGGCGTCACACATCCGACTACCGCCGCAAGCACATGCTGCGCCGCAAGGGGAAATACCTGTCCCGCCGACGGCTTTCCGTCCCACTTAAACAACTCTGAATTATCTTTTTTTGTCTCTCGTATACCCATCTTACTTTTCCTCTTTCTGACTGATCTTTATCCTTCCTTGATACAGGAAAATCTCCGAAGATTTTTTCTCTTTTTCCTCTCCCGTTTTTCCTGTTCATACCGCCTTTTATCTTCTATTAGAATATCATTAAATATAATGAAATGCAATAATCGCCCATTATGCTTTCCCCCTCTTCTTTTCATCTGAGCACACCTCAAAAACAAGCACGGTACACTTTCGGATTCGCCTAAAAATATATACAAGGCGAATTTTTGATGTATGATAAGAGAATGCAAAATATTTTTCAGGAGGTAGATATAATGTTAAAATATGTTGAAACAAACAAAGCACCGGCAGCGATCGGACCATATTCACAAGGTATTGTAGTAAATGGAACTGCGTTTTTCTCCGGTCAGATTCCTCTTTCTCCGGAAACCGGTGAAGTCATCGGAACAACGATCCGGGAACAGACAGAGCAAGTTATGAAAAATATACAAGGACTTCTCGAAAAGCCAAAACGCTTCTTTTACAGAATGTTGTAAAAACGACATGCTTTCTTGCCGATATGTCTGATTTTGCCGCATTTAACGAAGTATATGCAAAATATTTTACAGGAAAACCCGCCCGTTCCTGCGTCGCCGTAAAAGATCTCCCGAAAGGAGTTTTGTGCGAGGTGGAAACAATCGCGGTCATTGAAGAAAATTAAACATCGAAAGGATAAGCCGAATTCTTTTCAAGAAACAGCCCGCGAAGGTTTCATTCTCCGCGGGCTGTTTCTTCATTTATTTATCTTTTATTTGTCTTTTATTTTTCTCTTTTCCTTAAGAAAGATCGATTTCTTTTCCTTTTACATATTTTCCGACTACTTCCCGTTCATCCGCCAGATAGATCATCCGTTCCAGTCGGCTTCTTATATCAAGTTCCTGGGGATGCGCAAGCCTGCTGTCATCCAGAACGACTGCATCAATTCGTATCCCGGTTCAAGCTTCCAACTTTCCCGAAAAATTCTCCTCCTCCTTTGTCGCCATAAAGAAAACTTCTTCTGACGTCAGCGCTTCTAAACTATCGTCGCAAATACGCCAACGCAGTTTTGACGCCTGAACGGCATGAGCCATTGCCCGAAACATATTTTCCGTACTTCCTCCTGCCACATCGCTTCCCAATCCGACATGAAGTCCTTCTTCAAGAAACTTTCTTATCGGCGCGATCCCGGAAGACACATTCATATTAGACTCGGGACAGTGTGCGATAAATACGCCGTTTTCTTTCATCCTGCTGATCTCTCTTTCATCGCTGTGTACACAATGCGCCATAATCGTACGTGTATCTTTACCGAACAATCCGAATGTATCATAAACGTCTCCGTAAAACTCAGACCACGGACAAAGTTCTTTTACCCATGCGATCTCCCCGAAGTTTTCCGACAAATGTGACTGAAGCGGAAGCTCATAACGTTTCTGAAGTTTTTTTAGTTCTTTCATAACCTCATCGGTACACGTCGGAATAAATCTCGGCGTAAGGATCGGATATGTACGACTGTAGTTTTTCTGAATTGTCTCCTCAATCCACTTTAAAGTTTCTTCTGTCGACTTTTTCGTTTCTTCAACTAAATAATCCGGCGCATTCCGATCCATATTCACTTTCCCGACAAAAGTACTCAGCCCGCTTTGTTCAAGCATATCCATAAGCAAAACAGTCGCCGGCCTGTGAAGAGTCGCAAATACACACGCCCTTGTAGTTGCACTCTTTTGCATATTTTTCACGAAAATCCGGTATGACTTTTCTGCATAGTCTAAATCACAAAACTTCGATTCCTCCGGAAACGTATTCGTTTCGAGCCATTCTAACAATTCCATATCCATTCCCAGACCGCGGTACGAATACTGAGGCGCATGAACATGAAGATCTGTAAATCCCGGAATAATCAGCGCGTCTTTGTAATCCCGTATCGGATTTCCTCCGAATTTAAACGGAAGCGTCTTATAGACGCCCTCCACGATTCCGTCTTTGCAGACTACATATCCATTTTCACAAATCGAAAATTCTTTCTGATTTTTGCTGTATACAATATTTCCTTTTAAAATAAAAACCGATTTTCTTTTCATTTCACTGCCTCCTTTCCTTTTCGGTTATATCATCTCAAGCATCACTTCTACGACGCCTCCGCATACCATTCCTTCCTCTTCTGCGTCGTCTGCCGTCATATCGACTTACAAAGTTGAAATACAGGTTCGCCTTTTCGCATCATAAGCAGGGCTTTTTGCATGACTTCACTTTCTACACATCCTCCGCCTATCGTACCCGTTATGCTTCCGTCTTCCATTATCAGCATCTTCGTTCCTACGCTTCTAGGCGCAGATCCTTTTCGGGAAACGATAGTCGCAAGCACTTTTTTCAATGATGGTTCCTTAAAACTTCTTTTGTATCATTTTCTTTTCAAAAAGCTTCTCCGACAACTCTTTTGAATATCCGCCCGCTTTTTCTCTGCTGTTTTTTACTTCGATTATTTCCGCCATGATCGAAACGGCGATCTCCTCCGGAGTCTCTGCCTTGATCTTCAATCCTATCGGCGTGTGTACCCGCTCTAAATCTTCTCTGTCGATACCTTTTTTCTCAAGCTGATCTTTTACGATTGCAACCCGCCGTTTACTGCCCATCATCCCGATATATGCATTTTGCTTTTCCACGATTATTTCCAGACATTCCGCATCGTATCTGTGACCGCGCGTCACTATGACAAACCATGTATCCGAGTCACCGCCGATCTTTGCAAGTCCTTCCTTAAAAGGAGCGCAAATGACATTATCTGCTCCGGCTTTTCTTACATGATCTGCGAATTTCGGACGATCCTCAAGAACAGTCACCTCAAACCCAAGCATCTTCCCGAGTTTCGTAGCCGCAGCCGAAACGTGTCCTCCGCCGCAAATTACAAGACGGGGAATTCTTCCGATTCGTTCACGGAAGATTCTGCTCTTGCCTTCACATCCGCTTTTTTCTCTGTTTTCCTTTTTCTTTTCGTCCGGTCTTTCATTTTGTTCTTCGTCTTGAGCAAATCCCGGAAAGAATCCGCTTCTTTCCGGCATCTTTGCCGCACAAAACAGTCTCCGTCCAAACATCCCCGTCAGAAAGATCCAGTACCTTTTTTAATTCTTCATAAAACTCATTCATATCTACTCTCCAGCGCTGATCTGAAACAAACTCCCGGTCGCAAAGAAAAAGCGGCATCTTCAAGATCCCGCCCATTCTTTTACAGAACACTTATTTTTAATCAAATCTCCCTCGTTCTTCTTATTGCTCTGGCCAATCTTGAAAGAACATCTTTAAGAAGCTCATAGAAACGCTCAAGCGAATCAAGCGGAGCATTCTCATCCGGAGTGTGTACATTATTCAGTGTCGGACCTACTGCGATCGCATCCAGTCCCGGAATTGCTTCTGAAAAAAGTCCGCATTCAAGTCCTGCATGAATCGCCTCCAAACGAAGTTCACTTCCGAACAGATCGCGGTAGCTTTCTACAAACAGATCGCGGATCTTAGATTCTTCCGCATAACTCCAGCCCGGATATTCTCCGCTGTACTCAATCTCAAATCCAAACGTCTCTGCAAGAAGTGCGAAACGCGATTTTGTATCTTCCTGAAGGCTTGCAACAGACGATCTGGGAGAAACCGCAACCATAATATAATCTTCTTCTGTTCTGACTACTCCCATATTAGACGATACAACGACAAACCCGTTCATCTTGATGTTTCGTCTGTAAATTCCGTTTGGAGCAAGACGCATCAGACTTACGAATGCCTTTGCATCTTCTTCCTGAACCGCCATTGCGCTCTGGCCTTCCGTCACTGCGATCTCGCAGGAGAAATCCGGCTCAAAAGATGTGATTTCATCTGCAAATACTTCTGCGAGATCACATGCAAGTTTCTCTGCTTTTTGTGCTTCTGCCGAATCTGCATAGATAAGAGACATCTCACACTCTCTTGTAATTGCATTATCTTTTGTTCCGCCTGCAAAGTTCACAAGAAGTCCTTTTGTATTTTTCAGAAGATGATCTGCCATACGAGCCATCAGAAGATTCGCATTCTGACGCTCTTTATCAATATCCGTTCCCGAATGTCCGCCGAGAAGGCCTTCTGCTTTTATTTGAACTAATGTTCCTTCTGCCTGCACTCTTTCTATCTTTCTTGTAAGCTGAACACGAAGTCCGCCGGCACAGCTAACTGTTGCGACTCCTTCTTCTTCTGAATCCATGTTGATCATCGTACGCGCTGTGATCTGAGACTTATCAAGCGCCTGAGCGCCGTTTAGTCCGATTTCCTCCGACGTCGTAAACACACACTCTACAGGAGGGTGCTCTAATTCTTTATCGTCAAGAACTGTCATCATAAGGGCAACCGCTACTCCGTTGTCTGCTCCGAGAGTCGTTCCGTTTGCGTAAAGAACGCCGTCTTTTACAATGAGATCAAGCCCGTCTTTTTCAAAATCATGCTCGACTCCGGCAAGTTTATCGCATACCATATCGATATGTCCCTGAAGCATAACAGGAGCTTTGTCTTTTGCCCCCTCGCTTCCTTCTTTTTTATGATCACATTATTACTTTCATCCTGGTAAACCCAGAGGTTTCTGTCTTTTGCGAATTTCACAAGATAGTCGCTAAGACCCTTCTCATTTCCCGATCCTCTCGGGATTGCGCTGATATCTTCAAAAAAATGAAATAATTTCTCCGGCTTGCAGCCTGTGATCTTGTACTCCATAATAAATCCTCTTTTCTATTAGTTATTGCCATATGCTTTATTGATTATAACAGATTTTTCTTAATTTTTCATCCATTTTTACATATGTTTTTCTTGACACTTTTTCCCCTGTAAACTAAAATAAAGCAGTAAAAATATTGTTATGATTCCGTCACTTTAAAAATGACGGTTTTTATTTTGCGGAAGCGCTGTGCGTTCCATATTGAAAGGTGGTGAGGTTATGGACTCCGGTGTCAGTTGTCATATACACAGTCTGATCGAAAAAAATTACATAAAGAGAGGTATTTATCATGAACAAAGACATTTTTGTACAGCTTCTCGGCCAGCGTCAGTTCAAAGCTGTGAGAAGCATTTTAGATGTAATGAACGAAGTGGACATAGCCTCATTACTGTCAGAACTTGACGATAAAGAGCTTGCTCTTGCATTTCGGCTGATTCCGAAAGATAAGGCAGCGGAAGTATTTGCCAATATGGAAACTTCCATGCAGACCTACCTTGTAGACATGTTTTCCGAAAAAGAACTAAAGGAACTCCTTGATGACCTTTACATGGATGATACTGTCGATCTTCTCGAAGAGCTTCCGGCAAACCTCGTAAATCGTATTCTTGATACGGTTTCGCCGTCTGACAGAACGCTGATCAACCAACTTCTTAATTATCCGGAAGACAGCGCAGGAAGCATCATGACAACCGAATATGTCGATATCCGTCAGTCTATGACTGTCGCACAGTCTATGGCTCACATCAAGGAAACCGGTATTCACAAAGAAACGATCTATACCTGCTACGTCACAGATAAAAGGAAGCTGATCGGCATCGTCAGCGCAAAAGATCTCATGACGACCGACGATGGCATTCTGATCAGTGACTGATGGAAACAGAGATCATTTCCGTAAGAACTTATACCGATAAAGAAGAAGTGGCTCAATTATTCAGAAAATACGACCTGCTTGCGCTTCCGGTACTTGATAAAGACGGACTTATGGTCGGAATCGTCACATTTGACGACGCTATGGACGTTATGGTTGAAGAAGCAACAGAAGATATCACTAAGATGGCCGCCATTAATCCAAGCGAAAAAACTTATTTTAATACATCCACTTTCGCCCACGCAAAAAACAGGATCCCATGGCTTCTCATCCTTATGCTTACTTCCATTATCACAGGTACGATCATCACAAAATATGAAGACGCATTTGCTGCGATCCCGCTTCTTGTATCCTTTATCCCTATGTTGATGGATACAGGCGGAAACTGTGGTTCGCAAAGCTCAACACTGGTCATTCGGGGACTTGCTCTTTCGGAAATACATTTTAAAGATATTTTTAAAGTTATTTTTAAAGAATTCCGTATCTCCATAATTGTAGGAGCTGTACTCGCTCTTACAAACGGCGTTCGTATCCTGATCCAGTATCATAATCCGAATCTTGCTTTAGTCATTGCGCTTTCGCTGATCGCAACTGTTATCATCTCGAAACTGATCGGATGTATTCTTCCTCTTGTTGCAAGCAAGGTGCACCTTGATCCGGCTATTATGGCTTCTCCGCTGATCACAACGCTTGTCGATACATTTTCTATATTGATTTATTTTAATATTGCATCATTAATGTTCCGGTTGTAAGCAGTTCTGTTTTCACAACTTTTTCTGCTTAAAAAGGCGCTGATCCGTAAAAAACGAATCAACGCCTTTTTCTTGTTATAACTCAGGAATCTTATGGCAAATATATCTTAACACTTTCCTCAGATCACCGATCTCGACTTTCCCGTCTTCCGTCACATCCGCAGCAAGTTTCTGCTGTTCTGTCAACTCTACTTTTTTACATAGCTGCGCAGGATCAGGCGCAGATCACTGATCTCAACTTCCCGTCTTCATTTACGTCGCCCTTTATATATGACTGGCTTTGCTCAAACGGATTGACCGCATAAATCGTCGGAGCCTTGCGTCTGTCACATACCATCTTACAACCCCGTCCGGTCCTACGACGGGCTGACAATCGGAAAGCGGCATCGATTTTGACCTTATATTAGAAGTTTTATTTCCTTCGGAATCGATCGTTACGATCTTCGTCGTCAGATTCCCCTCGGATTTACTGCCTTCCTGCCACATTACAAGGAATTGATCCTCTCCGATCTTCACAAGCTGAGGTGTCTGTACGTTTATACCCTGCTGCTTATCGTAATTTGTCAGCCATACCGTTTTCGCTTGAGTTAATTGTTTATCGGTAATGCTGATAAAAATATTTCTCTGGTCTGAAGTATTGGCACTTTCGCTCTCGAAATCTACTGCATTTCCTGCGATAATACAGTTTTCAGACGATATTTCAAACCCGCCGACAGAGGCTCCCGTAGAATTGTAATGCCCTCCGGTCACCTTGCCTAAACCAACCGGAATCGCATAATCGACTTTAGTGATCGATCCGCCAACCTGTGACTTAATAAGAGCGATTCCTCTCGGTGCATAATCACCGTGATCTACTCTGTAAATATTCTCTCCGTCCGTCTGAATAAACTGATTAAAAGAATGACTTACATATCCTGCCTGTGCAAGATTCAGCACATCATAGTAAGACTGTTCTACACTCATGTCATTTTCATTGATCACAAACGTCATATTCGCCTGATGATTCAATCCGTCGCTGTCAGTATACATCTCATGACATGTATGAATATAAAGCTTTCCGGCTGTCTCTGTCATCCGCAGCGAACCTGCCTCAAACGGAATATTCGTATTCGCTCCGTATACGGAAACCGCCCCTATTCTCTGAAAATCTTTGGAATATTTTACGATTCGCATTACTTCTTCTTCATCGCTGTCATTTGGATTAGCCTGTCCGAACACGAAATAATTATGATCGCTTCCACTGTAAAATCCGCCAAACAGACTCAGCTCCATTGCAACCGTTTTACTTCCGGTCTTCTTGCCTGCCGCAGAATAGTTTTCAACGATCATTTTTCCGCCGCAATGCTCCACTCTCGTAAATGTTCCGTCTGCATTCGGAATCAAATAAGAATTAACTGTCTTACTCCATATTGCATAATCATTCAAAGAATGATTATTAGAAGCATAACCATCTGTAACCGTCGCTGTTTTATCCGGGTCTTGAACAGAAGGTTCTCCCGTCACCGTCACCGTACACTGCGCCGACAGACCGCTTGTTGTACTGACTGTGATCACTGCCTCTCCTTTGCTCCAGCCGAATACCTGTCCCGCCCGGTTGATGCTCGCGATTTTCGGATCGCTGCTCTTCCAACTGTAGACTTCTTCCATTGTTCCGTTTGTCACAGGTGTAAGCTGCAATGTATCGCCTATATTTACCGTATGGCTGCTTCCTTCCACTTCCAGGCTGGTCGCTTTCTTCCATGGGAAAAATTCATAATAATAATTATCGCCGGATTTTTCAACCGCTGCAACCCCGCCTTCGTATTCCATCAGACAGAATACCGGATAATCTGTTTTTGCAGAATAAATCTCTTCTCGCTTTGGATGTCATATTCCGCTATGTATGAATTGTCTTTAAATGTAACAATAGAATCCGTCTCCTCGCGGTAGATCGTTCGTGTTCCGACGCTCGCATTCGGATCAAACGCTCCTCCTTCTTCATTATTGCGCGGTAAGAAGAAAACTTCCGTATCTTCCGGTTCTTCTGATTTATACACATCAGACTCCCAAACCTTTAGTCTTGAATTAAATGTACTGTCTACGCATATATATTTATCCCCGAGCATACCGGCCTGTTCTTCACGTTCATAGAAATATGACTGACAAATATACATCATCAATTTTTTATTATGAAAGGTGAGCTGATCTCCGGTTACATTTCCGGCGCGAAGGGCATGCATATCATGGTCATACCCCCAGTACCGCCAGTTATTATAAGTATCTACATAATAGTTCCCGTTACTTTCATCGAAGCCGCAAAAACCGTACACTGCCTCCTCGGATAAAGCCTGCGATAAAAGCGTTCCTTCCGGCGATAAAAGATACAGATCATAATCGTCACCATTGCCATTCGATTCGGCAAGATAAATCTTTCCCTTTGAATCTGCGCCGATCGAACTTGCGTGATCTCCATACTGAAGTTTCTTCTCTTCCTGCTGCGTAAGCAAATTATAGATCGTAATATTAGAACTGCGGTCCAATATATACAGTCTGTCATTTGCCACATAAACATCTTGCACATTGTCAAACTGATGTACTTCTGTCAACTCATTGCTGTCCGGCTTGTACAACGATAATTTGTTCCGATTCAGAAAATAAATTCCTCCTCATATAATCAAGTGTTTTTTATTGAAAATTCAAGGTTTTTCAACCTTTTATATCTCAGTGAATGGGCCTCAGCTACAAGCATTTCCGTGTATCGGGTACTGAAATAGTGATTAATGGGT
>ENA-OQCS01000819-OQCS01000819.1-human-gut-metagenome-genome-assembly--contig:-NODE-819-length-17198-cov-4.080077_pt1 | contig 17198 bp, 19 predicted proteins | sample MGYA00242757_ERZ504575 | MGnify/ENA primary metagenome ERZ504575 (study PRJEB26092, sample SAMD00036297) | human gut metagenome | host: Homo sapiens | study: EMG produced TPA metagenomics assembly of...
GCACACTTGGTGATGCGTCGGCCCATACAGACCATGTCAGTGGGACTGCGACGACCGCTGGTGTTTACGGAGGACAACCCTGGTAGGGAACTTCAGGTAGCCGCTTGGCTGGCAGGTATTTCACGTGTCTTGAAGGGACATAACGATGCATTGGGAGCGGATTGTCTGGAGATAGCCCGTGAATTGTTCAGGATTACCCGCTGCGACAACAACCGGGTGCTGACAGCAAGTACATGCTGCCGTAGAACTTTATCTGGCGACAAAGGAAGTGGAGTACCGTGATTTCGTTTTGCAGCAGCAGGATTTCATCTGCAAGAATATCCGTCAGACGGGTTGGTTCATCGGACGTTTCGACAAGGCTGTGGGAAATGCACGTTTCAGCAAGGCTGTTCGCAAAGCACTGCCGGAGTTGCAGGCTATGTATCAGGAGTATAGCAGTAAAACTCCGTATGGAGTGCCGCATGACAGAGGTAACCGTTCTTCCGGTTCATGGGAACCCCAGCATCTGGGCTACAATTACTGTTACCTGCATGCTGCCTATCCTGACTTGTTTGCACCGGACTATATTTTCAATGCTGTCCAATACCTGCTCGGTATGCATCCGGGACGTAATCAGGCAGCGTTTGTAACGGGAGTCGGTGCCGAAACGGTGAAAGCCGCCTATGGTGTCAACCGTGCCGACTGGTCTTATATTCCGGGTGGAGTGTCTCCGGGTACAAATCTGATTCGTCCCGACTTGCCCGAATTACTTCATTTCCCGTTCTTATGGCAGGAAGGTGAGTACTGTTTGGGCGGACATGCTACGTGGTTTATGTATATGGTATTGGCATCTCAGAAAATATTGAATGGTAATGAACAGTAAAATAAAGGTAGATAAGTTTGTAATTGTAGCTTTTCTGCTCTGCATGGTCTGCACTATGGCCATGCAGGCAAAAGCTTATGACAATTTTAAGGTATCGGTCTATGTACGTGCCTACGAGGTAGACAAGATGAAGGACATCCATTGGTGGATTCGACTTGGAATGTGATTTCACAACAGTTGGAAGTGGACAAGATTTATTTGGAAACACATCGTGATTTACTGATTGTGGATGACGCCACCCTGGAGCAAGCTAAGAAATTTTTCCATGACCGGGGAATAGAGACTGCCGGAGGAATTACCTACACCATCAACGAGGCGAACAGTTTCGAGACGTTCTGCTATTCCAATCCCGAGCATCGTGAGATGGTGCGAAAGATTGCAGAACATACGGCAAAGCACTTTGACGAGTTTATTCTGGATGACTTTTTCTTCACCAGTTGCAAGTCGGACATAGAGATAAAAGCCAAAGGTACGCAGAGCTGGACGGAATACCGTTTGAAGCTGATGACTGAAGCCGGGCGCGACCTTGTGCTGAAACCTGCCAAGAAGGTGAATCCTCGTGTAAAGGTAATCATCAAGTATCCCAACTGGTACGACCATTTCCAAGGTTTGGGCTTTAATCTGGAGGAAGGTCCCCAACTCTTTGACGGTGTCTGGACGGGTACCGAAACAAGGGACCCTGCCGGCAACCAGCATCTGCAGAATTATCTAAGCTATAATATTATCCGTTATTTTGATAATCTGCGTCCGGGCTACAATGGTGGAGGATGGGTGGACTCCGGTGGACTGAATCTGGGTATGGACCGCTATGCTGAGCAGCTGCATCTGACCATGCTTGCCAAGCTCCCGAAATCATTCTCTTTGCCTATAACCAGCTTCTGGGCGTGAAGTTGTCTCCCAGGTTCCGTACCCCTTGGCAGGGCATGGGCACCAGCTTTAATTATGATGAGATGACTGCCCCTATCCGGCAGAAGAACGGAACTTCCATAGAGCCTACCACCATGGCACGCATTGCGGATGTTGTATTGAAACAGACTGATAAACTGGTAGGTAAGTTGGGTAACCCCATTGGCATCAAGTCCTACAAGCCTTTTCATGTGGCGGGTGATGATTCTTGCAGAATTATCTGGCATGATAGGTTTGCCGATGGATATACGTCCCGTTTTTCCGAAAGACCAACAAGTGGTGCTGCTGACTGCCCAGGCGGCTCAAGCTCCGGAGCTCATGACCGACATTAGGAAGCAATTGCAAAGCGGACGGGATGTGGTGATTACAAGCGGCTTGCTGAAAGCCATTCCTGAAAAAATTGCCGAAATAGTAGAGTTGCGTTGTACCGATTTGAAAGCTCTTGTCAATGATTTTGGCCGATATGGACAAGCCGGACGCGATTTATTGATACCGCAGGTTCAGTATTATACGAATGATGCTTGGGAAGTAGTCAGTGCGGGCCGTCCGTTGACGGGAGGAGTATCGGGGTATCCTATTTTGTTGAGAGCTCCCTATGCCGCCGGCAATCTATATGTATTGACCATTCCCGATGATATGGGAAATTTATATGATTTTCCGGCAAAAGCCTTGAATGAGATTCGCCGCATTATGAGTAGGGATATGGATATCTATCTGGAGGCTCCCTCCAAAGTCGGATTGTTTGTGTATGACAATAAAACACTGGTGGTGGAGAACTTCAATGATGAACCGGTGGAAGTGCGTATTGTTACCGATGATGAGGTGACGAGGTTGGAAAATCTGGAGAATGGAGATATTCTGGCTCCCCTTCCTGCCGAACCCGTACAGAGCAGGCGTCCGGTGACACCAAAGAACTCTTTCCGTTTGTCATTACTACCCCATTCGTATAAGGCTTTCCAATATAAATGACGGGTAAGAAGATTGTCGGATAGTTATTCGGAAGGGTAACGGGAGGTCGGTTCTACAATGGGTCGGCCTCCTTTGCTTCCAGTCATCCGTGAGAATGCTTGTGTTCTTTCAATATCCTGTGCGGCAGTGTCCCGTGCCCCAGCAACTCTATCGGGCAGTTGAAGTTGCGTTCCAGCCATTCTTCCGTAACGCCGGTATCGGGATGGTAGTCCAGGGTTTCGTTGACGCAGGCAATGGACTTGACTTGCTGCAACACCGTGCCGATGTCGTGGCTGACGAGAATAATGGCGCAATCCTTGTTTATCTCTGCCAGCAGTTCGTAGAGGCGGGCTTCGAAACGCTTGTCGATGTATGTGCTGGGTTCGTCGAGAATCACCACCTGCGGGTCGGAGATGATGGCACGGCCCAGGAGGGCACGTTGCAACTGTCCGCCGCTCAAAGCGCCGATGGCACGCTGCTCCATGCCTTCCAGCCCCATGCGGGCTATCACGGCAGAGGCTTTCTCGCGGTGTCGGGCGGTGAAGCGTGAAGCCAGCGGCTTCTTGCTGCTGAGTCCTGAAAGGATGACCTCCTCTACGGTGATGGGAAATTTCCGGTCGATGCTGCTGTACTGGGGCAAGTAACCCATGGATAATTGACAATTGACAGTTGATAATTGACAATTGGCAATTTCGGAGGGGGATGGAGGGCAGGAGTGATATAGAATCTCCCCGGTAGTGGTTTCAGCAGTCCCAGTATACATTTGATAAGGGTAGTCTTTCCACCACCGTTGGGACCGATGATACCCAGAAAATCACGTTCGTAGATAGTCAGGTTTATATCATGCAGTACGGTCCGGTTATCGTATCCGGCGCTGAGGTTCTTTATCTCTATAATGGGGGATGCAGGCATAGCTTCTTCTTCGTTAAATGGACAGAATCATCGTTTACTCTTTTACAAGCGCTCTGGCCGTATTCATCATCTCCTCCTCCCAGTCGTATGAGAGGGGATTGATAGCCACTACCCGGGTTCCGGTCTGCTGGGCGATAAGGTCGGCATTGCGGCGGTCGAATTCCGGCTGTACAAAGATGATGCGTACCTTCTCCTTCTTGCAGGAGTTTATCAGGCTCTTCAGATGGGCGGGGGAGGGCTCCTTTCCACCTGCCTCGATAGGAATCTGGTTCAGGTTGTAGTCGCGGGCAAAGTAGGAAAGTGCCGGATGATAAATCATGAAGGCACGGTCGCATTCGGGCTGGAAAGCATCTGGCAGATGAGGCTGTCTGTATGCTCTATCTGCCGGATGAGTACGTTGTAACGTTCCATGTAGACGCTTTCATTGGCTTTGTCTATGGCGCAGAGTGCATTCAGAATGTTTCCGGCAATGATTTGGGCGTTGATGGTGGAATTCCAGATGTGGGGTTCCACACCACCGGCGTGCGTATGGCCTTCGTGTACATGCCCGTCTTTATGATGATGTGCATGGGTATCGTCCAGAATGAGTTCCACATTCTCGGACATATCGAAGAATTGCAGGTGGGGAGCATTGTCCGTCAGTTTTTCCGTCCATGTCTGCTCGAAACCGATGTAGCCGATGCGGAAATAGGCCTTGCTTTGGGCAAGGTCGACAAGCTGCTGGGGCGTGGGGTCGTAGGTTTCCGGACTTGAACCTTTGGGCACCATGCTGACGACGGTGAATTCATCGCCGGCAATGGCTTCGGTGAAATACCGCAGCGGCTCGATGGTGACGGTAATCACGGGTTTATCGTCATTCTTCTTGTTCTGTTGGCCTCCTTGCTTGCACGAGAAGAGCAAGGTGGCTATGAGGAGTAAAAAACAAAACTTTTTCATTTACAATTTACAATTTACTATTTACAATTTGGCTGCGCTGTGGCAGGGGGCATCAACTATTCATTATCAACTATTCCTTATCCATTATCACTTCCTCTTTCCTTCCCCTCAGTATCTCCCGTTTCCCTCCGGGGGGGCCTGGAAGACGCTCTACCTTGAATCCTACGGCTTGCAGCATGCGACGTACTACTCCTTTGGCGCAGTAGGTGGTCAGCACGCCATCAGTGCTCATGGCGGCATGGATATTCCGGAAGACTTTTTCCTCCCACATTCCCGGTTGCTTTTCGGGTGCAAAAGCATCGAAGTAGACAACGTCGAACGGAGATTTATTAATCATTAACAAACTGTCGATGCTTATTGTTTCGATATCTGCCCGCACTTTTCTCAGTGTGAAATAAGGAGTTATGGCAACTTCTTCTTCCCACGCAGCCCGATGCAGTTCCTCGAACAGAGGATTGTCGCTATATTTTAGCGCATCCACCTCCGGCCATGCAAGCGGATAGAGTTCGATACCGGTATAGTGCACAGGTCTCTTTTCCTTTTCGGCAGTTTCCAGTGTAAGCAGGGCATTCAGCCCGGTGCCGAAACCGATTTCAAGGATATGCGGGCGGGCAGTAGCGGATGCTTTCAGTCCCATGTCGATGAAGATGTGCTGTGACTCTGTATGTGCCCCCTTTACCGAATGATAATGTTCATTCAGTTCCGGTACAAACAGTGTCGCACTTCCGTCTTCCGTCTTCTCTATGATTCGTTGCATCACTTCTGCTTTTGTTGAATGTTTTTATTTAGTTTAATTCTCTGTGATTCAGCGTGTTGTTGCGCCTATATATCCAGCGTGCTGCATCTATACATCCAGCACGTTGCATCTATACATCCAACGCGTTGTATCTATACATCTATTGCTCAAACTCACTACATGTCAATAATTCATCATCGAAATGGCTCCTTGCAGTGCCCACAGCATAGCTATGTAGCGCACCAGTTCCCTGCAAACATGGACGTGGTGGTCAGCATCAGATTACTGCGCATGAAGCCCAGTGCAATGGCTATGGCCTCTCCCACAAAAGGCAGAAAGGCGAAGAAAGCCATCAGTGCCCCTTTCCCTTGGAGGAAATGCTGCATCCGTTCTATCTTTTCCCTTTTTACCTTGAAATATTTCTCAATCCAGTCTATACATCCCAGACGTCCCATGTAGTAGCACGTCATGCCTCCCAGCGTATTTCCCAAGGTGGCGGAGAGTACGCACAGTGCCGGCTCAGACCGACCTTGACCAGTGCTACCATCACTATCTCGGAACTGAACGGAATGATGCTTCCTGCCAATAGGGCAGAGATGAACAGACCGACATATCCCCAGTCAATTAGCAGCTGTACGAGTGTATCTACAAAAGCGTCCATATATTGAATCCTAATAGAATGAATAATCCGATAAATGCACAAATGAAGAATATATTGGAACTGCGGCTATTTGTCAGTACAAACAAGTGTCCCGCCAGGATGCTGACACCGATGAGCAGGAAGGACATCAGGTGGACACTCAATACCGGTTGCAGTCCGATATAGACAAAGATGCAGAAATTCAGCAGGATGAGGAAGTGTAGATAGCTTCGGGTGCGTATCTTGTCTTCATAGCCGGCAATGAGACAGTGTGCCGCGCTGACGATGAACAGAACAAGGAGATACCCGAGGGTGGCGAGTTCCCACGGCTGATAGTCGAACCGGGTGGGAGCGAAGGTCACCAGCTCGCGGAAGGGCTGGCAGAAGAGTTCCATTTGCCCGTAGTAGAGGCGTGTCCCAGCAACAGCCAGTAGGGTACGCTCCATCCTACCAAGGAAGCGAAGAAACTTTGGGTTGGAGAGACTGGAAGTTGTAGGCACCTATCCAGAAGATGGGGACAAACAGTATGAGCTGCGGAAAAAGCAGGCTGCCCAGTCCGATGAAGACAAAGGCGTGGAAGAGACTGCCTGTGGGCCGTGCCTGCTGGTAGCTCTTGAAGAGGAAAAACAGTGCCACCAGGAAGGAGGCGGCTGCCAAGTCTCCCGCATACAGCATGTGTAGGCTGGGGCAGACGGATATCAGCAGGAAGTAGACAGAAGTCTGTACCGATGCCCGCATCCGGATGATGGCGAACGTATTGTTGAGCTGTATTAGGAAGTACCCGATGACGGCATACAGAATAAAGCTGAAGAGACGGTTTGCCAGGTGGGGATGCAGAAGTCGCAGAATGTTTCCCAAAGGAATATCCGCTTTGCTGTGTCTCCGTTTCGGGCAACAGAACAGCGGTCAGTATCCAGCAGGATACTGAAATCAGGATAGCGGTGGGTAGTGTGAACCGCCCTGCCGTTATCCGGTTCTGGAATCTCTTCGTTCTCATTTATAAGTCAAATCCGATGTCGCGACGGAAATATTTCTTCTCGAAGTTTATCATGTCGGCCACGCGGTAGCTCTTCTGCAAGGCTTCTTCCTTTGTTTCACCATAGGAGCAGACGGCGATGACACGGCCACCGGCAGTTACGGTCTGTCCGTCTTTGGTGGCTGTTCCGGCATGGAAGAGGATGCTGTCTGTTTCGGCAGCCTTCTCGAATCCGGTCATCACCTTGCCCTTTTCGTAGGCTTCCGGATATCCTCCGCTTACCAGCATGACGCAAGCGGCTGTGCGTGAGTCGAATTCCAGTGTACGCTGGTCGAGGTCGCCCTGGGCAACGCCTTCGAGTAGGTCTACCAGGTCGCTCTTGATGCGTAGCATCACACTTTCGGTTTCGGGGTCGCCCATGCGGACGTTGTATTCAATTACCATCGGTTCGCCCTTCACGTTGATAAGTCCCAGGAAGATGAAGCCTTGGTAGCCGATTTCTTCTTCCAGCAGACCGTTTACGGTAGGTTCGATGATGCGGGTGCGTACTTTTTCCATAAATGTTTCGTCGGCAAAAGGTACGGGAGTAACGCTGCCCATACCGCCGGTGTTGAGGCCTTTGTCGCCTTCGCCGATACGCTTGTAATCTTTGGCTACGGGCAATACCTTATAGTGGCGGCCGTCTGTCATCACGAATACGGAACATTCGATGCCGCTGAGGAACTCTTCAATGACTACCGTGGCGCTGGCATCGCCGAACATGCCGTCCAGCATTTCCTTCAGCTCTTTCTGAGCTTCTTCCAGTGTGGGGAGAATCAGCACGCCCTTGCCTGCACACAGTCCGTCGGCCTCAGTACGTAAGGCGCTTCGAGGGAAGCGAGGAAGTCGAGTCCCTCCTGCAAGTTGTCGGCGGTGATGCTCTTGTAGCGGGCAGTGGGGATGTTGTGGCGCATCATGAACCTTTGGCAAATTCCTTGCTACCTTCCAGTGTAGCACCTTTGGCGGTGGGGCCGATGATGTCGATATGGCAGGTGGCAGGGTCTTCCTTGAAGCTGTCGAAGATGCCTTGTACCAACGGGTCTTCGGGACCCACAACAATCATGTCGATTTCTTTCTCAAGGGCAAAGGCCTTGAGTGCGGGAAAGTCTGTCGCCTTCAGGTTCACATTCTCGCCTGCTTCGCTTGTACCTGCATTGCCGGGAGCAATATATAGTTTCTCTACTTTCGGGCTTTGGGCAATCTTCCATGCCAGAGCGTGTTCGCGGCCACCGGAGCCTAATAATAATACTTTCATGGGTTCATTTACAATTTACAATGTACAATTTGTCTGTGCTGTGGGGCATCAGGTAAGTTGTACAGATTGTTATACTTAATGATTTATTCTCTCTTTTATTCTCTTCTTTCTTCTACCATCTACTCCCTATTTGCACGCCCGCACTGCATAGCAAATTGTACATTGTATATGGTACATTGTACATTAAAGATATTCTTCAAAATATCTTGTTATCTTCTCGTGCAGATGCACACGGTCGCGTCCCAGGACGTTGTGCTTGTGCGTGGGATAGATAAACAAATCGGGATAGGTACGGGCATCCACGCACGCCTTCATGAATGAAAGGGTGTGCTGCGGCACGCAGGTGTCGTCGTGGTCGTCGTGTATGATGAGCAGATGTCCTTTCAAGTTACCGGCAAGGTTTTTCAGATTTGTCTGCTTGTAGCCTTCCGGGTTCGCTTGCGGAGTGTCCATATAGCGCTCACCGTACATTATCTCGTAGTATCCCCAGTCGATAACCGGTCCGCCGGCAACGCCTACCTTGAAAATTTCGGGATAGCGCAGCATCAGCGCCGTAGTCATGTGTCCTCCGAAGCTCCAGCCGTGCACGCCGATACGCTCTCCGTCCACATAAGGCTGGCTTTTCAGGAATTCTACGCCCTTCACCTGGTCTTTGCCCTCTTCGATGCCCAGCTGGCGGAAGGTGGCGTTTTCAAACTCCAGTCCACGGTTGCTGCTGCCACGGTTGTCGAGGCTGAACATGATGTAGCCTTTGTTTGCCATGTAGATGTCCCAGCCGCGGGCATCGTTCATCCAGCCGTTCGTTATCATCTGGCGTGCGGGCCGCCGTATACGTAGACGATGGCGGGATACTTCTTTGCCGGGTCGAAGTCGGCAGGCTTTATCAGGCGGTAGTACAAGTCTGTCTTGCCGTCGGCGCTTTGATGGTGCTACTTCTATGCTGGGCATTTCAAAGCCTTCGTAGGGGTTCTTGGCTGTCAGCAGTGTGTGTTCCCGTTGTTTTTTCGGGTTGGTGGACATCAGTTTTATGATACGGGGGCAAGTGGGCGAAGAGGCATTGTCGATGAGGTAAGTTCCCATGAAACCGGAGATTTGTGCCGAGTGCATGCCGGTTGGGTCTCCTATCAAGCTGCGTTTGCCATTCTTCAGGTTGACAGCGTAAAGGTTACTCTGCAAAGGAGAGATTTCCGTACTCTTGATGATGAGCTCTTTCGTGTTCCGGTTAAAACCTACGATGTCTTGTACAAGCCAGGGGCCGGAGGTGAGTTGCTTCAGCAGTTCCCCTTCCGTATTGTATAGGTACAGATGGTTGAAGCCGTCACGCTGGCTTTGATAGATGAACTTGTGGCTGTCCCATGGCAGGAATAGAATGGGAGATTGCGGCTCCACATATTTGGGATGTCTCTCTTCGATGAGCACTTGTTGCAGCTTTCCGCTTTCCGCATCGTACCGGCACAGTTTAGAGTGGTTTTGGTCTCGGTTTAGCTCTATCAGATAGAGGCTTTTACCATCCGGTGCCCAGGTGATGTTGGTGAAGTAGCGGTCTTTTGGGTCGCCCATGTCCAGATAGATGGTCTTTTGAGTAGCCGGATTGTAGATACCTACCTTTACCTGATGGCTGAGCATGCCGGCCATGGGGTAGCGTATTTTATCCACCAGTGCTATTCTTGTCGTGATGTCAACCAATGGATAGGGGGTGACCATGCTTTCGTTCATTCGATAAAAGGCCAGCAGGTCCCCGGCAGGATTCCAGAAAGTGCCTTTTGAAATGCCGAATTCATTGCGGTGCACACTTTGTCCGCAGACGATACCTTCCGGTTCGTTGGTGACTTTCAGGGTTTGCCCGTCACCGGTCATCACATAGAGATTATTGCCGATAGTATAAGCCAAATGGCGGCTTACCTCGTTCCAATCCTCATTTGCGGCTTGGGTGGGGCAAGGCTGGCTCCAGATGACTTTTTTCTTCTTCCAGTCGACGAGGGCACGGTACTTGCCGGTGTTCAGCAGCAGGAGTGGGTCTATTTGGACTTGAATACCCAGATTGACGCCTCGGGGTACGTTGACAGCCTTTGCAGCATGAAAGTGACGCAGTTTTCCAAGTCCTTTTTCTTCCAGCAGCGCGTTGGCTTCTTCCAATGTGATGGCAGTGAATTTCTCTCCGGGCTTGGCACCTAATCCTTTGACAGCCCATGTACCTTCTATATTGTCGATGCCAAGTTCCAGACAAGCGGCATCGCCCCACCACTGGTACGATTTGTTTTCCGGTTTGTGGTAGGTCTCACCTCCGGGAATCAGATCTTCCAGGGTCGGCTTTTTCAGTTCTTGTGCCATAGCGTTTGTTGCAAGCAGAGCAGGTACTGTTATCAGCAGTGCAAGAATGCTCTTACTTATTTTCTTTGCATTCATTCTCCTTGTCATTGTTCGTGTTATTCTTCTTCCTTCTTTCCCGCCTCTCTTCTTTTTCTTTCCGGGTAAGACTCACCCGACCTTGTTCTGCGTTCTCCACCGAATTCACGTCTTTCCCTCGGCTTGAATTCCCGTCTTTCCCCGTCTTTGAACTCTCTTCTTTCACGCGGACGGAATTCGCGCTTTTCGCCGTCCTTGAATTCTCTTGGTCTGCGTTCGCCGTTGAACTCGCGTCTTCGCTACCGAATTCACGTCTCTCTCCACTGAATCGGGGACGGAATTCGCGTCTTTCTCCGGGTTTGAACTCTTTCCGTTCCCCAGAAGCCGGACGAAATTCTTTACGCTCCTTGCTCAATTCCTCGCCTTCGGCACGGAATTCCTTGTACTTTCCATCGAAGATTTCGTACTGGCGGAATTCGCATTCCAGCGCACCATTGAATAAAGGTATCTTGGAGGTGGCTTTTAGCCCGATTTGGTCGAAGCACTCTTCCCGGTAAGAAAGAATCCATGCGGTGTTGCCCGTAAAGGCATGTTTCAGACGCTCGCCAATCATGGAGTAAAGCCCAGCAGGTCGTTGGTAGAGATACGCTCACCGTAGGGAGGATTGGTGATGATGATGGATTTCTCCGCAGGTTGCTCGAATTGCTGGAAAGGTTGCAGCTTCAATACCACGTCCTTGCTTACGCCGCAGCCTTTTATATTGTGTGTGGCAATTTCGTTTGCCTTCGGGCTGTTGTCGTAACCGTATATCTTATGCGTAAATTCACGTTCCTGGCTGTCGTCATTGTATATCGTGTCGAACAGCTCCTGGTCAAAATCCACCCACTTCTCGAAAGCGAACTCCTTGCGGAATACGCCCGGAGCGATGTTGCGTGCAATCAGCGCCGCTTCGATGGGAATGGTTCCCGAACCACACATCGGGTCTATCAGGTCGCATTCGCCACGCCAGCCGGTCATCAATATCATGCCGGCGGCCAGCACCTCATTCAGCGGGGCCTCTACTGCTTCCTGGCGATAACCGCGGCGGTGCAGCGATTCGCCGCTGGAGTCGAGAGACAGCGTACATTTGGTTTCGGCAATGTGTATGTTCAGCAGCACGTCCGGTTTGTTGACACGCACGCCGGGACGTTCGCCGGTCTTCTCGCGGAAATAGTCCACGATGGCATCCTTCACCTTGTAGGAAACGAACTTGGAATGACGGAACTCTTCACTGAATACAACCGCGTCCACGGCAAAGGTCTTGTCCGTATCCAGATAGTCTTCCCATCGGATGGCTTTAATCTGTTCGTAAACCTCGTCGGCATCTTTGGCTGTGAAGTGTTTGATGGGTTTCAGTATCCGGATGGCTGTACGCAGGCAGAAGTTTGCCTTGTACATCATTTCCTTATCACCACTGAAAGATACCATGCGGCGGCCTATTTCTATTTCGTTGGCGCCCAGTGCAGTCAGCTCTTGTGCCAGTACCTCTTCCAGTCCTTGGAAGGTTTTGGCAATCATTTCAAAAGATTGTTCGCTCATCTATGCATTTACTTTATGTGAATCGGCAATCTGGGTAGTTGTCACTCGTTTCTCTCATTAGTGGCTGATAACCATTTAACTACTTGAACTGCTGATTTGAGTTATTTACGATTTTAATTGTTTATTGGTTGTTTGTGACTTACTTCTTGGCCTTTGTCTGTACAATCCTTGCTCCTGCGGGAACATCTTCTGTCACCCAGATATTGCGCCTACGGTGGCTCCTTGTCCGATGGTGATGCGTCCCAATATGGTGGCGTTGGAATAGACTATCACATTGTCTTCCAGAATGGGATGGCGGGGAATACCCTTGATGGGCTTGCCGTCTTCGTCTAGCGGGAAGCTCTTGGCACCGAGGGTCACACCCTGGTACAGCTTCACGTTGTTGCCGATGATGCAGGTCTCGCCGATTACCACACCCGTACCGTGGTCGATGGTAAAATAACCACCTATTTCCGCTCCTGGATGGATATCGATTCCCGTTTCACTGTGCGCCATCTCGGTGATGATGCGGGGAATGAGGGGAACACCCAACTTGAGCAACTCGTGTGCGATGCGGTAGTTGCTGATGGCGCGGATGGCCGGATAGCAGCTGATGACTTCGCCGAACGACTGTGCGGCGGGGTCACCGTTGTAGGCGGCTTCCACATCTGTGGCGAGTGTACGTCTCATTGCCGGCAGGTTGCTGATGAACTTGGCAGCCAATAAGGCGGCTTCTTCCCGTTGGAGCTCGGTACAACAGTTGCATTCGCCGTCGCCTGCAAAGCAGAGGCCGGCAAGGATTTGCTCGGTCAGCAGTCGAACAAGCGTTCGACATTGACACCGATATGGTAAGTCACCGTACGGCTGTTGACCGTAGAATTTCCGAAATATCCGGGGAAGATGATGGCTCGCGCCAGTTCGATGATGTCGCGCAGCACTTTTGCCGAAGGAGCGGGTTGCCGTCCGTATGCTGGTGAAACAGTCCTTTGTATGATTCGCTTTCCGATAGCTCATCGACTGCTTGTGTCAAAATGTGGGTAAAGTTGAGTGGACTCATTATGATATCCTTAAGTTTAAAAGTGGCAACAAAGATAGGAAATACTCGTCAAATATCCTACATATCCCTCATTTATAGTACGTATTTACCATATTTGTGGTATTTTCTACGAACCAATTTTGCGCTACTTTTGTCTTGTAAGAAATAACATACCTCGTTCCACTCCGGATTGTTAGTCTTTTCCCTTAGGGGAATGAGGAATTTAAAAACAGTTGGATTATGAAGAAGATAGCAGAACGCCTTACCGACCTGGTAGGCAACACTCCCTTGCTGGAGTTGAATAATTATAACAAGAATAAGCGTCTGAAAGCCGTGTTATCGCCAAATTGGAATATTTTAACCCCGCCGGCAGTGTGAAGGACGCGTGGCGCTTGCCATGATAGAAGATGCCGAGGCAAAAGGGCTGTTGAAGCCTGGTGCCACCATCATCGAACCTACCAGTGGGAATACGGGCGTAGGGCTGGCTTTTGTGGCCGCCGCCAAAGGTTACAAGCTGATACTGACGATGCCCGACACAATGAGTTTGGAACGCCGCAACCTCTTGAAAGCCCTTGGTGCGGAACTGGTACTGACTTCGGGTGCCGACGGTATGAAAGGCGCAATAGCCCGTGCCGAAGAACTGAAAGCCGCCAACCCCGGCTCGCTGATTCTACAGCAATTTGACAATCCTGCCAATCCGGCAATGCACGAGCGTACTACCGGACAAGAAATCTGGCGTGATACAGACGGCCGGGTGGATATTTTCGTGGCCGGTGTAGGTACGGGAGGCACAGTGAGTGGTGTGGGTGCAGCCTTGAAAGCCAATAACCCGAAGGTAAAGATTGTGGCTGTGGAGCCCGAAGATTCTCCCGTACTTTCCGGTGGGAAGCCCGGTCCCCATAAAATACAAGGTATCGGTGCCGGATTTGTGCCAAAGAACTATAACAGTGCCGTAATAGACGAAGTTCTGCAGGTATCCAATGATGACGCCATACGTACGGGCCGCGAACTGGCGAAGTATGAGGGATTGTTGGTCGGCATCTCTTCGGGAGCTGCCGTTGCTGCAGCTACCCGCTTGGCACGGTTGCCCGAGAATGAAGGAAAGACGATTGTAGCGCTGCTGCCCGATACGGGAGAACGGTATCTTTCGACGCTGTTGTATGCATTTGAGGAATATCCGTTGTAAAAGTAAATATTTCTGCCGGTTATCCGCTCCATCAATGTGGAGCAGGTGACGCAGATGGTATTTATAGTTCGCTTGGTCTTAACCCGAATGACCGGCAGCTTATTTTCTCTACTTTCACTTCCCATATCTTGACATTGCGTACGGCGGGTTCAGCATATTTGCATTCATTTTCCGTATATTGCTTCATCAGCATGTCGAGTACGCGTCGCTTCTCTTCCATGTCTTCCACGAAGTGTACTTTCCCACGACAGATAACACTGCGCGACTTCATGCTGTAGCTGCATGCCACTTGCCGGTGCATATAAACCAGCTCGTGTCCTTCGCAGAAGGTGATGCAAACTTGCGGGTGCTTTGTTACCATCTCCACTTTACTGCCTTCCGGGCCGGAATGCAAGTATATTACCCCGTCTTGATAGGCAAAGTTCATGGGAACCGCATATGGGTTTCCTTCAAGGTCTGTGATGCCCACTATGCAGTATGGGCATTTACGGATAATTTCCTCAATCTGTGTAGGGTCTGTAATAGTAATTGTCTTCATGTGCAAAGCCTCACCCCCCGGCCCCTCTCAGAGAGGGGAGTGGGGAAGTGGGGATATTTAATATTGTAGGGTTATTCTTTATTTCACTTCACTCAAGTTTCGCAAGTTTTCAATTCATTGCTCTCCTCTCCCTCTCTTTCGGAGAGGGGCCGGGGGTGAGGTTACACCAGTGCAAAGTCCAACTGCTTCTTTTCCAAGTTAGCGCGTGCCACCTTAATGGTAATGGCATCTCCCAGACTATAAATTTTATTTTTGCGGCGTCCGCGCAGGCAGTAGTTCTTTTCGTCGAATTCGTAATAGTCATCGTCGAGGTCGCGGATAGGAATCATGCCTTCGCACTTGTTCTCATTCAGCTCCACGTAGAGTCCCCATTCCGTTACGCCGGAGATGACGCCGTCGAAGGTCTGTCCCAGGCGTTCGGTCATGAATTCTACTTGCTTGTACTTGATGGAGGCGCGTTCCGCGTTGGAGGCTATCTGCTCCATGCTGCTGCTGTGTTCACAGAGGGCTTCGTATTTCTGTTCGGACACGGTGCGGCCTCCCTGGTCCAAGTACTTGGTGAGCAGACGGTGTACCATCATATCCGGATAGCGGCGGATGGGCGAGGTGAAATGGGTATAGTAATCGAAAGCCAAACCATAGTGCCCCACGTTATGCACGGAGTAGCGTGCCTTCTGCATGGCGCGGATGGAGACGGTTTCAATCAAGTTCTCCTCCTTCTTGCCCTGGATGTCGTCCAGCAGGTGGTTGATGGACTTGGAGATGTCGGTCTTTGTACCGCTGGTACGCAGCTTGTAGCCGAAACGGGCGATAAACTGTGCCAGGTTGTCCAGCTTCTCCGGGTCGGGGAGGTCGTGAATACGGTATGGCAACACTTTGGCTTTCTTGCCTTTGGGCACGCGGCCTATCTTTTCGGCTACGGTGCGGTTGGCAAGCAGCATGAACTCCTCTATCAGCTTGTTGGCATCTTTCGACTCCTTGAAGTAGACGCTGACGGGTTTGCCCTTCTCGTCAATTTCGAACTTCACTTCGTAGCGGTCGAAGTTGATGGCTCCTGCCTTAAAGCGGTTCTCACGCAGTATTTTGGCAAGCTTATCCAGTTGGAGCACCTCTTCCTGGAAGTCTCCTTTGCCGGTTTCTATAATCTCCTGGGCTTCTTCGTAGGTGAAGCGGCGGTCGCTCTTGATGACGGTATGTACTACGCGTGAGTTCTTCACTTCGCCTTTTTCCGTCATTTCAAAGATGACGGAGTAGGCAAGCTTCTCTTCGTCGGGGCGGAGTGAACAGATGAAATTACACAACCGTTCGGGGAGCATTGGGATGGTGCGGTCTACGAGGTAGACGGATGTGCACGCTTCTCGGCTTCCTTGTCTATGATGCCGCCCTCTTTCACGTAGTGGGTCACGTCGGCAATGTGTACGCCTACTTCCCAAAGTCCCCCTTCAGTTTGCGGATGGAGAGGGCGTCGTCGAAGTCCTTGGCATCCTTGGGGTCGATGGTGAAGGTGGTCACACCCCGGAAGTCCTCACGTCGGGCTATTTCCTCGGCGGAGATTTCGGCGGGTATCTTGTCGGCAGCTTTCTCTACGGCAGCGGGGTAGACATAGGGCAGGCCGAATTCCGCCAGGATGGCGTGCATCTCGGTGGTATTGTCTCCTGCGCGCCCCAGGATATCGATTACCTGGCCGATGGGGTTCTTGCTTTGTCGGGCCATTCCACCACCTTTACGATGCTTTGTCGCCCGTCTTGCCGCCTTTCAACTTTTCTTTGGGGATGAAGATGTCGTTGGCAAGCGTACGGTTTTCCGTTACAAGGAAAGCGTATGACTTGGCAACTTCCAGGGTACCCACGAAGGTGTCGTTGGCACGTTCCAGTATCTCGATGACTTCTCCTTCGGCTTCGCGTCCGCGACGCTTGGCATAGAAGGCGATACGCACTTTATCATTGTTCATGGCGTGTGCGAGTTGCGTTCGGCCACGAATATCGGTTCGCCTCCACCTTCCGGTATAAAGGAATTCTTGCCGTTGCTCTTGCGCTGGAAGGTTCCGGTCATTTCCACGCCGTGGTTGTTCAGCTTGTATTTGTGCTTGTCCACTTCTGTGATGTAGTCGTCCATCGACAGTTCGGACAAGATGTCCATGCACAGCATCTTCAGCGGATGTGTGGTGAGGTGGAGTTGTTCAAAGATGTATTTCAGGGGACACAATGGCTGCATTTATTTCTTACCCACAGGACAAGACAGACCACACTTTTTCTGTCTATGTAAATCGCCCTGGCTTGTCTTTTGGATATTTCTTCCGTGGTGGTGGAGATATAGTTGAGGTTG
>ENA-OQCS01000820-OQCS01000820.1-human-gut-metagenome-genome-assembly--contig:-NODE-820-length-17196-cov-2.433534_pt1 | contig 17196 bp, 23 predicted proteins | sample MGYA00242757_ERZ504575 | MGnify/ENA primary metagenome ERZ504575 (study PRJEB26092, sample SAMD00036297) | human gut metagenome | host: Homo sapiens | study: EMG produced TPA metagenomics assembly of...
GCAGCGCTTTCCCAAATCAGCCGAAGGCTATTTGGGCGAGTGGTGCAGTACACAGCGGAAAATGCGCAAGCAAGGGAAACTTTCCCCTAATCGTCAAACACTATTAGATCGAATAGGATTTGTCTGGTCGGTGGAGCAGGTCTGGCGAAGCTACTTGGAACAGTTGCACCAGTTTCATGTCCAAAATGGACGGTGGCCTGGATGTCGTGAAGGGGCGTTGGGGCGTTGGTGTACGGTTCAAAGACGGAATTATCGAAGAGGAAGCTTGTCGGATCAAAAAATCGCCCAATTGGAACAAATAGGATTTATACCCTTGAAAGGAGACAAGTAATACAGAAGAAATGGAAATACTCTCATTTCATACGAAACAATAGAGTTTCCGCAGCCTTATTATCGCAGTTCAAAGTACACTATGATTTTAGAATACAATATACCCAATCGTTTTCGTACTAATAGGCATATTACCGTTTATACAAGCCACCCTTAAATTTCGGATAGAAGGACTGGTTGCTTTCCACATACATATAGTGTCTAAATAAACAGCAAATATTGATAAATGAGTATTCAATATAAAATCATCTTTGGATATATGGTGTTGATTGTGGCTATAATCGGTATGATTATAATCATGGTACGTGAGCGGAATAGGGTTTTGGTGATTGAAACTGAGGCACAAACAATTCATCGGGTTCAACACAATGGAAATATAGTCCAGCATCACATCACGATTCTCTCAACTTATGGTGAAACAGCCCTTTCTTGGGAAGAGGAGGATTTTGCGAACTATCATTCTCTTCGTCTGCATATCGATTCCATGATGCAGGCCATGCACAAGGGGTATGAGGAATTTGTCAGCCAAAGTCAAATAGACTCGCTGCGCTATCTATTATCCAGTAAAGAAGAGCATTTATACCAAATTATGCAACTTTTCCATAGTCAGAACAGTCAGGAAGGTATGCAATTCTCTCATTTACCAGCGGAAGCTCAACCGCGTACTGTTATTCGTAAAAAGAAAGGTTTTACAGGATTTTTAGGGGCAAAAGAAACTCTGGAGATAGTTCCTTCCGCATCTACAATTCTCAAGACATTGAACAAGGAATTGCTATCCATGCAGGAAGAACGGCAGGAAAGTATCAATGCTTATACCGATAGCCTCCGCAACCACAACAAGGAACTTAACCGAAAGCTTCGCCATCTGATAACCACGATGAACAACCAGACAGAACGTGTACTTGAAGCGAAGGAATGTCATCTTAGAGAATCTTACAACCGTTCCATATGTGTCATCTCCTGCTGATTATCTCCGCCATTATTCTGCTTGTCATATCCTATCTGATTATTCAAAAAGATTTACGGGAAAAGGCAAGAACAAGGAAGCGTTTGGAAGATACGATACAACAAAACACTGCGCTGTTGGAAATGCGCAAGAATATTATCCTGACCATATCGCATGACATACGTGCCCCTTTGAATGTCATTGACGCAGTGCCGATCTGGCAATGGATACACGTGAAAAGAAACGGAGGAATATCCATCTGAATAACATAAGGAGGGTGTGCAAGCATGTGTACATCTGCTTAACAACCTGTTGGATGTGTACCGGTTAAACGAGGCGAAAGAAATACGGAACGATGTCCCATTCGACCTGCATGAATTATTGGAACGTACCGCTGCCGGTTTTTCTCATATAATCAATAATAAGGGTATCCTGTTCAATTGTGATTTTAAGGATACGGAAGTCAAGTTATATGGTGATGCAGACCGCATAGAACAGATTATAGACAATCTGCTTACCAATGCAGTTAAGTTCACGGAGACCGGCACAATCAATTTCAATGTGCACTATCTCAATGGACTGCTGGTCATGGAAATAGTGGATACCGGTGTTGGTATGAGTGAGGAGACACTTTCCCGTATCTTTCGTCCTTTTGAACGCCAGACCTCTGCAACCAATGCGGACGGATTCGGATTGGGGCTTCCGATCACGCAAGGACTTGTCAATCTTCTTGATGGGACAATAGAAGTAACAAGTTTGATTAATTGTGGAAGCACATTTCGTGTGACCCTTCCCATGCCGGAAACGATGAACCGTTGGAAAGCGAAAAACATGTCCCGACGCATTCCACACACCTGCATCACAATGTACTTGTTATTGATGACGACAGTATGTTGCAAGCTGTCATTAAAGAAATGTTAGAGCGTAATGGCATGACCTGTACAACTTGTACCACAGTCAAAGAGGTAGTAAAAGCCATGCGGGAAAAAGATTATGACCTGTTGCTTACAGATATCCTGATGCCTTACACCAACGGGTTTGAATTGTTGACTTTGTTACGTAACTCAAGTATTGGCAATTCAAAGACTATACCCATTGTCGCTATGACTGCACGTGGAGAGAAGGAGAAAGATGCTTTTTTGAATGCCGGATTTACAGCCTGTATTTATAAGCCGTTCTCATCTACAGAGTTGATCGGTCTGTTGTCAACTATAGAAAGAGGTTGCCCTGACAAAAAGCATGATGTAGATTTCAGCATGATGTTGTGTGAGGTGAGCGATAAGATAAAATTATTATGTTCCTTTATTGACCAGTCGAAAAAAGATGTTGAAGAACTCAATTCGGCCATAGAAAATTGTAATAGGAAGAAATTGCGTGAAACGGTTCACTGTATGCTGCCGATGTGGGAATTATTACATAATGAAGAAATGTTGTTCGCTTATCGTTCCCTTTTAAAAGATGAAAGGGCCAGTGACACTGCTTTAAAAGAATATACTCAACGGATAATAAATCATACCGATATGTTGATGGCAGCAGCAAAAAATGAAATAAAAAGACAGACAAATGAAACGGAAAATACTGATAGTTGAAGACAATATCAGCCTGTCTCAGATGCAGAAGGACTGGTTTGCACAAGCTGGTTATGATGTCGTGACAGCTATGAACGAACCGATAGCCCGTTCACTGATACGCAAAATACAATTTGATCTGATTCTATCGGACGTACGTCTACCCGAAGGGGACGGAATATCTCTACTGGAATGGCTGCGCAAGGAAAGAAAGGATATTCCTTTCATCATCACGACCGAGTATGTGTCGGTTCCCGATGTGGTGCGCACTATTAAGTTGGGAGCGATAGACTACCTTCCCAAGCCGGTACGCAAGGAACATCTGCTGGAACTGGCAGAAGATGTGTTCCGCCCCATGGTTACGGTACGGAAACAGGAAAAGGTACTGTTTCACCGTACAAGTCCGAAGATCCTACAAGTGGAGAAACTTGCCAGACTGGTAGCTCCATCGGAAATGTCGGTGATGGTACTTGGTGCCAACGGTACAGGGAAGGAGTCGGTGGCACAGAGCATCCATCTGGGCAGCGAACGCCGGGAGATGCCTTTCGTGGCGGTGAACTGCGGGGCACTGCCACGTGAACTGGCCGCCTCGTTGTTCTTCGGTCACGAGAAAGGGGCATTTACCGGTGCCGACACCGCCAAGACCGGATATTTCGACATGGCGAAAGGCGGAACTCTGTTTCTGGACGAGATAGGTACAATGTCCTATGAGATTCAGTCCATGTTGCTGCGCGTGTTACAGGAGAATACCTATACTCCGATAGGCAGTGACAAGGAACGGGTAGCGGACGTGCGTATCGTTACCGCCACAAATGAGAATTTGCAACTGGCCATCAAGGAAGGGCGGTTCAGGGAAGACCTTTACCACCGCCTTTGCGAATTCGAGATACGTCAGCCTTCATTGGCGGAATGTCCGGAAGACATCATCCTTTGGCTGAGTTTTTCCGTGAACGCCATTCGAAAGAACTGAAAAGGGAAACACAAGGCTTTACGGAAGATGCCAAGCGCAGGATGCTTACCTATTCATGGCCGGGCAATGTCCGGGACTTACAGAACCGGATCAAACGTGCTGTATTGATTGCGGAGACTCCGATGCTGGATATGGAAGGATTGGATATTGAGATCCGCCAAAGTGGAGATACGCACTCCCCGGTAATTCAGCCGTTGAAGGATGAGTCATTGGAGAAAATGAAAATTATCAATGCTCTTAAAGCTTGCAACGGACACCGGGAACAGGCTGCCGCACTGCTGAACATCAACCCAGCAACACTGTACCGGAAGATGAAGAAATACGGGGTGAAATAAAAATGAGCCTGCCGTTAGTGCAAATCTCACTGAATATGTGTACATTTGCAAACAAATAGAGAAAAATCGACATATTGTCTCTAAGACAATTGCTGACTGTATATGACATAAGACCGCAAGGTGTTTCTAATGGGAATCTGGAAAATTAACATTGAAAGGAACTATTGCGTGATTGCTTATGCTATGCCTACGCATAGCGTGCATTCACCTATTCCTTTCAAAGGCATTCCAGAGCCTCCATTAGAAGTAGCGTGTTTGCACGCTTCTTTTTTTGACGGCTTACGGTCCGGTATCAAAACAGAATTTATGCCAAAAGTCCAAGCTGTAACGGCGATGACACTGGACGGCTTCCTGCCGGAAACCGACAACGTGCTGATGCGATGGGTAATGAACCACAGGAAAGGTTTTGCCCGTTGGCGGGAGCGTTGTGATGCCCGGATTTTACCCCATTACATACTAGACCTTCTTTGTGAAAAAGACACTAAAGGCGATTCCTTTATCTACCTGGCAGAAGTTTCTGATGCAGAAACATTGGATCTCCTGCGTGGCCTCTTCCATTACAATCTTGTGGAAGAACTTATTATCTACCTTTTTCCTTATTCCGCCGGCAAAGGGAATTCCATACAGGCCATCTTTCCCGTCCGGCAATGGCAGTTACACAAGGCCGTTGTCCTGCCTGGTGGCATCTGCCGTCTGATTTATCGTAATCCTTGCAGGATGTAACTTGCAGATTGCGAGAATCCTTGCATCCTGCAAGGTTAATTTCCCATCAAATATTTCTCCTTTATTTTTTTATTGTACTGTATTTCAACGGAATAGCTATGTCATTTCGTGAAATACAGAGCAATTGGCACGCCGTTAGCCTATATCATAATATAACCTGTTGCGCGACAAGGTGTAACCAGTCAATTATTTACACTTTAAAGACAGACCGTATTATGATACAGACAGACCGTGAGACCTTCCAGATGATGCTTCATCAGATTATGGAAAGGTTCGACAGGATTGAAGACAGGCTGAGCCGTATGAACCGCCAGACCTCCGCGCTTGACGGAGACAAGCTGCTGGACAACCAGGACATGTGCGAGCTGCTCGGCATTACCAAACGCACTCTCGCGCGGTACCGCCAGAAGAAACTCGTGACCTATTACATGATAGACGGGCGTACCTATTACAAGTCCTCCGAGGTCGAGGCGTTCCTCAACCAAAAGGGCAGGCGTTTGCCGGCGAGACTGAAAAAACAGATGGAAAATTAATATAAATGAAAGAATATGGAACTTGTATGTATTGACAAACAGACTTTTGAAGAACTGCGTGTCCGTTTTTGCGAATTTGAGGACCGGGTGACACGCCTGTGCCGTCCGGTCGAGGATCTCGGCCTGAAAAACTGGCTGGACAACCAGGAGGTGTGCGACGTACTCCGCATCAACAAAAAGACCCTTCAGGCGTATCGTGCCAAAGGTCTCCTTCCTTTCAGTCGCATCAAGAACAAGCTTTTCTACAAACCGGAAGATATACGGAGATTATTGGAATTGAGTTACCACCCTTTAATAAAGAGCAAATTATGAGCTATCACTTTATAGATAAGAAAGACCCACGCATTGACGTGATGTTCCAGGGACTGGAGAAAATGGAGAGGATGCTTTCAGTAATGGAGGATGTACCGAGATCACTCTTCAACGGTGAACGTTCCTTACGGACGAGGAACTTTCCAAAGTCCTGCGGGTAAGCAGGCGTACATTGCAGGAATACCGTACATTCGGTGTAATCCCTTACTATCTGGTGCAAGGGAAGGCACTCTATAAAGAGTCCGATATCATGAAAATACTGGACGATGCCTACAAACGGTGCCGGGAGGAACAGCGCTGGGTATAGTACTGCTTCTTTAATCAAGCACGGAGAAACTGCCTGCTGTCAGCCGGGCAGTTTCTCCGTTTTCCATTTCATACAGCCGGTGATTTTATTTTCCGCTTTTTCCTGACGGTGAAATCCTCCTCGCAAAGGTCTATCCTGTTTCCGAAACCTGTGGACCTCAACCGTTTCATGTCCTCGTCCACTTTCGTGTCCGTAACCTGCGCGTAAATCTGCGTGGTGGAAATAGAGGTATGTCCCATCATCCGGCTTACCGTCTCTATCGGAACGCCGAGCGAAAGGGTGATGTGGGTACCGAAATTATGCCGGGCCAGGTGAAAGGTCAAATCAAAACCATATACCTGCCCCAATTCCCTAGTCAACAGGATAAAATACCTGCGGGCATAAATATTGAACACCTTGTCTCCGCTTCTTTGGCCGCGGTATTTCTCTATGATTTGAAGAGGAATATCCAGCAGACGGACAGAAGAGAGCGTATCGGTCTTTTTCCGGTGGATATGAATCCACCATGTGCCGTCGCCGGCCTGCGTGATGTCCTTGTCCGAAAGCCGTTTCAGATCCGCATACGCCAGTCCGGTAAAGGTTGAAAAGATGAACATATCCCGCACGAATTGCAGTTGCGGTTTCTCCACCGGAGTGGTCATGAGTGTTTTAAGGTCTTCCAGTTTCATGTGGCGGCTCTTCCTTTTGGGCAGTTCGGGATGCAGGCGGCAATAAGGGTCGCGTCGCAACGTGCCCTGGCTCACAGCCCGCATCGTGAGCTTTTTCAAACGGTACAGGTGTTCATGCACGCTTTTGGGTTTCAGGTTGCGGTCAGTCCGCAGGAATACCTCGAAATCGTCATAAAACGTCCGGTCAAGGCTTCGCAGCGTCACATCTTCCACGCCTTTCTTTTCCCGGACAAAAGCGGAAAGATGCTTGTAGGAACGCTGATAGGAGTCGTATGTTTCCTGTATGCGGTCTATCCCGACCCGTTTCCTGAACTCCTCGTTATGCTCCCTGAAAAGAGCCAGCAGGGTAAGCGGTTTCTGTCCGATACCCTTGACTGCGTTTTTGACCAGTTCAGCCGTGATGAACCCCAGGCTGTTTCTTATCCGCTCATAATGTCCGGCAATCTCACGTGTCAGGTCATCTATGGCACGGTTCACGGTAACGGCATTCTCGCTCCTTCCGTTGGCACGGCCTTTCTCCGGATTCCAGATGCCCGGATTGACAGAGACTTTGGTCCCTATCTGTGCCCATTCGGCATCAATGCTCACCTTGCACAATAGCTGGCACATTCCGTCCTTTCGCACTTTCGTGCGGTTAATATAAAACAGCACGGCAAAAGTGCTGCGTCGTTTGACATTCTGTTTTTCAGTATTCTTTTCCATATTCTTTCCATTTAAAAGGTTATTAAATGACGACAGAAAAACGCTCCGAAATTTTTCGGTTCAATGCCTTGGTGTCGGCGTCTATCTTCTCATCGGTCACTTTCGCGTAGATTTGTGTGGTCTCTATCTGACTATGGCCGAGCATCCTGCTGACCGTTTCAAGGGGGACCCCATGAGAGAGTGTGATTTCCGTTGCGTATGTATGCCGTCCTGCATGGAAGACCAACGGACGGTCAATGTGGCAGATTCGGGCAATCTCTTTCAAGTAGAGGTTCAGCGTGGAATTGCAATACATCGGCAGCAGCTTGTCACCGGGAGCTGTACCGCTATATTTCTTCAGAATCTGCAACGGTAAATCCAAAAGAGGAATCTCAAATTCTATCTTGGTTTTCTGCCTGGCACTCTTGATCCACCATATTCCATCTTCCGCAAGGCATAGGTTGTCCTTTGTCAGCAGGCGCATATCTCCGTATGGAATGCCGGTAAAACAGGAAAAAAGGAACATGTCACGGACATGATAGAGGGGCTGCCTGTGAAGCGGGGTGGTCATAATCCTGTGCAACTCTTCTGCCGTGAGATATTTCTGCACGTGCTTCGGGCGCACCGGCTCGTAGCCCATGAACGGGCTGGCGGTAATAATACCGTCAGCAATGGCCTCTCCGACAATGGTTTTCAGTTGGACGGTCAGGTTGATGATTGTTCCGGGAGCGAGGTTACGTTCCGTCCGGAGATACAAATCATACTTGTCAATGAAAGAACGGTCCAACGCAGAAAACGGAATATCGGAGAGCTTGTATTGCGCCTGCAAGAATCTTTCGATATGGCTATAGGCATTGCTATAGGCTCTCAGGCTTCCTACCGTACGGTTTATCCCCACACGCTTTTCAAAGTTGCGGATGAACCGCCTGAAATATCCCAGAAGCGTTTCCTGCCCGCTTGCCATTCCAAGCAGTATGCCTTTCACCTCTTCGGCCGTCACACCGTCACGGACAGCCGACTGTTCCATATAGATATTCAATGCCATCGCACGTATCTCATCCAGCCGGTTGTTGATTTCCTTTGCCGCCACGCTTTTTCCAGAAGCGCGTCCCGAAGACCAGCGGGATTGCGGGACTTTTATCTTCACACTGAATGCCGCTTCGGAATATTTTCCGACATTCAACTTTGCCATTACGGGGCAATTCCCGTCGGCATCCGCCTCGCTCTTTTTCAGGTAGAACGACACCTTTACATTTGCCTGATTCATAACCAATTCCTTTGTTTGCAAAATTATTATATGCAGAGCAAATGAACGGCATGAAAAATATAGCGGAACGTAGAATAAGACCCCTCGGCCTGCAAACAAAGCCTGTATTTTTTTCTGATACGGAAAAATATGACTAAGTTTGCGTCAGCAGACATGGAAAAAACAGCGTTCTTTGCGGTGGTAAACGGGGTAATCAATGAAAGACGAAAGCTTGTTTTTCAAGCCTCTTTTTTATCCCGAAAAGGCAACGGATAAGTAGTGATTTGTCCTCCTAACTCCACCTAAAACTTGCTAAAAGCCCCCTGCGGAAGAATGTGGTACAAAACGACATATCCCTTTTGCTATCAAACACTTTACATTATTTTCTCCAAAGTTATCCGTATGTGAGCGAGTTTAACTATCTTTGTGCGCTCTTGGGAAAATATATATTCAGTGTATAAAAGCTGTTTGAACAGCTTTTATTTTGTGCTATATAGCACAAAATAAACAACGTGCAGTAACCCTTTTAATATTTTATTAAGATATTTTGCTGCCAAAATCGATTTCTATTCGTTATTCCACTATTGGGACTGACGAACTTTGTTGTAGGGTAATAAATTCTTTAATTATATGAAAATCAATGATTTACTATTAAGATTAACGAAAGAGAAATACCTCAATCGCTGGATAATTTTTTTGATTGACCTGTTCCTTTCCGTCTTTTCGACCGTTACTTCTTTAGCTTTGGTCAGTTATATTCTGGATTGGAACTATACCGACCAGATCATTCTGACGGTTTTTCTGGCGTCGTTTGTTCTGTAGCACTGCCAGCTTTCTTGTTTGCCAGACCTATAAAGCATTATTCGCCATTCCGCCTTTACTGAAACCGGACGCATCGCCATGTCCTCTTCACTGAAAGTGGCGACCATCCTGCCGGTTCTTTGTTTACGACCGGCCTTCTTCCTTTCGCGGTTTCCTGCTGGGAAGTGTGGTGGATCTCTTCCTCACTTTTTTTATCCTGACGATATTCCGTGCTTTCCTGATCACGCTCTATACCTTTATGGTGAGCAGCATTGTATCCAACCGGAAAGACAAGCTTTTCATATTCGGGCATGAGGATTCTTCTCCCGCCCTATTGAACGATTCCTTTCTGCGTGAAAACTCATCCTATCAGGTGGAAGGCTTCCTCCGTTTCGGCCAGCGTGTCTCCATGCGCATCGGTTTGTATAAGTCTATTTCATTACCGACCAAGAGGAATTCAGCCGTTTGGTGAACCGCTACAATATCAAGGCGATCCTCTTTACGGACTATAAGGCGGTGAAGGAAGAAAGCGAACGTCTGGTTCGTTTCTGCGAAAAAGAGAAAGTCCGTATGTTGCTCCTTCCTTCTTTGGACGAACTGAAAGGAGGCAAACTGAAGATGCGCGCCCTTCCCGAAGTCCGCATCGAAGACCTGTTAGGACGCGAAGAGATCCGTATCAACATGGAGGAGATCGCAGGTTCCCTGAAAGGCAAAGTCGTTTTGGTCACCGGAGCCGCCGGTTCCATCGGTAGCGAACTCTGTCGCCAACTCTGCCATTTCGGGCTGAAGCAATTGGTTCTGTTCGACAGTGCCGAAACCCCGATGCATAACATCCGGCTGGAGCTGGAAGAAAAATTCCCCGATGTCGAGTTTACCCCGGTCATGGGAGACATTCGCATGATTCATCGTGTCGAAAGCATCTATCAGCGTTTCCATCCCCAGTTGGTCTTCCATGCCGCCGCCTACAAGCATGTGCCCCTGATGGAAGAGAACCCCTGCGAAGCTGTCCATACGAATGTCTACGGTACGCGTAACGTAGCCGATATGGCAGTCAAGTACGACGTAGACAAGTTCATCATGGTCTCGACCGATAAAGCCGTCAACCCGACCAATGTCATGGGAGCGTCCAAGCGTTTGGCGGAGATGTATGTGCAAAGCCTGAGCATCGCTATCAGCAAAGGCCGGCATTCCGGTAAAACCCGTTTTATCACCACCCGTTTCGGCAACGTGTTAGGCAGCAACGGTTCCGTCATTCCCCGTTTCCGCGAACAGTTAGCAAAGGGTGGCCCTCTGACCGTCACCCATCCCGACATCATCCGCTATTTCATGACGATCCCCGAAGCCTGCCGCTTGGTTTTGGAAGCCGCCTTTATGGGCAAAGGAAACGAAATCTTCGTCTTCGATATGGGAACCCTGTGAAGATCGCCAATCTGCACGCCGCATGATCGAACTGGCAGGCCTTATCCCTGGCGAGGATATCGAGATCAAATATACCGGTCTCCGTCCGGGTGAAAAGCTCTATGAAGAACTGTTGGCAACGAAAGAAAATACATTACCTACGGAAAACGAAAAGATCTACCGTGCCCAAGTCCGGGAATACGATTACGAAGACATCTGTACGGTCATGTCCCCCTTGATCGACCTCGCGATCAAAGTAGACAAAATGGGAACCGTCCGAATGATGAAAGGAATCGTGCCTGAGTTCAAGAGCAAGAATTCGGTATATGAGGCGTTGGACAAGGCTGAATAATACCCTGCTCCTGTTTTTTGCAGTATTATCCGCCCTCTGTTTGACCGGAGGCTATTACGCTGATGGAATCTGTATCTGGCTGTCTTTCCTTACATTGTTGGTTTGGCCGATATTGGCAGTCAACCTGTTGTTGCTGGTAATACAATTATTCACAAAAAAGAAATGGAAAAGTACGGTTCCTTTGCTGGCGATCCTGCTTCATGCGGATTATCTGTCAGCCGTTTATCAACCCTCGTGTTGGCATAAACCGGCTGCATCTGAACAAGCAGGAACCCCTCTGACCGTAGTCACCTACAACGCCAGCCATTTCTATTGGGATAGAAAGTACACTATGAACGAAGCCGCCGCTTATATCAAGCAGCTACAACCCGATATCATCTGCTTCCAGGAAGCTCCCGGTGACGGATATTACCATCGGGACAGCATCCGGTACGCTTTCGATTATGTACTGTATAAATATATCAGCCGGCGTACAGACCATTTACCGACTACGATCTACAGCCGTTATCCGATCCATTCGGTAAAAGCTCTGTATTATAAGAATTCCAGTAATATGTCATTAATAGCCGATGTAAGAATAAACAACCAATACATCCGCGTGATCAACAACCACTTCGAGACAACAAGCGTCAATGCCTATCGCGGTATCATTACCGCTCCCGGCAAGAGTTTGGAAGTCGTGCAAAAGCAGTTAAAGATTTGATCTTGAAAATGAAAAATAATTATCTGAAACGAGCAGAACAAGCCGATTCAATCCATGCCGAGATCGAACGTTCTCCTTATCCGGTATTGGTTTGTGGGGACTTCAACGATACGCCCGCTTCTTATACATACCATCGGTTACAGGAAGGTCTGACAGATGGTTTCCGTGATTGTGGAAGTGGTTACCAATATACCTTCCGTCAGTTATACAAACTCTGGCGGATTGATTACATTTTCTATTCGGAATCGTTGAAAGGTTATGAATGCTATTCTCCTGAAACATCTTATAGTGACCATAATATGGTGGTTTGGAAAGGAACGATGTGATAAAATAAACGTATAGGCGTTGAATACAACCTCTTGAAAGATGAGTACTTCCTGCTCAATGAAACAAATAGTGAGAGTTATTTTGCGTTATGCAAAATGATTTGATGTTGATAAGAAAACGACTTCATGTCATATAGGTTCTTTAAAATACTATTGTTTTTTAATTATTCTTCTAATTTGCTAATTTTTAGGAAGAATGCAAAATAATTAAATAAGATAATTGACAGAATTATAATAACTTAAATGTTAATTGCAGTTGAAATTTCAACTGCTGATTTGCATTACTAATTATTTTTATTATGAGAATTGCAGCACTTTTAACGGGGCGTGGAAACAACACCCTTAAGGATAAGAATGTACTTCCTGTGTTAGGTCGTCCATTATGTCAATATCCCGCAATGGCAGCTAAAAATTGTAGGTTAATCACTGACTTTTATGTGAGTTCAGATGATGAGAAAATTTTATCCGCTGCAGAGGAAATAGGGTACAAATGTATTGTACGACCTGCTAGATTAGCATTACCTACAGCTCAGCATGTAGATGCTATTATCCATGCACTTGGTGTGATGAAGGAGGATGGTTGTGAACCAGATATACTTGTTGTGATTTTAGCAAATAACGCCATAACTAAAACAGAATGGATTGAAGAAACAATTCAGAATTTAATAGATGATCCTTTATTGTCTGCTTCCTGTCCGGTTATGTCAGAGCAAGACCATCATCCTTATCGTTGTAAATGCTTGTGTGAGGATGGAACACTTGGTACATGGTTTGATTTTAAGGATAAGAAAATTTCAACAAATAGACAGGAATTACCTAAAAATTTTATATTTTGTCATAATTTTTGGACGCTTAATCTCAAAAATAGTCTCTATAGTGAAGTTCCTGGTCAGCAACCTTGGACTTTCATGGGAGCTCGTGTGAAACCTGTTGTAGTCGAAGAGAGTTTTGATGTACATGATATGGAAGACATTATTCGTACAGAAAAAATGGCTTACAACTGAAGGTATTAAGTGAAATATAAGTCATGAGAAATTTGTTTGTATGCCATACCCAAGCACAATTAATACTTGCTTGTGGCTTATCTTTGGGACGTTTTAAAGAAGCAGAAAATCACCTGATTCTATTTCAGGATTTTTTGTTGGAAAAAGAATTAATAGAACATTTGGATCGAGTATTTACTAAAACTTTATATCTTCAAGGTATTTATTTAAAAGAGTGGAATACATATAAAGAAAAGCTGAGAAATTATCCTATTAATGACCGTAAGATGAAAGAAATGATGCTGAATTCATACGATAGGGTCTTTACTGTATGCGATACTATTTATCCTGAGCAAAGTTGCATGAAATTAGCTTATAGATTAAATAAAACACTGAATTCTGTTGCTTGGAAGATGGTATTATGGCATATTATCAAAATGTTGTAATAAGAGGGGGACTTGATTCTAATTTGGTTCTTCGTTTTATTCGAAAACTATATTTTAAATATGTGAAAAATCTTGGACGTTTTTATGATAGGGATTTTAATGAATTTGGAGGATTGAAATATAATAAAACGATTTATTGTCTTTATCCTAAAGCTGTACGTGAACCTTACAGAAGTCAACGAAATATATTGGGCATTTGGAAAGATGAATTTTTACTAGGGTTAAAGGCTATGTATGCAAAGGTAGATCTACCTGTAAAAGGAGGTGATATTATTCTCGTAGTTGATAAGATTAACACATATGTATACCCCGAAAAAGTTAAAGCTTCTTTAAGTGGGTTTATTGAGGAAAGTAAAACTGCTGGCAAAAAAGTATTTTGTAAGTTTCATCCTCGTGAAACCGAAACTTGGAGTATTTTTGATGGATGTGATACATTAGAAAATACTATAGGGATTGAAAGTCTGTATCTTTCATTAGCAGACCAGGCAAACAATATTACAATTGTTGGAATTAAAAGTACAGGCCTTATGAGTGCTAAAATTCTTGGTTATAATCCTATATCTCTTTTTAATTCTTGTGGTGAGAAAAATCCTGATTTGGTGAATTTTTTTGAAGTTATAGGTATTGAATTAAAATAATATGAGTGGCAATTTATGTTATTTTGTGAATCATTAGGATAACACATTATGAAAGGATTGTAAAGTGATGATGTATAAAAAGAAAAATTATTGTAACTAAAAATGTTTAGTTATTTATAGTTTTTACTAATTATAAAGTATCTAATGAAATAGTTATATTGTCAAATAAAAATAGTTTTGTCTATTTTTTTTAGTATAAATACCTTCAAGATGATAAGTTAAAAATAGTAAGAGTATTCTTAAAAATGTAATAGTTTGAAAATGGGAGTAATAAATTGTTTGAACTTTCCTGTTTGAAAAATAGAATAGGTATTACAAGTAGATTTGTATCCTTTGTAATATATTATTTTGGAGATGTAAAGTTTTTTATTCCTCATAATTGAGATAATTATTGAGATACTCGTTATGGAGATTATATGAGACTACTAGAGAAGAATAAAAGATATGGACATAAACTATATAAATACAATTAAATTGTGTAGATTAAATACAAAAAATATTTATATATAATAATGCAATTAATCCTTTTATCAGGCGGTTCAGGTAAAAGACTTTGGCCCTAAGTAATAATATTAGAAGTAAGCAGTTTCTTTCTTTATTTAAACGTAATGATGGAAAAATGGAATCCATGTTGCAAAGGGTTGTTCGGCAAGTTATGGAAGAACATTTAACTGATAATATTACTATAGCAACTAATGATTCTCAGTCTGAAATTATTACGACTCAGTTGGGTAATAATATTTCAATAGTAACAGAGCCGGAACGAAGAGATACGTTTCCTGCAATAGCACTAGCTACTTCATATCTAGTATTGAAAAAACAATGTCCTGAAGATGAGGTCGTAGTTGTTATGCCTTGTGATTCATTAGTTGATGAAAATTATTTCAAAAAAATTAAAAGAATGGTGCAATTAGTGCAACAGGATGTTGCTGAATTGATTCTTATGGGAATTAAACCTACTTATCCATCTTCAAAATTTGGCTATATATTGCGTTAGAGATAGGTACTACAGATTCCGACTGCTTGTTTGTCAAGAAGTTTGTCGAAAAGCCTTCGGTTGATATTGCCCAGAAATTACTGTTAGAAAATGCTTTATGGAATGGAGGTGTTTTTGCGTTTCGGCTAAACTTTCTTATGAACATTATTCAAAAATATGTGCAGTTGAATAGTTTTGAAGATGTGCGCACTCACTATTATAGTTTTCCAAAGATAAGTTTTGATTATGAAGTGGCAGAAAAGGTAACCTCGGCAGTAGTTACCTTTGATGGGAAATGGAAAGACATTGGGACTTGGAATGCTTTAACTGAGGAATTAGAAGATCCTGTTATAGGAAAAGTAATTTTGGGAAAGCATTGCAAAAATGTAAATGTTATTAGTGAACTTCAAAGCCCCATTTTTATAGATGGATTGGAAGATGTGGTGGTTTCTGCTAATAAAGATGGTGTTTTTATCTGTAGCAAAAAGTACAGTGAAGATATAAACAATATATTGAGACTATTCACTGATTGCATAGATAATTTCTAGTTTGAGTATGTTTTTTGAGAGAATAAGGTCAAAATTTGAAAATTCACAATTATTTTCAAGCTTTATTTTTACACTAGGAGGTAGCGGCATATCAAAACTATTGCTGATAGTTGCTACTTTTTATTGTAGTAATACTTTGTCTGAATTAGAATTTGGGGAGTTTTCATTTGTCCGTAATACATTGAACATGATTCTTTGTATATGTGCATTGAATTTTTGTAACCTAGTTACAAAATTCACAGCCGAAGCAAAAGATTCAGTTCGATCTCTATCCCGATTAGTTTTACTACTATTGTTTTCTTTGTTTGTGAGTCTTTGCATCGGAGTTTCCCTTGCCTTGATGAAGGATGCTTGGATGATAAAATTGCTTGAATATAGAGATTTCATAGAGTATTTTCGGATTGCAGGGTTACTTTTACCATTCTTTATGCTACAGCCATTGATAGAGGGTGTTTTAAGAGGAGTTAAGCAATTTAAATTGATTGGTGTTTTACAAATCTTCTCTTCTCTATTGTTTATATTATTTATTGCTATAGGTATTTGGTATGATAATAGTAGAGGTGCGATCTTGGGTATGTATATTTATTATTTTGTATACACTGTAATATCAGTTCTCTCTTTGATACTTCTTAAAGATATACGTCAATATGATTATAAAAGTATTAGTCTTAAGAGAGAAATAAGGACTTTATACGATATGATTTTGCCTGTCTTTATTCTCTCGTTTGTTGAAGCTCCTATTTTTTGGTGGTTACAGGTCTTATTGGCACGTCATGCTACTGTTGAGGCCATTGGTTGTATGACTATAATGAAGCAAATACGTAATTTTTCGGTTTTAATACCTAATTATTTTGTTTCTACATATCTTGCTTTTGCTACAGAACTAAATATTAAAAAGAAGTACGATCTGTATTTTGAGCGTTTCGATAAATATTCCTTCTGTTTTGGGGTGGGTTGCGCTCTTGTATTGATATTTTCTGTTTTCGGTCAATTTATTCTTGGATTGTATGGTGATGGTTATCCAAAATATTGGTATAGTTTGGTTTTGTCTAATTTTTGTATTCCGATTGTATTAGTTCTCTGTATGATCAAAATGGAATTAATTATACAGGAGCATCAAAAACAACTACTCTTTATATCATTCTTTTGGAATGTTCTTTGGATTGTCTTATTTGAAGTCTTTGTGCGTTTAGGTATTCCCGCGCTTGAATCATTTTTCTATTCTGAAGTATTAGCTGTTGCCGTACAATTGATATTATGTTATTATCTTTATTATATGGAATAAAAAAGGTTGTTATTGAATCAAACCAAGTAGCTATTTTAATACAATTTATTGTCAATTTTAATTTAGTAATATATGTGTAACCCGTACTGTTATTGTAGCACATCCAAGGACGCAGCATCTT
>ENA-OQCS01000822-OQCS01000822.1-human-gut-metagenome-genome-assembly--contig:-NODE-822-length-17168-cov-1.819788_pt1 | contig 17168 bp, 29 predicted proteins | sample MGYA00242757_ERZ504575 | MGnify/ENA primary metagenome ERZ504575 (study PRJEB26092, sample SAMD00036297) | human gut metagenome | host: Homo sapiens | study: EMG produced TPA metagenomics assembly of...
TCTACTAATCTACTGCTTTTCCCTGTGCCCTCAGCGGTCCATTTAACAACCTGCATTTCCACCCGGCTTTCACCCTCCCGGACTCTCTGTGCGCGCATAATTGTTTTTATCTCCGCTTCAACGGTTTAATTAGTTAAATTAAATTTTCTATAAAATATCATGTTTTTTTGTTATTGTCAATAGTGTCAGACAAATTTTACATTTTTATCACTATTCTCCGCCTGCAAAGTCTATTCTGCTTCTGATAGAAACCTCAAAATTCCCTTCGCCACACCATCCTTTTCATTCGTATCTGTCACATAAGGGGCTGCTTTTCTGCAGTTTTCTGTGCCATTTCCCATCGCCATTCCATATTTTACAGACGTCAGCATACTGATATCATTATCCGCATCTCCAAAAGCCATTGCTTCCTCTGTTGAAATCTCCAATTTTTTCAAAAGCCACAGAAGCGTCTTTCCCTTTCCTGCATCTATATGTCCGACTTCCATCAGATTTGGCACAGATGAAGTTACATAGACATTGGGGATTTCTTTGTCCAGCGAAGTATACAGTCGTTCTTTGTCCTCATAACGACAAACAAAAGAAATACTGTCCAGCTCTTCTGCATGTTTCTGTGCAAATCTGCAGATATCTTTTACTGGCTTTCTGGTAGCTTTAATGTATTTCGCACCATACTCTGTCGCCAGATATTGCATCGGATCTTTAACATATGCCTCTTCTGCATAAGGCACTCCGTCAATCACCACTTCCAGGACCATATTTTCTCTTTTTCGCACTGCAATAGCAGCTTCCACCGACTCTTTTTCCAGGAGACACTGATAGACTCTTTTTCCTTCTCTTACCGAATAAACAGCACCTCCATTAGCCGTGATCACATACTCCACTCCCGGATAATTTCGGATCATTTCCGGTATGGAATGAAAAAGATCTGCCCGTTGCCGGTACAATATATATTCCATGCTGTACTGCCAGATCCAGTACCTCTCTTGTTTTTGGTGATAATTCCTTACAATCTGTCAACAAAGTCCCGTCAAGATCACTTGCAATTAATCTGATGCTCAATTTTTTCTCCTCTGTATGTACAGGCCTGTTTTTCGCAGGCTGTGAAATCTTTTTCTGTTATCCTCTATTATATAAAAAATTGCATACTTTTTTCCACTCAGAATGCAGGATTTCCTCTTTTAAACTTTGCAGAATATGGTATACTAAAGAACTAGAAAGATTACAGCTGTTACTCAAACAGTGTATACAAAGGAGTATATAGATTATGAAATTTATTTATCCTGCGGTTTTCCGCAAAACAGACAGGGGAACTTACAAAGGCTTTTTCCCGGATCTGGCTGAATGCTACGGTGAAGGTGAAACTCTGGATGAAGCTATAGAAGAAGCCAACGAAGCTGCTTATAACTGGATTTCTCTGGAGCTTGATGAAGATGACTGTCAGCTGCCTCCGGTTTCTGATGAAGATGATCTGGAACTGGAAGATGGAGATATTGTACGAAATATTTCCGTAAATATCAGATTCTACGAAGGCTGGATGAGTGATCATTCCTGCCTTTCTCTTTCTAAAATATATGAAATTTGTTGTAAGGAGTTTATATGTCTGTTTTTTCTGATACACTTACCCGTTATATCGAACACAAAAATATAAAAGTCTTTTCTCTGGCAAAATATTGTAATCTGGATCGTTCTACCATGTACAAAATCCTCAATGGAAAACGGAACCCGCCATCTTCTGAAGTTTTTGAAAAGATGACACAGTTCATGCATCTTACACCTATAGAATACAACTTTCTGAAAGAAACACTGGAGATCACTCAGGTTGGACCCGATACATATTACACTCGAAAGAGTGTGGAAAATTTTATCTGTCAGTTTCCGGATCAGCCTGCCACCGATATCACAGGAAGTTCTTTCTCACCGGATCCTGTATCTGAGCAGTGCCAGACTGACTGTATTTCACTGGTCTCTCAGCAGCATATCGACTATTATGTACATCAGATGATACTTCTGAATCCGTTCATGCAGATGCAAAATTGCCATGTTCATTCAACCGGATTATAAATTTCTTTTCAGTCTCCTCGCCCAGTCTGCATGCATCTGCATCGCTGAAGATTGACCACATCTTCTGTGTTGGAACCGAATATGCCTTTACCAAAGATCACCAGCTGATCAATTTGAAATATCTTCGTGAAATTTTTCCTTTATATATGGCTGGACTGAATTATTCCCTCTGGTATTATTACGACAGAATTCAGTCACATTATTACAATTTTAATCTTTTTCCTTGTATGATTCTGACATCTGATGCTGCTATCCTCTGCAGTTCCGATTATCAGAATGGCATATTCATCAAATCTCCTGATGTCGTACAGCTTTTATGGAATCAGTTTATATCCTACAAAGAACAGTGCAGTCTTTTTTTCAGACCTGCTCCTCTTACTCCCGAAAATCACAGGGCAGTTATTGGCAGCATGTTTGATACCTTCTATGACCAGAATGATTTGATCGGTATTCAGCCTGAACCATGTCTGACACCTTTTTTTTACCGGAAACCTCTTACATGAAATATTTAATTATGATCTTCCGCAAGCAGATGCTATCCTTGCGGCAGCAGAGCAGGCTTTTCAGATGAATATGGTTAAAATCCAGAATGAGCAGTTTCTGATCTATTCTACTCAGGAGGGACTTCTGCAGTTTGCAAAAACCGGACTCACAGATGAAATCCCTGAGATTTTCTATCACCCTTTAACTATGGAACAACGTATTGAGGTTTTGAAGGGCGTTCGACAATGCTGTGAAACCGGTGTCTATCGATTTCTTCAGAAACCTTTAAGCCATCTGCCCCACAACCTTCACTTCTGTATTCGCGGGACTATGGGAAGTATGGTTTTCAGAAATAACACCGGCAGATCATTGTACTGAACATAGAGGAAACCTGCCTGGTCAGTATTTTTCGTGACTATCTGGAGCATATGAATCCAGCCAGTTACTGTTCTACTGAAAAAGCAACAGAACTGGTTGATCAGATCATTAATGACCTGCAAAATAACAGAATTTGATTTTTACCTATATCTGAACAAACGAAAACACCCATATAAATTGTTGACCATCAAAGTCAGCAATCATATGGGTGCTTTTTCATTCTCATACGCGCCGGATCATTTAACCATTAGTATTATATAATTTATTATTTGCAGAATACAAGATGTGGCACAATTTGTGGACAGACTTTTTATATAAAGCAGAACAAAATTTACAGTTGACATTCTAAAATCTCTGTGATAATATAATCAACGCAAAAAATTGAATATGGTTTAATTGGAAACGTACATTCCCCTCGGAATGATTAACGAACAACACATGCTCTTGTAACTTACGTAAACAGTAATAGATACAGGGCAAAATGCTATCACCAACCTATCACCAACGGTGATTTGGAATGCATTTTGACCAGGTTACTGTGGACGGAGTAAACAGTAACCTGTAGTTATCATTAATTAGAACAAGGAGAATTTTTTTTTATGCCCAAAAACAAATTTCAGGAAGTAATTTTTACAATTATTATGGTATTTTTCATGGTTTATGCCATGATCTGCTACAACATCTCACTGAACATCGGTGGAATGTCAAACGAAGTATTCCTTTCTGCATTCCATGAACTTTATCATCATGGGACCGATTGCTTTCATTCTTGACTTTTTCATCGTATCTAAACTTGCATTTATGTGTGCAGCACGTATGGTAGATTTCAGAAATTGTCATCCATTCAGTAAAATTCTTGCTATTTCTGTACCATCTGTGGCATTTATGTGTCCACTGATGAGCCTTGCTGCTACAATCCTGTTTAAGAATGCAGGAAGTCAGTTCATCGCTGTATGGCTTCAGACGACAGCTATGAACTTCCCGACGGCATTTTTCTGGCAGCTCATCTATGCCGGACCGATCGTTCGTTTTATCTTCAGACATATCTTCAAAGAAAATGAACGAGTACAGGATGCAGCTGTTTCTGCTGAATAAGCCAGTTATTATAAAAGGAAAACTGCACAAAAATCTGGTCTGCAGGAATCACAAAAGATTTCCTGTATGACCAGATTTTGTTTGTACTTATTCAGAATATCCATCAGTAATTCCGATAAAAAGGGACTTCTGATTACAGAAGATAAACCGGAAGTTCGTCTTTGATATGAACCGGACCATTCACTGTTTCCGGCTGCTCGCCCTTAACAAATGCCTTCTCCAGTTCTTCAGAATTCTGTGGTGTAAGAACAGATGTCTTCACTGTTTTCTTCACCGGAGCTTTTTTTGTTGTTTTCTTAGCTGTAGTTGTCTTTTTCACAGTAGCAGTCTTCTTTGCCGCTGTTTTCTTTGCCGGTGCCTTCTTAGCTGCCGGAGCTGCTTCTGCTTTTGCCGGTGCTTTTACTTCCTCTGCTGGTTTTGTTTCTGCCTTTACTTCTGTTTTTTTTGCATCTGCATTTGCTGCACGCAGGATGCTGTCTTTACCTACTGACACGATTCATTACCTCTCTGCCAACTCTGTATATTCTTTTGCACTTCTGCTGGATTTCTTGTATTCTACGACCGGAACGCTGTTGTCCTGCGACCATTCCACAGAACTGTCCACACGGATCACATGCTCAAATACGTAAATACTCTCCAGCTGATGCAGTGTTTCCATTGTCTGTTTGAAGTAGTTCTTACGGGTATCTACCTTGGTTACTGCAATTCCGGCAACCTCGAGATCTGGCGAAATCTGCTTTACTTCATTCAGAAATTCGAACATATTTGCAAGACCAAACATCCCCCACGGGCTCGCTTCTACCGGGATGATCACCTTGTCCGAAGCGCACAGAATGTTCATGACCCAACCGCCCAATGTCGGCGGTGCATCGATCAGAATGTAATCATAAACTTCTGAATCTTTAATCTTCTGCAGGCATTTCCGAAGGATAAACTCTCTCTGCCACTTGGTAAAAAAGTTCATATTCAATCGAACTCATCAGCGTAGATGACGGAACCAGATCCAGATTCTCATACGGTGTATGCACGATATAATCGGTCAGATCCTCCTGCTTGCCAATTGCATGATAAAGGTTCTTTTCTCCCTGTGCATGCTCCAGTACCCAGTCCTCTGGAAAAAATGCCAGAGACAGATTCAGCTGCATATCGCCATCCACCAGTAGTACTTTCTTTCCGGCACGAGCCATCGCTGCACCTAAGTTCGAACAGGTGGTAGATTTGCCACTTCCGCCTTTATTATTGGTAAAACAGATCGTCACGGTCTTTCCCATTGAAATCCCTCCATACAATGTCCTTTTCTATGTCACATTATACGAGATTTGGTCGAAATTAGCAATGCCTATTTACAGTCTTGTTTTTGTGGAAAGACAACATTCCGAAGCACTTCTGAAGTCTTTTGCTTACAGAATTTTTCCGTCTACAGAAATCGTTGCTACCTGCCATGGAATAAATTTTCCACTGTTCTGCAGAGCTCTTTTTGCTGCCATTTCCAGACCGCCGCAGCATGGAACTTCCATACGTACGATCGTTACCTCTGTAATATTATTACTACGGATGATTTCTTCTAACTTCTCACTGTAATCTACAGAATCCAGTTTCGGACAGCCCACAAGAACGATTTTTTCATTCTTAAAATCCTCATGGAAACTGGCATATGCATAAGCCGTACAATCTGCTGCGATCAGAAGTTTCGCACCATCAAAATATGGTGCACTTGTTGGAACAAGCTTAATCTGTACCGGCCACTGTTGGAGAGGACGCTGATTTCTTATTACTGCCGCCTCATCATAAGCTGCCGCTTCTCTCTCCACAAAAGTAATAGCTCCTGTCGGGCATGCCGGCAGCAGTCTCCCAGTCCATCGCAGTAATCGTCACGCAGAAGTTTCGCTTTACCATCCACCATACCAATCGCGCTTTCGTGGCAGGCTGCTGCACACGCTCCACATCCGTTACATTTTTCTTCGTCTATCTGAATAATTCTTCTTATCATAAATAACCTCCTGTTTTGTATTTTTCTATTTTTTCATGCCTTGACCTTACATCCGCAGGATACTAAAATAGAGGCAAAAATATGTGGTTATAACCACAAACAAATTAAAATGGAGATTTTTATGAATTATAAAAAAAGCAACGGATTAAACTATATACTGATTTCTGACACTGCACTCTTCCAGGGCTGTTCCCCTGTCGAAACAGAAAAGTTACTGTCCGGTATGCAATTTTTCACAAAAGCATATAAAAAAGGAGTTCCGGTTTATCACGCCGGAACTCCTGTATCTGATATCGGAATCGTTTTGCACGGTGTTGTTCAGATTGAAAATAATGACCTCTGGGGAAACAAAAATATCATCAGCCTTGCCCAGGCCGGAGAAGTTTTTGCAGAAGCATATGCTTGTATTCCCGGAGAACCCATGATGGTTGATGTTATCGCCTTAGAAGACTGCGAGATTCTCTTTCTAAATGTTCCCAGACTATTCCAGCTTGCCTCTTCCGGTAAAGGAGAATACTCTGTGCTGATCCGCAATCTTACCATGATCAGTGCACGCAAAAACCTGCTGCTCTCCCGCCGTATTCTCCACACATCCTCCAAGAAGATCCGTGGCCGCCTGCTCTCTTATCTTTCCCATCAGGCCGAATTACAGGGCAGCCGCTATATCGATATTCCCCTGAACCGTCAGCAGCTTGCTGACTATCTCAGCCTTGACAGGAGCGCCCTGTCCAAAGAACTGGCTAAGATGAAACAGGACGGACTGCTGGATTACCATAAAAACAGTTTTGTCCTGAAAAATGTGTAAGCTCACTCAGAATTCAAAAACCTTTTTAATGCTTTCATAATGAAGAAATTTGTCTTCTGCCGCAAATCCTTTGATCTGCTCCAGAGTTGCAAACATATATCCATCTGTTTCTTCTGTCTGCAGCTTCAGATCTTTGTCATCGATATCCATGACGAAGCGATACACATCCACAAAATAATTATCTCCCTCACCCGGATTCTCACGTTTATAAGTAAACAGATAGCCGCCTTCTGCATTTCTGACATCCAGTCCGGTCTCTTCTTTTACCTCTCGAAGAACCGCCTCATAAGACTCTTCTCCTGCCTGCGCAGCACCACCGGAAACCTCCCAGCAGCCGGTGCCCATGCCTTGGTCATAACACGTCTGGTAATCAGAAAAGTTCCATCCGGACGTGCAACTACGCCAAGCACTGTCAGATGGTATTCTCCATCTTTCAGACACCAGTCGTTACGTTTCATAGTGCGTCCTGTCGGCTTCTTATCTTTATCATAAATATCCCAAAATTCCATTTTTTTATCTCCCTGTTGCGTTTTCTGCTGTTTATTTTTATAATGATTTATGACTTTATCATAGCATTCCAAAGAAGTTATTGCAAACAGGAGTTTTGTATTTATATAGATAAAACAGAAAGGAAATCACCATGAACTTTAGAGATATGGCAGAACAAAATGAATCCTGGATCATCGAACAGCGACGTTATTTTCACGCACATCCGGAGCTTTCTTTTGAAGAAAGAAATACCACCCATGAAATCGGAAATCGTCTGAAGGAGATGGGACTTATCCCTCACTATTACCCGGATTACAACGGTCTCTGGACAATGATCAAAGGTGGAAAATCTACCCCGGACAGTAAGACCATTGCACTGCGTGCAGATATTGATGCATTACCGGTTGAGGAACATACCGGTCTTTCTTTCTGCAGCCAGAATCCTGGCATCATGCATGCCTGTGGACACGATTGCCATATTGCAATGCTCCTTGGCGGCATCCGACTGCTGATGGCACAGAAAGAACAATTAAAAGGCAATGTAAAGATTATTTTCCAGGCTGCTGAAGAATCCTGCATGGTGCGCAGTATTATGTAGAGCATGGTTTTCTGGATGATGTAAATGCCATTTACGGATCCACATCTGGGGGTGATCTGGACGCTCCTTATATGAATTTTGAATCCGGTCCGCGTATGGCCAGCTGTGATAATTTCCGCATTGAAGTAGAGGGAAAATCTGCCCATGGATCCACACCTCATCAGGGTGTCGATGCCATTCTGGCTGCTGCTCATATCATCACCGAAATTCAGACTGTTGTTTCCCGTATGAATGACCCGCTCAACCCACTGGTCATTACCGTTGGAACCATCAACGGCGGACAACGTTTCAATATCCTGGTAGACAAAGTTGTCATGGAGGAACTACCCGCACACATTCCCCAAAAATGCGCCAAAAAACAGAACCTTTACTCCGCAGAATCATAGAAAATACAGCGGATTCCATGGGTGCAAAGGCTACCCTTACATTTGAATATTTTCCTGCGCCGATCATCAATGACCACGAAGATCTCGTCCGGATTGCAAGAAATGCAGCTACCAAAATGTACGGTACAGACTCCCTGAAGCCATTCCCTAAAATGATGATCAGCGAGGATTTTGCCTACTATATGGAAAAAGTTCCAGGAGTCTTCGGCCTTGTTGGAAGCCAGAATAGGGATCTCGGTATCACCGCCAAAAATCACAACGATCACTACACAGTAGACGAATCCGTTCTCAAACGCGGAGCGGCTATGTATGCACAATTCGCGTATGATTTTCTGGAAGAAACGTCCGAATAATTCAAGAATGCCCTCGGCATTCTTTCTGCTTTTCCATGTCTTCTGGATAATAATCCCCGGTATCAGAAACAGAAGTAATAATCTGAGCATTTTGCTTCTTCCTGTTTTATCCTGTTCCATTTCCATACCTTCCCCCATAAATCACATTATGTTCAGTATCCCTCCTGGCTCAGACTATGTCAAATTATGTGGATCTGTTTTCCGCTTTTCTTTATTATTCCCTCTTCTTCCAGATTCTTAAGTTCTCTCGTCATCGCACTGCGATCGACACTTAAATACTGTGCCAGTGCAGTATAGGACATAGGTAACTTAAGATCTTTGCTGTGTTTTTCTGTAGAGAGTGCGTTCAGATAAGCCATTAATTTCTTCCGTGTACTGGATCTGGAAAGCATATAGATCCGTTCATTCTGCTGTCTGGACTGAATTGCGGTAAGCTGAAGAAGGTTGCTGACCATCTGACTGTGATGATGGCACGCCTGCTCACAGCGTTTGATAACATGTTCGTAATCTATAAACATAACTCTGGTTTCCTCCGTTGCACAAACATAATAATGCTGCGAATCTGTAGGAAGAAGAAACGGCTCCCCAAAAACTGCATCCTTATTCAATTCATCAATAATGTGTTGATTTCCTTCCGCATCACAGCAGTTAAGAACCGCCCGACCATAAAGAATCAACCCGATTTTTTTCATGGAACTGGAATATTCCATAATCGTTTCTCCATTCCGGAATGTCATCTCTCTTGCGTGAAAACAGACACGCATTCTTTCCTGTTCTTCGGGAAGAATATCTGTAAACAGTGTGATATGCTCCATATCTCTTCTCCTCATTTTCTTCATTGTTTCTCATTATTATAGCACGTATTTTCTCAATAAAATTGATTTTTGTGACTTTTGCAACAGAATTATCGTGATTATTCTGTTATCTTTTTAACAAAGATACGGATACGAAACCATTTTTCAAGAATGAAATTTATAATGAATTGGAGGATGCGAAATATGAAGATTACAGATACGATCCGCTATGCAGGTGTAAATGATCACCAGGTTGACCTTTTTGAAGGACAGTACAAAGTTCCAAACGGAATGTCTTACAATTCCTATGTATCCTGGATGATAAAATTGCGGTTATGGACACCGTAGATGCCAACTTTACTCATGAATGGCTGGACAATATCCAGCAGATCCTGAACGGACGGATTCCGGATTACCTGATCGTGCAGCATATGGAACCGGACCATGCAGCAAACGTTGCAAATTTCCTCAAAATTTATCCGAACACTACTGTTGTTTCCAATCAAAAAGCATTCAACATGATCCAGAATTTCTTTGAGCTGGATCTCACTGATCGCAGGATCGAAGTAGAAAACGGCGGCACACTTTCTCTTGGATATCATCAGCTGACTTTTGTTTTTGCCCCGATGGTACACTGGCCGGAAGTTATGGTAACTTATGACAGCACAGAAAAAGTTCTCTTTTCTGCTGACGGTTTCGGCAAATTCGGTGCTCTCGATGCAGAAGAACCGTGGGATGACGAAGCAAGACGCTATTTCATCGGTATCGTAGGAAAATACGGAAAACAGGTACAGGCACTTCTCAAAGTTGCTGCAACCCTTGATATCCAGAAGATCTGTCCGCTTCACGGCCCGGTCCTTACCGAAGACCTTGGCCATTATATCGGACTTTATGACACCTGGTCTTCCTACACACCGGAAACAGACGGAATCGTGATCGCCTACACTTCTGTTTACGGTCACACCAGAGATGCTGTATATCTCCTTGCAGAAAAGCTCAGATCCAAAGGATGCCCGAGAGTTCTTGTCTATGACCTCGCAAGAGATGATATGTCCCTGGCCATCAGTGATGCTTTCCGTTATTCCAAACTGATTCTTGCTACTACCACTTACAACGCGAGCATTTATCCATTTATGAATGACTTTATCACCAGACTTGTGGAACATAACTTCCAGAACCGCACCGTAGGAATCATCGAAAACGGCTCCTGGGCTCCTCTTGCTGCAAAAGTAATAAAGGAAATGATGGCTCCATGTAAAAAGATCGACTGGTTAAAGAACAACGTTCACATCTGGTCTGCTGTAAAAGAAGAAAACAGAAAAGAAATTGAGGCAATGACTGATGAACTCTGCAAAGAATACATTGCCAAAAGCGATACTCTTGCAAACAAAAATGATATGTCTGCGCTTTTCCGTATTGGATACGGTCTCTATGTTGTAACCTCCAACGATGGAAAAACGTGACAACGGACTGATCGTAAATACTGTTACTCAGCTGACCGATAATCCGTACCGTGTAGCAGTTAACATCAACAAAGCCAATTACTCTCACCACGTAATCCAGCAGACAGGTGTCCTGAATGTAAACTGTCTGTCCGTGGAAGCACCGTTCTCTGTTTTTGAAAGGTTCGGTTTCCAGTCCGGCAGAACTGTAGATAAATTTGAAGGTCAAAAAATCAACCGTTCCGGTAACGGACTTGTATTCCTTGACAAATACATCAACGCATTCATGTCTCTCAAAGTAGAACAGTATGTTGACCTCGGAACCCACGGCATGTTCATTTGCAGTGTCACCGAAGCTCGTGTCATGAGTGACCAGGAGACCATGACCTACACCTATTACCAGAACAATGTCAAACCAAAACCACAGACAGAAGGAAAGAAAGGCTTTGTCTGCAAGGTCTGCGGATATATCTACGAAGGTGATGAACTTCCGGAAGATATCATCTGCCCGTTGTGTAAACACGGTGCTGTAGACTTCGAGCCGATCCAGTAAAAACCTCCAATTCAGATCATTGTGATCTGTTAAACATTCAATCCATAAAAAGACCTGCTGTACACTTTCGATCAAAACAGCAGGTCTTTCTGATTTATTTAATTCTCTTCAGCTCATACTCTCTTGTTCCAAGACCGATCTTCTCAGCCTGATCCAGAGTTGCCTTCCATTCAATATTTGGATTGGAATCCTTGAAATGATCATGGTGGCAATGCCATCCCGCTCTGCCAGATGTTCACCCAGCTGACTGTCTGCAATCGGTGTTGCCTTCAGACAGGCATCTGCACATGCCTGATCCAGTGCAACCGGGTCAAAGCTTGCAAACATTCCAATATCCGGAAGGATCGGTGCATCATTCTCACCGTGACAATCACAGTTTGGACTGATATCCTGAACCAGTGCGATATGGAAATGCGGGCGTCCATGACAGACTGCCTGTGCATATTCTGCCATCTTACGGTCAAGCAGCTCGTTTGCACTGCTGTTTGGATTATAAACCGCATCAAAGCTGCAGGCTCCAATACATCTTCCACAACCCTTACATTTATCATAATCGATCACAGCTTTTTTTGTTTACATATGTAATTGCGTCACTTCCACATTCTTTGGCACAGCGATGACATCCACGACAGACTTCTGCATTGACTGCCGGCTTACCACTTGCATGCTGCTGCATCTTTCCTGCACGGCTTCCACAACCCATACCAATATTAAGGCACCGCCAAAGCCTGTTGTTTCATGTCCCTTAAAATGACTCAGGCTGATAAAAACATCTGCATCCATGATTGCATGTCCGATCAGTGCGGTCTTGCAATACTCACCATTCACTACCGGTACTTCTACTTCATCCGTACCTCTCACGCCATCACCGATAATGATCTGGCATCCTGTTGTAATCGTATTAAATCCATTTAAGTTTGCACAGTCCAGATGTTCCAGTGCATTCTTTCTGCTTCCCGGATAAAGTGTATTACAGTCTGTCAGAAATGGCATACCACCCTGCTCTTTGCACAGGTCTGCAACAACTTTTGCATAATTCGGGCGAAGAAATGCCATATTTCCAAGCTCACCAAAATGCATCTTAATTGCTACAAATTTTCCATCCATATCAATATCTTTGATACCGGCTGCCACACAGAGCTTTCTTAACTTATCCAACTGACTCGTTCCGACCGGACAGCGAAAATCAGTAAAATAAACGGTTGATTTTTCCATGTCTGAATCCTCCTAATATAAAAATATTTCAAGTATTATCACTCAATAACTATAATAATACTTGAAGTATGGTTGAAGTCAATATTTTTATAAATTTTATCGTCTGTCTTTATCTACAACAGCTATGAATTCGTCACTTACATACACAATTCTACCATTCGGAAGAGAGACACATAACCAGTCGTTTTCATTTGCACACATCTTGACATGGCATCTGGAATGTGCTTCAATGAACTCAATTACAAAAGGGAAAGAGGTGTCCAAATTATGGGACTCATTGGAATCGGAGGTCTGTTGCTCTTAGGCGGCATTTATCTGGTATTTGCTTTCATATGGTGGCTTCTTCAGATCATTGCCAACTGGAACATTTTCACAAAAGCCGGTGAAGCAGGATGGAAAAGTATCATTCCTGTATACAGCGATTACATTTCTTACAAAATCGCATGGCAGCCATCCTATTTCTGGCTTGTTTTTGTTCTCGGAATCATTACTTCCGTTGCTAACGGAATGGCAGATCCGAATGGAACCAATACCACAATCCTGCTCATTGTCTCACTGATCCGAATCATCCTTGCGATTATCAGTATCCTCTATTGCATAAAGCTTTCAAGAGCATTCGGCCATGGAATTGGTTTTGCGATCGGTCTGATATTCCTGCAGCCAATCTTTATGCTAATTCTTGGATTTGGCAATGATCCATACTATGGAGCAGACAGATAACTTAGAAACCATTTATAAGAGAAAAGATTCTCGTTCTGAAAAATTTCAGTCGGGAATCTTTTTTATATTCGGTATTATTTTTCTTTACAACAACAATTTGAATGCTATAATAGGAATGTTTTGAATACAAATATTTTGCAATTCAAATAATTAAATCATCGAAAGGATTTTAGATTTATGAATACATTACGAAAAATTTACTGTCGTGCTTTCCAGAAAGCCTTTAAATTTGCACTTCCATTCCTTCCATATCGCAATCCTGAAGTTATCGGAAGCGTGAAGTCCCTGCCTGAAATTCTTCTCAAAAGAAAATGCGATAACGTTCTTATCATCACAGATAAAGGCATCCGCAATCTGGACTGACCGACCGCCTGGAAAGAGCCCTGAAAGGAAACAATATTTCTTATTCCATTTATGACAAAACCGTTGCCAATCCAACTACTGTCAATGTAAAAGAAGCTGAAGCCTCTGGTACCAGTCTGAATGCAAAGCAATCATTGGTTTTGGTGGTGGCTCCAGTATGGACTGCGCCAAAGCAGTTGCTGCGCGCATTGCAAAACCGAATCAGTCTCTTGCACAGATGAAAGGCATCCTGAAAGTACACAAAAAACTTCCACTTCTGATCGCCATTCCTACCACTGCCGGAACCGGAAGTGAAACAACTCTTGCAGCCGTTATTACTGATGCAGAAACAAGATACAAATATGCGATCAATGACTTCCTCTGATTCCAAGATACGCTGTTCTGGATCCGAAAGTCACTTTAAGCCTTCCGCCATTTATCACTGCTACCACAGGCATGGATGCCTTAACTCATGCTGTCGAAGCTTATATCGGGAACTCTACAACACCTGGTACCCGAAAGAATGCACTGGATGCCGTACAGCTGATCTTCGAAAATCTGGACCGTGCCTATACAAACGGTTCGGATAAGGAAGCTCGCAAAAATATGCTCCGAGCTTCTTATTTTGCAGGCTGTGCTTTTACCAAATCTTATGTTGGATATGTTCATGCAGTTGCACATACCCTTGGTGGCCAGTATAATGTTCCTCATGGACTTGCAAATGCAGTACTTCTTCCATTTGTACTGGAATCATATGGAGATACGATTCATTCCAAACTCGCCCGACTTGCCTGGCAGCCGGTGTTGCTGACAGCAGTACACCTGAAAAAAGAAGCCGCGCATGCTTTTATCCAGGCAGTCAAAGATATGAAAAAACGTTTCAATATCGGGGATACTATACCAGAAATCAAAGAAGAAGACATTCCAAAACTGGCTCATTATGCAGACAAAGAAGGAAATCCTCTCTATCCGGTGCCGGTACTGATGGATGCACACGAACTGGAAAAATTTTATTATATTCTCATGGGCAAAAAACAGGAGGACACTTCGAATGAATCAGAATGACATTCATAAACTTATAGAAAAACAGCGAGCATATTTTTACAGTAATGAAACTTTAAATATAGAAAACGCATTCATGCGTTGAAAAAACTAAAGACATGTATCCAGAAAAATGAAGCAGAAATCGCAACGGCCCTGGAAGCAGATCTTGGCAAAAGTAACTTCGAAAGCTACATGTGTGAAACAGGTCTGGTCTTAAGTGAAATTTCTTATATGCTGAAACATATACGCAGATTCACACGTGAAAAACGGGTGCACACACCACTCTCGCAGTTTCATTCCCGGAGTTTTACCAAACCAGGTCCATATGGTGTCGTTCTGATCATGAGTCCATGGAATTATCCGTTCCTGCTCTCTCTTGATCCACTGATTGACGCAATTGCTGCCGGAAACACCGTGATTCTGAAACCAAGTGCTTATTCACCGAATACCAGTAAGTTGATTGAAAAAATGATCCGGGAATGTTTTTCTCCGGAGATGGTTGCAGTTGTCACCGGTGGACGTGCGGAAAACACCAGCCTGCTGGAAGAACATTTTGATTACATCTTTTTCACCGGCAGTCAGAATGTCGGCAGAGAAGTGATGAAAAAATCCTCCGCACATCTTACTCCTGTAACGCTTGAACTTGGCGGAAAAAGTCCCTGTATTGTTGACGAATCTGCTGATTTGAAACTGGCTGCACGGCGGATTGTTTTTGGTAAATATCTGAACTGCGGACAGACTTGTGTTGCTCCGGATTATATCTGCTGTCACAGTTCTGTTAAGGATGCTTTTCTTGCAGAAGTAAAAAAACAGATTTCACTTCAATTTGGGGAACAGCCGCTTTCCAGTTCAAATTACGGAAAGATCATCAATGAAAAACATTTCCATCGAATTTCAGGTCTGATCGATCATGATAAAGTCATTTTCGGCGGCCATAATGATCGCAATACACTGCGTATTGAACCTACAGTTATGGATCATGTAACCTATGAAGATAAAGTAATGCAAGAAGAAATTTTCGGGCCAGTCATGCCCGTTCTCACCTATAATTCACTGGATGAGTTAATCGGTAAGATCAATTCTATGCCGCATCCGCTTGCTCTGTACTTTTTACCCGTGATAAAGTGGCTGCTCGTAAGGTCACCTCTCAGTGCCAGTTCGGTGGTGGCTGTATCAACGACACTATTATCCATCTCGCGACCAGTGAAATGCCTTTTGGGGGATTTGGTGAAAGTGGTATGGGTGGTTATCATGGCCGTGAAGGCTTCCGGACTTTCTCCCATTATAAGAGTATCGTGGACAAAAAAACATGGCTGGATCTGCCAATGAGATACCAGCCATATAAGAGAATTAATGATAAGTTGATTCATTTCTTCTTGAAATAAATATGACGGAAGGGATATCTGTATATCCAGAGGTTCCCTTCCTGAATACTTCAAATATCATCTTTACATTTTAGTCTAATTTCTTTATAATGTATAACAATCATAACGGATGGCTTTTCCATTTAACGTGTAGGAAGGTTTTCTTCCGGCAAGGAATTCGCTCTTCAGCGGACGTTTTACGATAATCTTCTCCGGTGTAGCTTTGATTGCTGCATCAAAGAGATCCGTCTCTTCGGAGCATGGTGGTTCAAGTTTCTGGATCAGCTGTAACTTCTTGTTGATGAGGCTGGATTTCTGTCGTGCCGGGAACATGGGATCGAGGTAAATAACATCTACCGGATCCAGAAGTTTGGACATACATTCTACGCTGTCTCCCTCGACCAGTTTCATCCGGCTGCGATTTCCTTCAATATCGGATGTTTCTTTGCGCGCCGCAGTGCGTCTTTCAAAAGGACAGCAACGACCGGATTCTGCTCGTACAGGGTTACTTCGTATCCCTGCGCTGCAAGCAGGAAGGCATCTTCTCCCATACCTGCCGTGGCATCAATCGCCTTGCGTCCTTCTTTTTCTGATTTGGCAGCCCGCACCAGCATTTCATGCTGCAATCTCCCCGTTTGTGACACGGTGAAGCATATTTTCAAAATCGCCCTGATAGGTTAATCCATATCCCGTCAGAGAAATACCTTTCGAATCGAACAAAACTGTCAGGTTTTTTCCTGGTTTATCTGCAATGATGCTCTCCGTTTTCCGTGCAAAAGATTCTGCCTGGTCCCGTTGTCCACCTTTTCCAATACATACTGCAAATTTATCATTCATGCTATTTTTTTCACTTTCCTAGGATATGGATATCTTACACTGAAATTCAGAAAATTACAATTACTGCGATCGTCAAATGACATACAGAAATTTTCTGTTGCCATTACATGTAAAAATGTTATAGAATATTTATAAAAGAATGCTAAATAATTCTCATTATAAATTCAACATATAAAGGATGGAAAATGGCTCAGATTATCTTAACTTTTGGACTTG
>ENA-OQCS01000823-OQCS01000823.1-human-gut-metagenome-genome-assembly--contig:-NODE-823-length-17151-cov-3.628172_pt1 | contig 17151 bp, 28 predicted proteins | sample MGYA00242757_ERZ504575 | MGnify/ENA primary metagenome ERZ504575 (study PRJEB26092, sample SAMD00036297) | human gut metagenome | host: Homo sapiens | study: EMG produced TPA metagenomics assembly of...
TTATCAGCGATATGGGAACAATCTTCCAGTCCTGTATGAAAGACGAGATTACAGTTGATGAGTTCTGCAAGAAGCTCAGGATGTGTAGATATGTATAAGTAAAAGATATAAAAAAACAGCAATGTAAAGCAGAGGTAAAAGTCTGCTTTACATTGCTTGATGAACAGGGAGGTATTGAAGTGAAAATTGCAATGGCATGTGACCATGGTGGTCTCAGATTAAAAAATGTATTAAAAGAAGATTTAGAAAAAAATGGTTATGAAGTTGTAGATTTTGGTACATACACAGAAGAAAGCTGTGATTACCCAGATTATGCTTCTAAAGCAGCAAAAGCTGTTGCTGATGGAACGTGCGACAAGGGGGTTGTCGTATGTGGAACTGGAATTGGTGTCAGCATTACTGCCAATAAAGTAAACGGAATTCGTTGTTCATTATGTCATGATGTATTTAGTGCAAAAGCAACACGTCAACATAATGATTCAAACATGTTAGCAATGGGGCAACGTGTTATAGGGGAAGGCTTAGCTTTAGAAATCTTACATGCATGGCTTGAAAGCGAATATGAAGGCGGAAGACATGATGCAAGAATTCAAAAAATGATGGCTTTAGAAAAGGAGTAATAAATTATGAAAGATACACAATTATTTGAAAGTGTTGAAAGAGAATTAAATAGACAAAGAAATAACATTGAATTGATTGCTTCAGAAAACTTTGTTTCTGAAGCAGTATTACAATTAGCTGGATCAGTTCTTACAAATAAATATGCTGAAGGATATCCAGCAAAAAGATATTATGGGGGATGTCAATTTGTTGATGAAGTTGAAGAACTTGCAAGACAAAGAATTTGTGAAATCTATGGGGCAGAACATGCTAATGTTCAACCACATAGTGGGGCACAAGCTAATACTGCAGTTTATTTAGCTTTATTACAACATGGAGATAAAGTGTTAGGTATGTCACTTGCTGATGGAGGACATTTAACACATGGACATCCATTGAACTTTTCAGGAATTAATTATGAATTTTATAGCTATGGTGTTTCAAAAGAAACAGAAACAATTGATTATGAAGCTTATAAAAAACAAGTAGAAGAAATTAAACCAAAACTCGTTGTTGCTGGAGCAAGTGCTTATAGTAGAATTATTGATTTTGAATTTATGGCTAAAGTTGCTCATGATAATGGCGCATTATTTATGGTAGATATGGCTCATATCGCTGGACTTGTAGCTGCTGGTGTTCATCCATCACCATTTCCATATGCTGACATTGTGACAACAACAACACATAAAACATTAAGAGGGCCTCGTGGTGGTGTCATCATGTGTAAAAAAGAATTTGCTGCAGATATTGATCGTGCAGTTTTCCCAGGTATGCAAGGTGGACCATTAATGCATATTATCGCTGCTAAAGCACAATGTTTTTATGAAGTACAACAACCAGAATTTAAAGACTATGCAAAACAAATTATCAAAAATGCTAAAGCAATGGAAAAAGTCTTTAAAGAAGAAGGGTTCAGATTGGTTGCTGGAGGAACAGATAACCACTTATTACTTGTTGATGTTAAAGCAAGTTGTGGTATTTCTGGTAAAAAAGCACAACGTTTACTTGATGAAATCAATATTACAGCTAATAAAAATGCAATTCCTTTTGATACAGAAAAACCATTCAAAGCTTCAGGAATTCGTATTGGAACACCAGCAATGACAACAAAAGGATTCAAAGAAGAAGATTTTGAAGAAGTTGCTAGAATTATTGCTTATCGTTTAAAAAATGAAGAAACAGATGAAATTAAAGAAGAATGTTTAAAACGAGTAGCAAAACTTACTGAAAAGGTCACAATGTATTCAAATATTAAATATATCTAGGAGGCAAATATGTCAGTAACAATATTAGATCATGCTTTAATTCAACATAAATTAACAATTATGCGTGATAAAAATACATCAACTTATATTTTTAAAACAAAACTTAGATGAAATTGCTAAACTTATGGCATTTGAAGTAACACGCAATGTTTCATTAAAAGATAAAGCAATTGAAACACCTGTTTGTCCAATGGTGGGAAAAGAAATGGATCAACAAATTATTCTTGCACCTATTTTACGTGCAGGAATTGGTTTAGTTGATGGTTTTAGAGATATTATTCCAACAGCTAAAGTTGGACATATTGGAATGGAAAGAGATGAAGAAACTTTAATTCCACGTGAATATTATGCTAAATTTCCAAAAGGTCTAGAAGATGCTTTAGTCATTGTTTTAGATCCAATGCTAGCAACTGGTGGAAGTGCTAATATGGCAATTGAAAATATTAAACAAAGAGGAGCAAGAAAAATCAAACTTGTTTGTTTAGTAGGAGCACCAGAAGGAGTTAAAGCGATTCAAGAAGCACATCCTGATGTTGATATTACACTTGCAGCATTAGATGAAAAATTAAATGAGCATGGTTATATTGTTCCTGGACTTGGAGATGCTGGAGATCGTTTGTTTGGAACAAATGAATAATAAAGAGAAGCTTTTTAAAGATTTGCTTTATGCATTGACGTTATCAGGTAAAATATTTGGAACTTTAATAGCTGGCGTCATATTGGGTTTATATTTGGATAGTATATTACTAACCAAACCTCTTCTGACGCTAGTATTTCTTGTTTTAGCGTTTATAGAAGTGATGAGAACATTATTAAAAGGTGGAAATCATGAATGAAAGTTAGTTTTTAAGAAATCATTTTTTATTTTTTGATAGGTTTTATCGTTTTTTCAATTATTGGTTTGATGATGAAATCTATCAGTTATTCGCTAGGTTTTTTGCTTGGATATTTATTTAATCTTGCAATTTTTTATGTTATTATTATCACGTCTGATATGATATTGAACTTAAAAAGATCTACAAGTTTAATTATCTTATTAAATATAGTCAAACTTGCAATTTATGCGATTGGTTTTTTAATTGCTATTTTTATTCCAAAATGGTTTAATCTGATGGGTGTTCTTTGGATATATGGTCATTAAATAACCATATATATTGTAAGTTATCAAATGAAGGGGGTGAAAGGGTGAGTAACTTCTTAGATTCTTTACAGGTAGAATTAATCTTTTCATTGATTATTATGGTAGTGATGGCTATTTTCTTTATTTATGCCGGGAAAAAATTTGCAACTGCTGATCCAACAGCAAGACCTAAAGGTGTTGTTTTAGTTGTTGAAACAGGTGTTAAAATGATTTACGACTATTTAAAAAGTATCATGCCAAAGAAATTTGAAAAGAACTATTATCCATACTTTGCAATGCTCTTTGCATATTTGATCATTGCCAACTTAAGTGGATTATTAGGATTTGAAGCACCAACTTCAAATTATTCTATACTCTTGCATTAACAACAATTACATTCTGTTTAATTCAGTTTAATGCAATCAAAAAACAAGGATTATTATCTTACATTTGGGGTGCTGTATGGCCACCAACAAACTTATTAAGTATTCTTTCGCCATTGATTTCGTTATCAATGCGTTTATTTGGGAATATTTTAAGTGGATCGATCCTTATGTATTTAGTTTATCAATTAACAGGTTACATTTCAGGGTTATTGATCAACTTTAACTTTTTAGGACCAGTGATTGCTCCTTGGCTACATTGTTATTTTGATGTCTTTGCGGGATGCATTCAAACATTGGTATTCGTTACATTATCATCTATCTTGATAATGATGGAAAATCCAGATTAAGTTCTTTACTAGCTTGCTAGTTAAGATATAAATGAAAAATGAACTATTTTTTTAGGAGGAAAAAAATTATGGTAAAAGGTTTAATTGCTATTGCAGCAGGTCTTGCTGTATGTGCAGGTTTAGGAACAGGGATTGGTGAAGGGATTGCTGCTAGTAAAGCTGTAGAAGCTGTTGGTAGAAACCCAGAAGCTGAAGGTAAAATCCGTACTATGATGATCTTAGGGATTGCCTTATCAGAAACAGTTGCCATCTACGGTTTATTAGTTTCTTTAATCTTATTATTCGTATATTAATAATTGAAAATCTGACAAAGGAGGAATAAAGATGCCAGATATAGCAGGAAAATTATTCCCTAATCTTACAACACTGATTGTTCAATTATTATCTACAGGAGTTTTGTTACTTATTTTTAAGAAGTTTTTATGGAAAAATGTCATGGAATATTTTGCTAAAAGAGCAGATTACATAGAATCTACAATCAATGAGGCAAAAGAAATGAATGAAAAAGCTTCTGTAAATTTAGAAACAGCTGAAAAAGAAGCACGTGAAGCGGCAAGTAAATATCGTGAAATTCTTGATCAAGCAAAAGATGATGGTCAAAAAGTGAAACAACAAATTATTGACCAAGCAAACGAAGAAGCAAGAGCTAAAATTGAACAAGCACAAAAAGAAATTGAAACAGAAAAGAAACAAGCTCAAGCAGATATGAAACAAGAAATTGTGGATGTTGCTATTGAGGTTGCAACTAAAGTGATGAACAAAGAAATGAATGAAGAAATCAACAAAGGATTAGTAGAAGAATTTGTTGATGATGTGGTTAACTAATGAGTGTTGTTGGCGATAGATATGCTGAATCTTTATTTGATTTAGCAAAAGAAGAAAATAAAGTCACTCAATATCTTGATGACATCAAATTAGTTGGTGAGGTTCTAGATAGTGATCCTCAAATTGTTCAATTCTTTAATCACGTTCTTATTGAAAATGATAAAAAGATTCAATTATTGGATCAATCATTTAAAGGGAATGTTGATCAATATGTTTTAAATTTCTTAAAACTATTAGTGCAATCAAGAAGAATTCGTTATATTGATGATATTGTTAAATCTTATATTAATTTATCAAATCAATATTTAGGTATAGAAGAAGGTATGATCTATACACCTTATGAATTAACTGATCAACAAATTCAAGATATAGAAAAAGCAATCAGTCAAAAAGAAAACAAAAAGGTTACTTTAAAAGTATCTATTGATCCATCATTATTAGGTGGTATTAAAGTTCAAATTGCTAACCGTATTTTGATGGAACAATTAAAAATAAAGTAGAAATGCTTAAAAAAGAACTATTAAGAAAGTAGGTGGAAATAGTGGGGCTTAGACCAAATGAAATTAGTGCTTTAATTAAAGAACAAATTAAGCATTATGACGATATCATTGAACAAAAAGATGTCGGAACAGTCGTGACTGTTGGTGATGGTGTAAGTGTTATTCATGGGTTAGATAATGCCATGTTAGGTGAATTATTACTTTTCCCAAATGATGTTTACGGAATGGTCATGAACTTAGATGAAGATAGTGTAGGAGCCGTACTACTTGGATCTGAAAGTACGATTAAAGAAGGAGACGAAGTTAAACGTACTGGAAGAATTATTGAAGTCCCTGTCGGGGATGAAATGTTAGGAAGAGTTGTTAATCCATTAGGACAAGCAATCGATGGTCAAGGTGAAATCAATACTGGTAAAACTAAACCAATCGAACGTGTTGCTAGTGGTGTAATGACAAGAAAATCAGTTGATCAACCATTACAAACTGGTATTACATCAATTGATGCTATCATTCCTATCGGTAGAGGTCAACGTGAGTTAATTATCGGTGACCGTCAAACAGGTAAAACTGCAATTGCTATTGATACAATTTTAAACCAAAAAGGACAAAACATTTATTGTGTTTATGTTGCTATTGGACAAAAGAATTCAACGGTTGCACAAGTTGTTGAAAAATTACGTCAAGGTGGAGCAATGGATTATACATGTGTTGTTTCTGCCGGAGCGAGTGAACTTGCACCAATTCAATATATTGCACCATATGCTGGATGTGCAATTGCTGAACATTGGTTAGATGAAGGAAAAGATGTTTTAATTGTTTATGATGATTTATCGAAACATGCGGTAGCTTATCGTACAATGTCGTTATTATTAAAAAGACCACCAGGACGTGAAGCTTATCCAGGGGATGTCTTCTATTTACATTCAAGATTACTTGAACGTGCTTGCCGTTTAAATGAAGAAAATGGTGGAGGATCAATTACTGCTTTACCAATCATTGAAACACAAGCTGGGGATATTTCAGCATATATTCCAACAAACGTTATTTCAATTACTGATGGACAAATCTTCTTACAACAAGAATTGTTCAACTCTGGATTTAGACCAGCTGTAGATACAGGATTATCTGTATCACGTGTAGGTTCTACTGCACAAATTAAAGCGATGAAACAAGTATCTGGTTCATTAAAACTTGAACTTGCTCAATATGCAGAAATGCAAGCTTTCGCACAATTTGGTTCTGACTTAGATGCTGCTACTAAAGCAACATTAGATCATGGGGCAAAAGTACGTGAAGTATTAAAACAAGCACAATACTCACCACGTAGTGTGCCAACACAAGTCATTACTTTATTTGCATTAAAATATGGTTATACAAAACAAATAGCTGTAGAAAAAGTAAAAGAATTTATGGATGGTTTAGTAGAAAATATTCAAATGTCTCATCCTGAATTTATTACTGAAATAGAAACTCAAAAAGTGATTTCAAATGAATTAGAAGCGAAGATGAAAGAAGCAACAGGCGCTTATGTTGATCAATTCTTAAAAACACAAGGGGCTAACTAATGCCTGGATCAATGCAAGAAATTAAGCGTCGTATTAAATCCGTTGAATCTACTAAAAAGATTACAAAAGCAATGGAATTAGTTGCGACATCTAACTTCGTAAAACAAGAAATCAACTTGATGAATTAAAACCTTATTATCAAGGTGTTAGACAAACATGTGCAGAAATTTTAGCTTCTAATAAAGGGTTAAAAGATTCTGCCTATCTCGCTGAAAATAAAGTAGATAAAGATGTTTATATTGTTATTTCTTCAAGTTTAGGATTATGTGGTGGATATAATGCCAATGTCTTTAAAGAAATTAGTCAACAAATTAAAGATGAAGATTATGTTTACTCAATTGGAAGTAAAGGAACAAATTATTTCCGTAGAACGCATCAAGGACCAATCAATACTGATTTTGCTTCATTAAATTCAACATTAGCTTTTGATGAAGTGACTAAATTAGTAAAAGTGTCACAGATCTTTATATTAATAAAGAAGTGGGAAGTATAAAAATCATTTATACTGAATTTGTTAATAACTTAACATTTAAACCACGTACAGTAACACTTTTACCAATTGATACAAATGAGTTTGAAAATATTGAAATTACCAATAAATTCACTATTTTTGAACCAAGTCCTGAAGAAGTTTTAGATAGTTTAATACCAATGTATTTACAAGCTGTCGTTTATGGCTATCTTGTTGAAAGTGTGACAAGTGAAAATGCGTCACGTAGAACTTCAATGGAAAATGCTACAGATAACGCAGAAGAATTAACAGAACAATTATTATTAAAATACAATCAAGCTCGTCAAACAGCAATTACTAATGAAGTTAGTGAAATTGTTGCTGGAGCTAATGCGCAATAAGGAGGTCAATATGGCAAATATTGGGAAAATAATTAGTGCCCGTGGGCCAGTTATTGATATTGCATTTGCTAGCGAAGATAAATTACCTCGATTAAATACAGCAATTCGTATTCAAAATGGTGAAGAAGAATTAGTCGTAGAAGTTGCTCAACACATTGGAGATGATGCAGTAAGATGTATCGCCATGGGACCAACTGATGGGGTAGTAAGAGGAATGGATGCTGTTGATACAGGTCACCCAATTTCAGTTCCAGTAGGAATGATACATTAGGACGTATGTTTAATGTTTTAGGTGAACCAATTGACGGTAAAGGTGAATTAGGAAATGATGTTCCACGTATGCCTATCCATAGATCTGCGCCAACTTATGCAGAACAAATGACAACTACAGAAATCTTTGAAACAGGAATTAAAGTTGTAGACTTAATTTGTCCTTTTATCAAAGGTGGTAAAATTGGGTTATTCGGTGGTGCCGGAGTAGGTAAAACAGTATTGATCCAAGAATTTATTAACAATATCGCAACACAACATGGTGGGTTATCAGTATTCGCCGGTGTTGGAGAACGTAGCCGTGAAGGTAACGATTTATACTATGAAATGAAAGAAAGTGGCGTTTTATCTAAAACATCACTTGTCTTTGGACAAATGAACGAACCTCCAGGAGCACGTTTACGTGTTGCCTTAACTGGTTTAACAATGGCTGAACAATTCCGTGATGGACAAGGTCAAGACGTGTTATTATTCATTGATAACATCTTCCGTTTCACACAAGCAGGTTCAGAAGTTTCTGCCTTACTTGGACGTGTACCATCACAAGCAGGATATCAACCAACTCTAGCAACTGAAATGGGTGCTTTACAAGAACGTATTACATCAACTAAAAAAGGATCAATTACATCAGTACAAGCGGTCTATGTACCAGCCGATGACTTAACTGACCCTGCACCAGCAACAACATTTGCTCACTTAGATGCTAAAATCGTCTTGGATCGTTCAATCGCTGCTTTAGGTATTTACCCTGCAGTAGATCCACTTAACTCTTCATCAAGAGCCTTAGATCCATTAGTTGTAGGTAAAGATCATTATGAAGTAGCTCATGGTGTTCAACAAATCTTACAACGTTATCAAGAATTACAAGATATCATCGCAATTCTTGGGATGGATGAATTAGGTGATGAAGATAAATTAATCGTTGCACGTGCAAGACGTGTACGTAACTTCTTATCACAACCATTTACAGTAGCTAGTCAATTTACTGGTTAGATGGAAAATATGTCCGTGTAGAAGATACTGTTCAAGGATTTAAAGAAATTCTTGAAGGTAAATGGGATCAATTACCTGAACAAGCATTCCATAATGTTGGTACTATTCAAGAAGCTGTAGAAAAGGCTAAACAAATCGAAAATGACTAAATTTAAGCTAAAAATCATTACACCTCAAGGTATTTACCAAGAAGTGGAAATTGATCAGATAAATCTTGATACAACTGCTGGACAAATAGGTATTTTAGCTCATCATATTCCACTAGCAAGTGGTGTGAAAGTGTCTCAAATGAATTATATTATTGATGGAAAAAGAACATATTTTTCTGTCGCAGGTGGTTTCATTTATGTAAATGAAACAGAAACAACTTTAATTGCTAATGCAATTGAATCACAAGAAGAAATTGATTTAGAAAGAGCACAAGAAGCAAAAAGAAGAGCTGAAGAAAGACTTAAAATACAAAACAATGAAATCGATATGTTAAGAGCACAAGCAGCTTTGCAACGTGCAATTACACGTATTCATGTCAAAGGTTTATAGAGAAGAACTTCCATTCTTCTCTTTTTTGTATAATAGTTTTAAGGAGAAAAAGGGAATATGAAAAAGAAGTTTATAGGAGTTATTGTGATTGTTATCGTGGTGATAGTGGGAGGTATTTATTATCTTACACGAGAAGAAAAAAATTGAATTATCTTTAAAAAATAAAAAAAGAGATTATTGTAGAATATGGAAATACAGTTCAATATTCATTTGATGATCTTATTCAAACAAAAGACATAGATAAAGATAAGTTGAAAGAAATAAAAAAAGAAACAAAAATAACAGACGATCTAAAAAATGAAGATCAAAAAGATTATCCAGCAATTGGAAACTATACAATAAATATTAAATATCAAGATCAAAAACTAAAAAAGAAAGTGATTGTTAAAGATACTACAGCTCCTGTTTTTAATGAAATAAATGAAGTTTCATTTGAAGAAGGAACAGAAAATTATGATTTTAATCAAGAAATCAAAGCAACAGATTTAAGCAATGTTGATTTACAATATGATTTATCTTCATTAGATATAAATAAAGCAGGGGATTATCAAATAAAAGTATTTGCGAAAGATAGTTCAGGAAATCAAGCAGAAAAAGAAATAACTGTACATGTAAAAGAAAAACCTAAACAAGAATTATCAGCAGCTAAGATTTATCATGGCGGAGGAAAAGTGATTTGTATTGATGCAGGACATCAAGCACGAGGAAATAGTTCATTAGAACCTAATGGACCAGGTTCATCGACAATGAAAGCAAAAGTGACAACAGGGGCAACAGGATGTGTAACGGGGAAAACAGAATCACAAATCAACTTAGAAGTGGCACTTAAATTACAAGAAGCTTTATCAAATCAAGGTTATACTGTGGTTATGTGTCGTACATCACAAAATGTCGATTTATCTAATGTTCAAAGAGCTCAAATGGCAAATGAGGCAAATGCAGATGCATTTATTCGTTTACATTGTGATTCAAGTGAATCATCTTCTTCTACAGGAACGTTGACACTTGCACCTTCAACTTCTAATAGATATTGTGCAAGTATTGCAAGTCAATCACAATCACTTTCAAAAAGTATTGTGAATAATATTTGTAAGGCAACAGGTTCTAGAAATAGAGGAGTTTCAATTGTTGATAATATGACAGGTTTAAATTGGTCAAAAGTACCTGTTACTATTGTAGAAATGGGATTTTTATCAAATCCAGGAGAAGATCGATTACTTTCAAGTGAGGATTATCAAAATAAAATTGTTCAAGGAATTGTAAATGGAATTGGTGAATATTTAAGTTAAGGTTAGAAAAAGAGGAAAAAGGAATGGAAAAAGTTACATTAGGAAGAACAGGAATTACAGTGAATCGTAATGGTTTTGGGGCATTACCAATTCAACGAGTAACTGGAGAAGATGCAACAACAATTTTAAGAAAAGCATATGATCAAGGAATTCGTTTTTGATAGTGCAAGATGGTATAGCGATAGTGAAGAAAAGCTAGGAAATGCGTTAAGCATGTTAGAAAAGACATTTATATTGCAACGAAGACAGGATCTACTACAGTAGAAGGTTTTTGGAAAGACTTAGAAACAAGTTTAAATAATTTAAAAACAGATTATATTGATATTTATCAATTTCATAATCCTTCATTTTGCCCTAAACCAGGAGATGGTACAGGTTTATATGAAGCAATGTTAGAAGCAAAAGCTCAAGAGAAAATACATTTTATAGGTTTAACGAATCATCGTTTACCAGTAGCTATAGAAGCTTGTGAAAGTGGGTTATATGATACAATTCAATTCCCATTTAGTTATCTAGCAGATCAAAAAGATATTGATTTAGTGAATAAATGTAAAGAAAACAATATTGGGTTTATTTGTATGAAAGCTTTATCAGGTGGACTTATTAACCGTTCGGATGCTGCTTATGCATATTTAGCACAGTTTGATAATGTTTTACCAATTGGGGAATTCAAAAAGAGAGTGAATTGGATGAATTTATTTCATATCAAACAAAAGCACCAGAACTTACTCAAGAAATTCAAGATTTAATTGCTCATGATCGAAAAGAATTAGCAGGAGATTTCTGTAGAGGATGTGGTTATTGTATGCCTTGTCCTAAAGGAATTCAAATCAATCAATGTGCTAGAATGTCTTTAATGTTAAGAAGAGCACCAGCAGCAAGTTGGCTTAATGATCATTGGCAAGCAGAGATGAAAAAAAATTGAAGAATGCTTAAATTGTGGTAAATGTAAACAACAATTGTCCATATCATTTAAATACTCCTGAATTATTAAAGAAAAAATTATGAAGACTACAAAACATTTTTTAAAATAAAAAAATAGGGTGTGCTACAAAATGTAGCGCATCCTATTTTAGTATAATCTACGACAATTATAAATATGACGATAGAAATAACTTCCTGGAGCAACTGATGTTACTTTAACACATTGATCAGGATATTGACCCACTGTCCCAGATCCTTTACCAGAGGCATGAACCATATTACCATTACCAATATAAATTCCAATATGAGCGACACCACTTCCATAATTGAAAGTAATGACATCACCAATTTGTAAATTACTATAAGAAACAGCTTTACCACTACCAGCATATCCAGCAGCAGTTGTTCTGCCTATTTTTACGCCTGCTTGATTATGTGCCCAGTAAACAAGTCCAGAACAATCAAAATAATTTGGTCCACTTGCTCCCCAATAGTAGCGTTTACCTTGTTTAGATAAAGCATAGTTAGCAATACTTATTCCTAATGTTGTACTATCTTGAGATGGTTGAGAACCATTGTTAGTTGTATTATTATTCGAATTATTGTTTGAATTATTACCTGTATTGTTATTATTATTTGAATTTGAAGTTTGATTATTGTTGTTACTGTTAGATGGTTTTGGTGTAGGAATCTGACTGACGTGACCTACATCGTCTTTTTTAGATTGTTCATAGAATTCTGTTAATGAGGCATCAATTGCTTCACTACGACTTGCAGCAACATTTGCATCAACTTCAGTTGCAGCAATTTGTTTTCTTTGTTCTTCTAATAATGTTTCATATTGTACTTGAATAGCAGCTTGTTCTTTCTTTTGTTCTTCTAAAACAACTTTTGCGTTTTCTAAAGTAACTTTTTGATTTTCAATTTCCTTTTTCTTTTCTAACATTTGAGCAATTAAATCTTGATCACTTAAAGTAAGTGTGTTGAAACTATCTATTCTAGATAACATATCAGTAAAATTATCAGCACCAAATATATAATTGATAAAAGTATTTTCATTCATATAAGATTGCATGACATACATACGATCTTTTATTTCTTGATTATCTTTATCTATATCTGCTTGGGTATTTTGTATAGATGTTTCAACATATTGAATTTCAGCTTCTTTAGATGAAATGTCAGAATTTAAAGAATTAAGTTTCTTTTGTACACTATCTAATGTTTGAGTTGTACTTGCTGCAGCACTTTTTTTGATTTTCTAAATCTTTTTTTTAACTTCTTATTTTTAGCTTTGAGATAGCTGTTGAATTCTTCGCATGTTTTTTTATTACTATTTGTTAGTTTTCCACTTGCACATAGTGACATATATTTTGCTTCATCTTTTGAAAAATCAATAGCTTCTACAGGTTTTATACAATAGCATGTTGATACAAGCATTGTAGATGCAACAAATCCTACAAAATATTTTTTAATTTTCAAACAAAACACCCCCTCATATTATTTATACATCACTTTCTAAAAAAAGTAAATAAAAGTTGTTTTTATACAAAATAAAAACCTTTAAGCTTATAAACTTAAAGGTTTTAAGTCATTATTAATAAGGTCTAACTGCACAAGTAAATCTACTTACATTAGATGCAATCTTAACAACATCACCTGTTTGTGGTGCATGAATATATTGACCATTACCAATATAAATACCTACATGTCCACTTTTCCATAAGATATCTCCTGGTTGAGCTTGACTTAATGGAATAATTGCTCCAGATTGACCTTGAGATCCAGAATAGTGATCAAGTGAAACACCCGCTTGTGCATAACACCACATAACTAAACCAGAACAGTCAAATGAATTAGGTCCACTTGCTCCCCATACATAAGGACAACCTAATTTAGAATAAGCAGCAGCTACAACTGTAGAACCATACTTATTTGTAGTAGGAACATTTGTAGATGGTCTAATAGTTGTAGAACCACTACTGCTACCTGATGAAGATGGTTGAGTAACAACGACTGATGATAAGAATGAATCTAATGAACTTTGAGTATCAGAAATTTTAGATTGTTCACTTTCAGCAGATGCTAAATCTTTTTGTTGTTTAGCTAATAGATCTTCATATTGAGTTTGTAAAGTATATTGTTCGTTTTGTTGAGAAACAATATTTGCTTTTACTGTTTCAATAGTTGCTTTTTGAGATTCAACTTGCTTCTTTTCATCAGCAATTTTTTCTACTAATTCTTTATCGAATTGAGTGATTTCATTGACACTATCAATTCTTGAAAAGAAATCAGAGAAGTTTGAAGCACCAAAAAATAAATTCAATATAACTATTACTATTATTGTATGATTGCATAGCATACATACGTTCTTTAACTTCGTTTTCTTTAGCTGTGATACTTGCTTCTAATGATTTAATTGAACTTTCTAAATAGTTGATTTCTTGTTGCTTTTGTTCAATTTGGTTATTTAAATCAGCAATTTTAGAAACAACGTCATCTAATGAACTTTGAGTATCTGAAATTTTAGATTTAGATTCATCAATAGAACTTTGTAACTGATTGTTTTTCTTTTTTAAGTATGAATTAAATTGTTTACAAGTATTATAATTACTATTAGATAAACTTTTACTAGAACAAAGTTTCATATATTTATCTTCTTGTCCTTCAAAGTTTACCGCATGAACTTGACTTGTAGAACAAAAAAAGGATACTAACAAAGTAAAACAAATCATGGAGATTAAACTCTTTTTCATAACTATAATTCCTCCCGTAGCTATTATCTTATTTTTTTAACCAAAAGTAAATATAAACAACGATAATAATAACATTTTTGACATTGTGACATATTTTATAATGAGGTGAAAAATTTTGGTAAAACATGGAATTGATGTTTCTAAATTTCAAGGGTTGATTGATTGGCAAGAAGTTAAAAAACATATTGATTTTGCAATCATTAGATGTGGGTATGGAAGTAATCTGGAAAGTCAAGATGATCCGTATTTTAAAAGAAATGCGGATGAATGTACACGTTTAAAAATCCCTTTTGGGGTTTATTTATATTCTTATGCAACCAATGAAAGAGAAGCTTTATCAGAGGCTGAACATGTATTAAGACTCGTAAAAGATTATCAAATGGCCTATCCTGTTTATTATGATTTAGAAGATAATAATACAACAGGAAGACAAAGTAATCAAACAATAGCGAATATTGCACAAACATTTGCTCAAAGACTTGAACAAGAAGGTTACTATGTAGGAATGTATGCATCATTGTTTTGGTTTAGAACTAAACTTACAAGTCCAATCTTTAATGAGTATACAAAATGGATTGCAAGATATAATGATGAACTTAATTATGATGGAGAATATGGTATGTGGCAATATAGCGCTACAGGAAATGTTTTAGGAATTGATACAATGGTGGATCTAAATTATGCCTATAAAGATTTTCCACAAATCATCGAAGAAGGTGGTTATAATAATTTTTCTAATACGAATTTAACAAGGTATAAGATAGGCGATGAGGTAGAATTTCACCATGTATTTTTAACAAGTGAATCTACGCAACCATTAATGCCATATCGTCATTTTGGAATTATTACGAGAATTGTTCAAGGTGCTAGAAATCCCTATCTTATAGACAAGATGCCGGCTGGGTCAATGATCAGGTCATAGAAAGAAAGATAAGATATTTAAGTGCACCTGATTATACAGGCAATAGTTTTACAGATGCATTGCGTTCTATTCAAGAAGATGCTTCTTTTGCTAATAGAACAAAATTAGCTAAATTAAATGGAATAGATAATTATACAGGTTCACAAAGGCAAAATGATGAATTATTAAGATTACTTAAAGAAGGAAAATTAAGGACATAAAAAAAGAGCTTAGATTCTTTTTTCATAAGCTCTTCTTAAAGCACCACTTTTTAAAGTGATTTCTCCACAATATTTAAAACCATATTTAGTTAAAAAACTTTGCATAGAAAGATTATCATGATGTGTATCCATTCTAACACTATGATAATCTGGATACATAGCAACTACTTGATCTAAAATCGTAGAAGCTAATCCTTTTCCTTTATATTCATTATCAACAGCAATGCGATGTACACATATATAAGGACAATTTAAAATCCATTTTCCTTCAATACGGTTATAAGCAGGTTCTCCATGAATCGTTACCATACACGTTCCTAAAATAACACCGTCTTCTTCTAAAACATAAGCTTCATTATTTTCTATATCTTTTTCAATTGTTTCTTCATTAGGATATCCATCTTGCCATTGATCAATATCATTATTTTTGAAATAAGTTTTTGCTTGATTAATAATGTCAATGACACGTGAAATATCTTCGATTTTCGTTGGTCTTAAAATCATTATTTTACCTCCCAAACATACTTTCCTAAATGATATAGACTTTTAGGTTGTTTGTCAAATTGTTTTGTTTACAAATCAAAAGCATTTGTTATAATAGCTTTATACAGAAGGAGGAAATAAAATGGTACTTGATCAAATCAAAGAAATTTTAAAAGATACAATGGATATTGATGAATCAAAAATTACTTTAGATGCTAAATTAAAAGAAGATCTAGAATTAGATTCATTAGATTCAGTTGAATTAATCATGTCTGCTGAAGAAGAATTTGGAATTGAAATTCCTGATGAAGACGTTATGAATTTTAAAACAGTAAACGATATAGTAAACTATATTGAAGAACATAAATAAAAGCTATAACAAGCATTTCGCTGTTATAGCTTTTTTTACTATTCTAAAATATAGTTATTCATAAGTTTTTTATTTTTTTCTAAACATTTAAATAAGAATGCTCCAATAATTAAAACAATAAATTCACCAATGAAAACATAGAATGCATTAATCATAAATGGTAATTCTAAAGCTAGATAAAGTTCTAAACCAACGATTAAACCATTGACAACCCCACCAATTAAAGCTCCAGCAAAAACATTTTTAACATAATACATACCAAGACAAGCAATCAATGTTGCAGCTGTTCCAAAACAAATGTCATACAATCCCATTGGAGATGCAAGGTTTGCAAGCAAACATCCAATAGTAAGTCCTGGAATAAATTTCTTGTTGTAACATGCAAGTAAAACAATAATTTCAGTTAAGCGCATTTGCACTGCTCCATAAGCAATAGGTGAAATCAAAATTGTTAAAACTGCATAAGCAGCACCAATCATGGCATTCATTACAATTAATTGTACCTTTTATTATTCATTTGTAGTCCTCCTCTTCTAAAGTACAGTTAGAAGCCAGATAAAATAAAAAAGATGACAGAGCCATCTTCATTACTTATCCTTAGTTTTTTATACTGGGTTTGGCTCTCGAACCAGTCTTTGACATTATACTAAAACGGGTAGTGAAAATCAATATATTTTATTTTATAATAAAGGTAAGGAGATGATGATTATGTTATGTCCAAAATGTCATAGTTTACTAACAAAAGGAGCCAAATATTGTAATATTTGTGGAACAAGAATACCGCAAGAGGATATCCAAGTAGAAGAAGTAGGTTCAAGGGTTAAAAATAGAGAAAAACATAAAAAAGAAGTGTGTAAAAAACTAAAATTATTATTTTAGGAATCATAGCACTTGTCGTGGTGATTGCTATGTTAGGATTATTTTATTTTTTAAAGGAAATAAAC
>ENA-OQCS01000824-OQCS01000824.1-human-gut-metagenome-genome-assembly--contig:-NODE-824-length-17138-cov-1.990242_pt1 | contig 17138 bp, 17 predicted proteins | sample MGYA00242757_ERZ504575 | MGnify/ENA primary metagenome ERZ504575 (study PRJEB26092, sample SAMD00036297) | human gut metagenome | host: Homo sapiens | study: EMG produced TPA metagenomics assembly of...
CCACATTTTGTTTATGATAGAATACGGTGGCAAGTATCAAGCATGGATCGGATACAAGGAAGCAACTACTGGAAGTAATGCTTTTAAGGTCAATGGTTACTATCATACAGATTGGATGGCAGAGGATGATATACCGCTTAAAGCAGAGGGATTGAATCTGGATGCTGTTTATGAGAGTTTTGTTCGTCAGTTAGCTGGTGATATTCTGAAACAGACAGAAAGCATGCAAGAAAACGTTGCAAGAATCCGTTCAGCGAAGCGAGCAGAAAGCGCGACTTCAAAAACAGATAGAAATTTTAAGGACAAAGATACGAAAAGAAAAGCAGTTGAATAAGCAGATAGAATTGAATGCAAAGTTGAAGACAATAAAAAATCTTTTAAACAGATAGACGTATAGAGGGGAATCTGATGGACTATTTTGAATACAGAGATTTGGCACCAATTGACAATATCGAAAACGGTGACAAATATATAGAAGCCTTAACTGGGCGTTTCAAAATAAGAAAGTTAAGAACGTTGCTTGACAGGCCCTTATGGTGCAGGCAAGAGCAGCGTTATTGAAACATTCCTTGCGCAGGACGATGAAAAGAATAACAAGGGCTTTCGCTTTCGTGTGAATACCATCAGAAAGAAATCCCTTAAGATCTCTATGGCTACATTTTTCAAAGGAAAGGCTTTGGAATGGTGAATCGGAAGAAAAAATTGAAGTAGATGCTGACGAGGTTGAAAAAGGAATCTTAAAGCAGCTTTTTTACAAAGTGAAACCAGGTAAAATTCCGCAAAGCAGATATAGAAAAATACATAAAATAAAGCTGTCTCCGGTGATGGTGCATATTTTTGGTGCAATGACACTGATTACTTTTTTGTCTGCTATTTTTGCTCCGGAAAAATATAATACTTTGTTCAAGCAATAAACAACTTCCTTTCAATAGAAAGTGCACCCAATATGAATACATATTTTTTTATGGGGATACTCTTCTTAGTGACTGCCGGTGTGATTGCCTATTTGTATCGTACTGTGATTTCGAGATTCAGGATAAAGGAAGTAAAGCTGCCCAGTGATACGACTATTCAAAGTGGCAGAGAAGAGGCGGATTCTGTTTTTAATAAGAATCTTGATGAAATCATGTACTTCTTTGAAGCTACTGGGTACAGAATTGTGTTTTTTGAAGACCTGGATCGTTTGGATGACCCTAAAATTTTTGTTCACCTTCGCGAGTTGAACAATCTTCTTAATAACGATGATGCCATTAAACGAAAGCCAATCGTTTTTGTTTATGCTGTTAGAGACGACATTTTTTCAAAAGAAGATAGAACCAAGTTTTTTGATTTTATCATTCCTATCATTCCTGTAATCAATGAGACAAACTCTGGAGAAATCCTCCTCCAGCGGCTTCAAGAGGCAAAAGGAAAAGGTGTCGAACACAATATATCACAGGGGTTTGTATTGGATGTTTCTCCGTATGTTTCGGATATGCGCGTTTTGCAAAATATATATAATGAGTTTGTTATATACAAAGATACATTGAGGACAACGCAGGAACTTCATTGTCGGATGAGCAAATGCTTGCAATGATCATCTTTAAAAATATCCATCCGAGTGATTTCGCAGATATACAAAGCGAATCGGGCGTTATCAAACAAGCTTTTGAGGACAAGCAAAGGTTTATTTCTGCAAAGAAACAGGAAATACAAGCAGAAATTGATGACTATAAAACTACGGTAGAGCGATACCAAGCGGACAGCATGAAATCTGTGAGAGAGATCAAATACGCAATGTTTGGGGGACTAATGGGGGAATTTAGAACGCCAGAGGCATTTAGAGGCTATAGAAACTCTATTGCTGCAAGTACAGTCATGGATGATGATTTTGATTTGGCGCAGTTGCTTGGTGAAAATTATACTGAAATCGGTTATTATAATGGAAGCAGATATTCTATACAAACAATAACAATAAAGAAAGAAGTTCTTGAATCTTACATTGATCGGTGGAAAGAAATCAACCGGGTAAGAAAAATCGGGCTACAGGAAATGCAGGAAAAATTGCAGCAACTTAGAATGCAGCAGCATAATCTTTCGAGGCTTTCGATCGCTAAGCTGTTGGAAGAATATTTACCAGAGGAAGTATTATCAGACACAGTTCGACGAAATAAATTGCTTGTATTTCTTCTTCGCAGAGCCTATATTGACGAAAAGTATGCCAACTATATCAACTATTTTAAAGGCACAAGTATTACTAAGGATGATATGAACTTTATCCTTTCGGTGAAGAACCGAGCCCCCCTTGCATTTGACTATCAGCTGACTAAGACTCCGATGGTAATTCAAAGACTTCAAGAGTATGAATTTGAGGAAAAGGCTATTTACAATTTTACCTTACTCGAAGAATTATTATCGGAAAGTGAATCAGTAAAGCTAAGCACTTTTATCAAACAGATGTCTGATGAAACAGAAGTTAGTTGGCACTTTATTGATGAGTTTTTCAGCTGCACCAAGCAAAGAAAACGGTTTATTGAATTGTTGGCCGAAAAGTGGACTGGACTGTGGACGCATATCAGTGCAGATGCAACAATGACCTATGATCACAAACTGGAATACCTATGCGAAATCATAAATGCTTCTCCAATTTCTGTAATTGTGGCGTTAAATACAGACGGCAGTATGACGGCATTTTTTGAACAGAATGAAGACATCCTTCAGGAGTTGGAATCTTGCGAAAATGAAAAAATCATTTCGCTGATCCAGTGCTTGAATGTTCACTTTACTCGCTTGCTAATAGAAAATGTTGCAAATAATATTTTGGATGCAGTTTTCGATGGGAATTTCTTCGGTCTGAATCAAGAAATGATCCAGACGATAGTGCGGTATAAAAATAGCAGCATGGTTGGCGATTTGACCACTCGCCCATATTCTACACTGATCAATTTAAAGTACTTGCCTTTGCTCCAGTGTGCTCAGGACAATATCAAATTGTATGTTCGTGAAATTGTTTTGAAGAATGAAGCTTTGAAGGATAGCACAGAGGATATTATTGATCTGCTTAAGCGTTTGGACGGTATGACGGAATTACAGATTCGGATCGTCCGGCAGGAGCAATTTGCGCTAAGTAATATTGAAGATTGTGCAGGCGATCTGGTTCGAGAAAACAAAGAAAAATGGAATGCTGTTTGGGACGAACTTCTAATAGAAAATATTATTGAGCCTAATTGGAATAATATCATTCAGTATTGGAAGATTTACAGCTTTACAGATACGCTGAAAGAATATGTATCCGCCCAGGTCGATGCATTGAAAGAAGCCGATACTACTGTTGTAAGCGATGAATTTATAAAGGAATTCATAAATTCTGAATTCAGCGGAGAAATCCCAAGAAAACTCATCCCCGTGCTGAAGATGGATGACTTTGATATGGATGTGTCGACGATTAATCCATCCACATTGCAGATTATGATTGATTGCAGATATTTTGCGTTTTCTGCTGAGCGATACGAAAGTATTGCGGCAATCTCACCTAACCTTGGTGTAGATTTCATAACGCAAAATCAGGATGATTTTATGGCGGTAAAAAACAGTATCACTATGTCTGATGATTTGTTTGAAAGTCTCATGCTCAGTGAACACATTCAAAAAGAATATAAAGACGAATTGTTTGTCGAATATGCCGAAAGCCGCATGACGGCAGGTGTGGCCATGAAAATGTCTGCATTGAAATTGCCGGTTACAAAGGATATTGTAGATACTGCGATGAACTGCGTAAATCAGCAGGATAAAGCGGAAATTCTGTTCGCAAACATTGGTGTATACGGTGCTGGCGAGCTTCCACGAAAATTCAATGAGCTTGGCGGAATATATGTTAATCTTGCTGACCGTACAAAACGCCATGAGGTTCTTTTTGCCAGCAACGTTGAAATACTATTCGTTGGCCGAATACTTGAAAAATATTGGATATATTACGAGTGTGGAAGAAAAAATAGAAAAGCAATATGATGCTGCTTTAGAAAAAGAAAAAACGCAAAAATTCTTAAAGCTTCGTATTAAGAAAGCATAAGAGGAGGAAAGCTGGAATGGATAAGATGAAAATGGAGTCGCCGGATATGACGGTGCAGAATATAGACCGTATTGCCGCGCTGTTCCCGAACTGTGTTACCGAAACGGTGGATGAAAACGGCAAGTTCAAGCGTGCAATCAACTTTGAGCTACTGAAACAGATGCTTTCGCCCGATGTGGTGGAGGGTGACGAGCGGTATGAGTTTACATGGGTGGGCAAAAAAGGCCGCCATCGTGGAGGCCAACAAGCCATCCGCAAAACACTGCGCCCCTGCAAAGAGGAAAGCAGGATTGGGACACCACCGAAAACCTCTACATTGAGGGCGACAATCTGGAAGTGCTGAAACTCTTGCAGGAAAGCTATCTCGGCAAGGTGAAGATGATCTATATCGATCCGCCGTACAATACTGGCAACGACTTTATCTATGCCGATGATTTTATGCGTTCGCAGGAAGAAGAAAACCAGCAGATGGGAATGTACAATGAGGACGGAGACCGTTTGTTTAAAACACAGACACCAACGGACGTTCCATTCCGATTGGTGTAGCATGATCTATTCTCGGTTGATGCTGGCAAGAAACCTGCTGACTGACGATGGGGTTATATTTATTAGCATTGATGATAATGAATTAAATAGTTTGATCAACATAGGAAAAGAAATTTTTGGATTTGACAATTATATTGCAACATTCATCTGGGAAAAACGAAAGACACGTGAAAATAGAAAAATTGTTTCTGTTCGGCACGACTATATTGTATGTTTTACTAAAACATTTGAGCAGCGAGCAAATGCCATTGGACTTGAAGAAATGAATGATGAGGCCATTGACAGATACAAGAATCCAGATAACGATCCTCGAGGTGTTTGGACATCAGTTCCGGCTATAGCACAAGGTGGACATGGGACAAAATCACAATTTTATACATTAACTTCTCCGAAAGGATTGAAATTTGATCCGCCGTCTGGTTCATGCTGGAGATATACGCAAGAACGTATGAAACAAGCGATAGAAGATAATAGAATTTGGTTTGGTGCAGATGGAACTGGAGTTCCGCGAATAAAGAAATTCTTATCAGAGGGTAAGCAAGGACTGACGCCGGAGACGCTACTTGTTGCCGAGAATGTTGGCACAAATGATTCGGCTAAACGTGAATTAGTTAACTTATTTGATGGAGTTGCCGTATTTGAAACTCCCAAACCTGTTTCTTTGATTAGATACCTATTGAGTATATGTAACAATACTCAAAATGGCATTATTGTAGACTTTTCTCCGGTACAGCGACAACAGCCCATGCGGTGATGCAGATGAATGCGACGACAGTGGACACAGCAAGTTCATTATGGTGCAGATTCCTGAAAAATGCGATGAAAAGAGTGAAGCTTACAAAGCCGGGTACAAGAATATCTGCGAAATCGGAAAGGAACGTATCCGCCGCGCTGGCAAAAAAATTAAATTGGAAAGTCCTCTGACGACCGGGGATCTTGATATTGGCTTCCGTGTTCTCAAACTGGATGACACCAACATGAAGGACATCTACTATGCGCCGGATGACTATGATCAGGGAATGCTTGCCGGACTGGAATCCAACATTAAGGAAGACCGCACCGACCTTGATCTGCTGTTCGGCTGCCTGCTTGACTGGGGGCTTCCGCTGTCTATGCCGTATTCTTCTGAGCAGATCGACGGCTGCACCGTTCACACCTATAATGATGGCGACCTGATCGCCTGCTTTGCGGAAAATATCCCCGAAAGCGTGGTCAAGAAAATTGCAAAAACGCCAGCCGCTGCGCGCTGTATTCCGTGACAGCAGCTTTGCAAACAGCCCTGCCAAGATCAATGTGACAGAGATCTTCAAACTGCTTGCACCGGATACTCGCGTAAAAGTGATTTGATGGGAGGTGCGGAGATGAAAAATGATGAGAACTTAATTCCAAAGCAGACTGAAAATTTGGAAAATAATGAGATCCATGAGACAATTCAAAGCGATTTTTTGAAGAATGTCTCTGATGTCCTTCTGAAAGCACGGAAAAACGCAAAAACCGCTGTCAACCTTGCTATGGTTTACGCTTATTACGAGATAGGCAGAATGATTTTTGAGGAAGAACAGCATGGCGAAAATCGGGCGGCTTATGGCAAACAGCTTTTGAAGGAACTTTCTGCATATTTAACAGGTATATTTGGAAAGGGATTTTCTACAACAAATCTGAAGCAGATGCGGCAGTTCTACCTTACTTATGCAAACGACCAAATTGGTCAGACACTGTCTGACCAATTTGAAACGTATCCGGCAGTCAGGACGGGAAGAAATTTTTCTTGAGCTGGTCGCACTATCTGAAGCTTATGCGGATCGACAATTATAGACGAAACGGCATTTTATGAAATCGAGTGCGCTAAAACGATTGGAGTCTCAAGTGAGCTGAAACGCCAATATAACAGCGCTCTTTATGAACGGCTTTCCCTCAGCACGGATAAGGATAAGGTTTACCGGTTGGCATTGGAAGGACAGAAAATGGAGACGCCGAAAGACGCGGTGAAAGATCCGTATGTGCTTGAATTCCTTGGCTTGAAAGAGCTTCCGGAATACTCGGAAAGTGAGCTGGAAAGCAGAATTATTGATCATTTGCAGCAGTTTCTTTTGGAACTGGGCACTGGTTTTGCATTTATCGGGCGTCAGGTACGCTTCACCTTTGATGAAGAACACTTTATGGTTGATCTGGTTTTTTATAATCGTCTGCTGCGTTGTTTTGTGCTGTTCGATTTGAAAATTGGGGAACTTAAGCATCAGGATATTGGGCAGATGCAGATGTATGTCAATTACTATGACCGCAAAGTAAAGATGCCGGATGAAAATAAAACGATCGGCATTGTTCTGTGTCGCGATAAAAATAATGCGGTTGTAGAAATGACACTGCCGGAAGATAATTCTCAGATATTTGCCAGCAAGTATGAAACAGTTCTTCCCAAAAAAGAAGATTTAAAGAAACTTTTGGAAGAACAAATTGCAGCGGAGGACGGAGGCGAGGACGAATGAGACTTCAATTTAAGCACCAGAAGTTCCAGGCGGATGCTGCAAAGGCTGTGGTAGATGTCTTTGCCGGGCAGCCTTACCTGACACCGACTTATATGATGGACAGAGGTACCGGTAATTTCCAGTTTGGTATGAATGAAGAGGAAGACTTTACCGGATGGCGTAACCACCACTTGTGCCGGAGCTGTCTAACCGTATGATCTTGGAACAAATCCAGAAAATACAAAAGAACCTATCAAATCACGCCTTCTCAGAAATTAGAAGGTGAAGGTTATAATCTGACAATTGAAATGGAACTGGTGTTGGTAAAACTTATACTTACATCAAAACCATGTTTGAGCTGAATAGCACTATGGCTGGAGTAAGTTCATTGTTGTGGTACCGAGTATCGCCATCCGTGAGGGCGTTTACAAGTCTTTCGAGGTAACGCAGGAACATTTTGCGGAGGAATATGGAAAGAAGATCCGCTTTTTTATCTACAATTCTGCTCAACTTACGGAAATTGACCGCTTTGCATCGGACAGTTCCATCAACGTGATGATCATCAACTCGCAGGCATTTAATGCCAAGGGAAAGGATGCACGCCGTATTTACATGAAGCTGGACGAGTTTCGTTCCCGCCGTCCGATCGATATTATTGCAAAGACCAATCCGGTTCTTATTATTGATGAGCCACAATCTGTGGAAGGAAAACAGACAAAAGAGCGCCTGCGCGAGTTCCACCCACTGCTGACCTGCGTTATTCCGCAACCCATAAATCGGACAGCATTTACAACATGATTTATCGGCTGGATGCGATGGAAGCCTATAACAAGCGTCTTGTTAAGAAGATTGCCGTGAAGGGTATTACGGAATCCGGCAGCACAGCTACGGAAAGTTATGTCTACCTGCAAAGCATCAACTTGTCTAAAGCTGATCCAACTGCAACGATTCAGTTTGACTATAAGGGTACTTCCGGTATTCGAAAAGTTACGAAGACGGTTAGCATCGGTTTTAATCTCTACGATCAGTCCAATGGCATGGAGGAATACCGCAATAATTTTGTGGTAAAGTCGATCGATGGGCGGGATGATTCTGTGGAGTTTTTAAACGGCATTAAAATCTATGCTGGTGATGTGATCGGCAAAGTCAGCGAGGAGCAGCTGCGCCGTATTCAGATTCGAGAAACGATTTTGTCCCACATTGAACGGGAACGGCAGCTGTACTACAAGGGCATTAAAGTTCTTTCTTTGTTTTTCATTGATGAGGTTGCCCACTATAAGCAATATGATGAAGCCGGAGAACCGAAAAATGGTATCTTTGCAGATATGTTTGAAGAAGAATACCGCGATATCGTGGAAAACCTGCAAATGTGCTCGGTGAGGAAGCGTATTTCCATTATCTGAATTCTATCTCGGCAGAATCTACTCACGCCGGTTACTTTTCAATCGATAAAAAGGGCAAGATGGTCAACAGTAAAGTTGGCCGCAAAGAAACCACGACTAATGATGTGGATGCCTATGATTTGATCATGAAGAATAAAGAGTTGCTTTTGGATAGAGATCCGAAGCGCTCACCGGTTCGGTTTATCTTTTCACACTCGGCGCTGCGCGAAGGCTGGGACAACCCGAACGTTTTTCAGATCTGTACGCTGAAGCAGAGCGGCAGCGATGTTCGCAAGCGGCAGGAGGTTGGTCGCGGTCTGCGCTTGTGTGTCAACCAGGACGGCGAACGCCAGGATACGAATATCCTGGGCAATGAGGTGCATAATATCAACATTCTTACGGTCATTGCCAGTGAAAGCTATGATTCCTTTGCCAAAGGTTTGCAGAGCGAGATCGCAGAGGCTGTGGCAGATCGTCCTCGTGCGGTCACAGCAGAGCTGTTCCTTGGAAAGGTCGTTAAGGATTCGGGTGGTTGTGAACAGGTGATTGATAAAGATACTGCCGACGCGATCATGTATGAGCTGACTATTAACCGCTATATCGACAAGAAGGGCGCATTGACCGATAAATATTACGAAGAAAAGGCTAATGGTACATTAAAGGTTGCCGAAGAAGTGGCAGACTGCGCAGCTTCCGTTATGGAGATCATCGACTCTATCTATGATCCAAAAGCTATGCAGCCGGAAAATGCCCGCAGCAACAATGTGGAGCTTCAGGTCGATGAAGAAAAACTTGCGATGCCTGAATTTAAGGCGCTCTGGTCGAAAATAAATGCAAAATCGGTTTATATCGTGGATTTTGATATCGATGAGCTGGTGCAGAAAGCGATCGCTTCTCTGGATGCTAAGCTGCGCGTTGCCAAGATCTTCTTTAAGGTAGAATCAGGCGTCATGGAAGAGATTAAATCGAAAGAAACTTTGGAAGCTGGAACTGCCTTTGTGAAAGAGGCTTCTGCTTCTTACGGTACGAAGACGCGAATTTCTGCCAATAGCAGTGTAAAATATGATTTGGTTGGCAAGCTGGTGGAAGAAACAAAATTGACCCGTAAAGATGTAATTGCAATTCTGCGTGGTATTCAAAAACCTGTCTTTGATCAGTTTAAAGATAATCCAGAAGAGTTTATCATCAAGGCGGCTGCACTTGTCAACGATGAAAAGGCGACTGCATTATTCAGCACATTACATATGATGTTTTGGATGAGCGGTACGGAACGGAAGTATTTACAGATCCAACCATCAGAGGTAAGCTGGGCGTCAATGCAATGAAAGCAAAGAAGCATTTGTATGACCATGTTGTTTTTGATTCCGCTAATGAACGTGACTTTGCTGCCGAACTGGATATCAACACGGATGTGGCTGTATATGTGAAACTGCCGGATGGATTCTATATTTCGACGCCGGTAGGTCACTATAACCCTGACTGGGCGATTGCTTTCTACGAGGGCAAAGTAAAGCACATCTATTTTGTGGCGGAAACCAAGGGATCTATGTCCTCTATGCAACTGCGCCTGATTGAGGAATCCAAGATTCATTGTGCCCGTGAACATTTCAGGGCTATTAGCGGCGATCGTGTTATTTATGATGTTGTGGATAGTTATCAGAGTCTTTTGGATAAGGTGATGAGATGAATGGTTGTGGGATAGTGGGCTACAACAACTATAGGAAAGGAGAGCACGAAAATGGGAAAAGAATTATTCGACAATATTCCCAGCAAGGTATCTGATTTGTTGTCTGATGTAAAGAACGGACGGATTGGTCTGCCGGACCTTCAGCGTCCTTTTGTCTGGAAAGATAATAAGGTTCGTGAACTGCTGGATTCCATGATGAAAGGCTATCCAATCGGATATATCATGCTGTGGTCATCTCCGGATGATTATGAAAATACGGGACATATTGGCAAGAATGAAAAAGTTTATAAACGCCCGGATGACCTTGTTATCGATGGACAGCAGCGTTTGACTGCATTACTTGCAGCAATGTATGGCGTGACCATCAAAGATCAGAATTATGAGGAAAGAAAAATCAAAATCTCCTTCAATCCTCTAACGTGCGAATTTGCCGTCTGGACACAGGCGTATGAACGCAATCCAGAATGGATCAGCGAGATTTGCAGCGTGTTTGCGGCGGACCAGGAGCACACTATTTCAAGATTCCGAAAGTCTTTTATCCGATCGGTAAATGAAAGCCGGGAGAAAAACGGGGAAGAGCTGCTTACGGAAGAGGAAGAAGATGTCATTGAAGAAAACATCAATAACCTTTTGAATCTTGGAATTTATTCTTTGCCAACCCTGAAAATCAGTTCAAAAGCGGATGAAGAAGATGTTGCCGAGATTTTTGTCCGTGTAAACTCCGGCGGTCAGAATCTTACGGAAAAAAATTTTATTGAAACTCTGATTGCTGTCTATGATAATGATGTCCATGCTAAGATTAACCGGTTTTGTGCGGAATCAAGAGTACCGGCAAATGGAACCGCGTTTAATCAGATTCTTCAGGTTGACCCTTCTCATCTGATTCGAATGTCTGTTGGCGTAGGATTTCGGAGAGCGCGTTTGCGATACGCGTATCTGCTGCTCCGCGGAAAGAATTTAAAAACCGGTGAAATTACGCAGGATGTGCGTGAAGAGAATCTGAGAATTTTCAAAGAATCTTTAGACATGGTAACCAATCTCAATAACTGGCATGCCTTCATGAATCTTTTTGCTTCTGCAGGCTATTTGAAAGGCAGCCTGGTGGCATCATCCAATGCGGTAGTTTTCAGCTATGTTTTATATCTGATCGGAAAATATGAGTATAAAGTATCGTCTGTTGAACTTCAGAAAATTATTCGCAAGTGGATCTTCATGTCTACGATTACTGGGTTTTATACGGGGTCTACAGAATCAGAGGTTGAAAAACAGTTTGCTGATTTAAGAGATATTCATCATGCAGATGAATTCGTATTCTATTTGAATTCTGTTATCGCAAACCGATTTACGGATGACTACTTTGTTTATCGTGCCAGCCGAGTTGAACAGTTCTTCGGCCAATTCACCGGCTGGTACGGATATATTGCGGCAGTCAATGTACTGGGAACACCTATGCTGTTCAGCACAGCACCTCTGTCACAATACTTTGTATTAGGAGCAAATGGAGACAAAAATTCCGTGGACAAGCATCATATCTTTCCGAAACATTATCTTGAAAAGATCGGGTACGATAATGACCGTGACAGAAACCAGATTGCGAACTTTACATACTTGGACTATACAACAAACATTGATATTTCCGATGAAGCTCCGGCGGAGTATGTCAGCCGGTATCGAGAGAAATTAGGAGAAGAAGGATACCGGCTTGCCTGTGCTCAGAATGCGTTACCTGAGAATTTTGAGCAGTTACCGTATCCTGAATTTCTGAAGCAGAGAAGATTATTGATGGCGCAGATCGTCAAAAAGGCATATAGCGAACTTGACAAGTAAGTATCTATAAAATGTCTGAAGAAGTGTTTTCGGTTTAAAAAAGAGAAAACAGTTTTGCACAGCACATGCTTTACATTTTCTATCAAGGAGATCATCACAATATGGAAAACCAAACAATCGCTTATTACAACCAAAACGCAGCTTCTTTCATACAAGGCACTGTTTCTGTGGATTTCCAGATGACGCAGGATAAATTTTTAAACGCTTTGCCGGGAAAGAGAGTGCTGGATTTCGGGTGTGGTTCCGGAAGAGACACGAAGTATTTTCTGGGAAACGGTCTTGCTGTTACGGCGATGGACGGTTCAGAAGAACTGTGCAAATACGCCAGTGCCTATACCGGTATTCCGGTAAAAAACATGATATTTCAGGATTTGGATGAGATGAATCAATATGACGGCATCTGGCGTGTTCATCGATTCTGCATTTGCCGAAAAAAGAATTAAAAATGGTATTCCATAAGATGGTAACAGCGTTGGACACTAATGGGATTATTTATACCTCCTTTAAATATGGAACGTTTGAAGGCGAAAGAAGCGGCCGTTTTTTTACGGATTTCACACCGGATACTTTTTCTGATTTTATCAAGGATGTGGAGCAGATCCGAATAGAAGAAGAGTGGATTACGGATGATGTAAGACCGGGAAGGGAGAAGGAAAAGTGGCTGAATCTGATATTGAAAAAGACAGGTTTCTAGCAGAACACGCAGATTTTAGATTTCGGGAACAGGTGTGTTATCCAAATGGCGGAATTTCCCGGTTTTATGATAATGGGACGGATATGGTTGTTATTGATGATGGTATCTGCTCTCATGAGCCAAAAGAGCCGGTTTTTCCCTATATGCTGATTACGGAGAAGCAGAATGATTATATGCATCGCTTTCAAAGGGTGTTTCGTTTTCTGGGATATGCGCGGGAAAATCTGGATTCATATCTTGCCAAAGATGGAATTGTCCTGGAAGGCGGTTATATACGAAATACAGGAGATCGGAGCGAGCAGGCCGATGCTTCTCCGCTGGAAATTCATTTCGAAGAGAATTTTTCAAGTGTTTATGGAATGAATGTGCTGAGATATCTGACGCGGGAATATGGAATCTGTGATGAAAATGGAAGGAATTATTTTCTCGATTATTTTGTCAGAACAAAGGATCAGAAATATGCGATCGAAGAAAACGGCCTTGATTACCATCATCCGCAAATTATTGGAGAGGAAAAATATCGCAATCAGCTCAAGAAACAAAATACGTGTGCCCTGTGGGGGATCAAGTTATTTCGCTTTTCCAAAGAGGATTGCGAATTTGCCAGTCGGATTGAGGATGATATCAAACAGTATTTTGGAAAAGATTCTTCGAATTTTGTGGATGACGGAATCAAAGTTGAAAGAAAAGTTGAGCTGTATGAACATCAGACTGTCAGCCTGCAGGAGATACAAAAGCGCAGAGATGCGGGTATCAAGGCATTTTTTGATTGTGCTGCCTACAGCAGCGGGAAAATCGAAAATTGTGGAAGAAGATTTACGGACATTCGCGGAAGGAAAACAAAAGTTTCGTGGACTGATTCTGGTTCCGGGAGTCAATCTTTTGCTGGACTGGGAAGAAAGAATAAAGCTTCGCTGCCAGAGTTAAAAGATAAGATTGATATTCGAACGTATGCCTTCGCGGCCAGACATTATACGGACACTACACCAGACTATTACAATTATCTTGTCGTGGATGAAGCACATCATGCGGTTGCGCCAGTGCTGAAAAGAGTTGTGCAATACTATCGGACAGAATTTACGATAGGCCTGACGGCGACGGATCAGCGGCCGGATAAAAGAAAGCTGGAAACGGTGTTTGGATCGTATACGACTTCGTTATCTTTAAAAGAAGCGATGGAAAAGGGAGTGGTCGCGAAAGCGAATGTTTATCGGATTGAAACGAATCTTGATCTTTCCAGTGTAAAGTTCAATGGGCGGGATTATGTCAATGCGGATCTGGAAAAAAGAATCCGGGTCACTTCAAGAAATGAGCTGATTATCCAGGTACTTTCAGAGTATTTTACATCCGGCGAAGCGGGCACGAGACAGGGTGTTGTTTTTTGCGTCAATGTTGCGCATGCGAACGAAATGGCAAAGCTCCTTAATCAGGCAAATATTTCAGCGTCCAGCTACACAAGACAGACGAAAAATCAAAGTTCTGTTATGAAAGCGTTTAAAGAAAAGGAATCCGTTTCCTGTGTGCCTGCAACATGATTTCAGAGGGATGGGATTATCCGGAACTCGGCATTCTGGTGATGGCAAGGCCTACGCTTTCCAAGGTTCTTATCTGCAGCAGGTCGGAAGGGGACTGCGGAAAACGGACACCAAGAAAAATGTGATTGTGATTGACGTAGTCGATGAGTACGGCGCCATGATCAAGCCCTGCAGTATGCATTCTGTTTTTGCCAATCCTTATTATGTTCATTTGGCGATATCACAAAAATGGATTATAAGCCGGGAGACCTGGTGGTGATTGATGGAATGGAAGAGCGGATTGAGCGGATTACAGAGGTGGATATCCATTCTTTTGAAGAAAAATACGGCGATTATCTAAGCCAGGAGCAGGTTGCCAGGGAATATTTTGTGAATACGGGAACCATCACAAGCTGGATCAGAGCCGGAAAATTAACGTCAGAAGTGCAGTACAAATTCGGAAGTAAAACATTATATTTATTCAGTCCGGATGAAGTGGAAAAATATCGGAAGCAGCTTGGAATTAAGGAACACAACGATGCGACCATCAAAGAAGATTTTTTTGCGTTCCTGGAAGAAAGAGATTATTCACTTTCTTATAAAATGCCGTTTCTGCTGGCTTTTATCCGTCATGTGGATTCTATTGGAGATGCAAAAATAGAGGAGATTCTGGAGGACTATATTGCTTTTTACCAGGACAGAATAACCCGGGGACTTCCAGTAGACCGGAGTACATGCCCGTATAATGAAACGATGCTGCAGGATAAGAAAGCAATGCAGAGAAGTATGCTGACCAATCCGTTTGAGAAATTTGAGAGAAAACGGTTCTTGTATTATTCGAAGGATCTGAGTGTAATCTCGATGAATCATGCGCTGTACAGCCAGATGGAAGCAGGGGACTGGGAGCGGGTGAGAAGGCAGATGGAGGAAGATCTGGCGGAGTATTATGCGAAAGTGGAAGGAGCTGTGCTGGTGAAGAGATAGCAGAAAGAATTTCTTCCCCAGAGATTTGATTTGGAAAGGTGCGTGTAAATATAGCAGGATACAAGAGATTACCGGTGGAATTTGAAGATTTTCAGGAAGTTTGAAAATCTGGATTTTACTATGTGGATAAAGCAAAGCTGATTGAACAGCTTTTTGAAAGTAAACGGTAAATTCCGAGTACCTTTTTATCCCACTACATTTATGCCATAATCATACTGACCAAATTAACATAGTCCAAAAAGTTCAGTACTCAACTTTTTAGACTGACTATAATTAAGGGAGGGATGGTATGGCTACGCAAACCAGTCTTATAGCGCAACAGGTCAGGATCCGGCAGTGGGCAGAACAAATTCGTGCCTGTCAGAACCGTCCGGCGGTCATGGATGTTGACACCTGGTGCGTACAGAACAATCTCACAAAATCTAATTCTCTGAGATTTCAAGAGACGATGTGTTAGATGCGTATGAGGATATGGAAGAGGATGCCGGATTATTAATCCCACATCCACAGAACGAACCGGTCATAGGTGTGATAGATACACAGTTCAATGAAAAAGTGTATTTTCACGAGTGGGTTGAATATAAAAATCTTTTGGATCCTAATATTCCTCTGTCCAGGAAAGATTATGAACACGGAACAGCTGTCAGCTATATTATCGTAGATGGTCCACAGGGAAACCCGGAGCTTGCGGATGGCTGCGGCAGATTTCGCGTAAGACATTTTGGAGTGGCAACAAATAACGGATTTAGTTCTTTTACTGTTCTGAAAATGATCCGAAATATTGTTGCGTCTAATCGAGATATTAAAGTCTGGAATTTATCGCTGGGGTCAAAGCTTGAAATCAAACCAAATTTTATTTCGCCGGAGGCTGCAGAGCTGGATCGTATTCAGAGTGAATATGATGTTATTTTTGTGGTAGCAGGTACAAATATTCCGGCAGGAGTTACCAAAAAGAATATGAGAATTGGATCTCCGGCAGATTCCCTGAATTCTATGGTGGTTAATGCTGTGGATTTTGCAGGAAACTCTGCTTCTTATACCAGGATTGGACCTGTTCTGTCGTTTTTTCATAAACCGGATGTCAGTTATTATGGTGGTGATGGAACGGTCTATACAGATAAAATGGTGGTATGCAAAGACGATATGGGAGCAGCATACGTAGCGGGAACTTCATTTGCAGCGCCATGGATTTCACGTAAACTGGCATATTTGATTCATATTATGGGATTAAGCCGGGAAGTGGCGAAAGCATTGCTGATTGATGCAGCTTCCGGATGGAATCGAAGAGATGATATTTCACATAGAATCGGATATGGTGTTGTGCCAAAGCATATTAATGAGGTTTTAAAAACACCGAATGATGAAATACGTTTCATTATGACAGGGGCATCGGAGGAATATGAAACTTATACTTATAATCTGCCAGTGCCTGTTGTAGATCATGCGCACCCGTTTTATGCAAGAGCTACCCTGGCATATTTTCCACAGTGCGATCGCAAACAGGGTGTTGACTATACGAGTACAGAAATGGATATTCAGTTTGGCAGAGTTGTTGCCAAAAGAGGGTCAACCATGATTAAAGCAATTGATGACAATCGACAGTCTGAAGAGAAACAGATTACTTTGTACGAAGAAGATGCAAGAAAAATGTATCGCAAATGGGATAATGTGAAACATATCAGTGAAAAAATAAAAGAAAAAAGGGTTCCCCGAAAGGCTTATGATTCTGGGTTATGGGGACTTAAGATTAATACGAAAGAATGCTTGCAGAAAAGAAAAGATTCTCTTCCGTTTGGTGTGGTTGTAACGTTAAAAGAGATGAATGGAGTAAATCGTATAGACGATTTGTGAAGATGTGTCTTGCAAGAGGTTGGCTGGTTCAGAGACTTGATATTGAAAATCAGCTGGATTTGTATGCTAAGGCGGAGGAAGAGATTGAATTTGAATGAGGCGCAAGCGAAAGGATTTAACTTATGAAAATCACATCAGGC
>ENA-OQCS01000825-OQCS01000825.1-human-gut-metagenome-genome-assembly--contig:-NODE-825-length-17105-cov-1.528566_pt1 | contig 17105 bp, 26 predicted proteins | sample MGYA00242757_ERZ504575 | MGnify/ENA primary metagenome ERZ504575 (study PRJEB26092, sample SAMD00036297) | human gut metagenome | host: Homo sapiens | study: EMG produced TPA metagenomics assembly of...
AAAAGGACAGGCTTATCAATCAGGTTTTTATAGGGCCGGTTTTAATGCGATCCCGCGTCAAGCGCGGGAACAGGATAGTTTCGACACACCTCCTTTACGAATTTTACAAAAATCTCACATTAGTCAACTTCCTGGATTTGGAGGGTATGTTGGAGGAAATGGTCCGGGAGGTAACAAGTCATCACATGGAGCACATCCTATTTGCCCGTATTGAGCACAAGGTGTTTTTGTGCTTGTTAAATCCATCCAACATTGTTTTTAGGATTCCCAGCAGTCAACGCTTTCAGATTTTCCGAAACGGAGGAGTTCAGTTCATTACCCATACTATCGGCCTTAGTGTCGGTAGTAAGCCCAATGCTCACAAATAGGAACAGGGCGAGCAGAGAAAACAGTTTCTGTTTCATAAGGCATTGTTTTTATAGTTTATAATTCCTGCTGTGCTGGTTTTATTTTCCCTTTCAATATTATTTTGATAGCTTTATTCGTATTACAACGTACAAGGACCGTTTCTGAAAAGAAACCTGAATGTTTCGGCGTGTAAATCAACGTAAAAATCAACTCTTTTCCAGAATCTACAGGTTTTTTATCATATTCGTATTGCATGCAACCGCATGTCGTTGCGACATCAGTGACAATTAAAGGCGATAATCCTGTGTTTCGGATTTTGAACGAGTGTCGGACAGGTTTGTTCCCGGCAATTTCACCAACGTCCTTTATGGGATCATCTACTATAGCCGTCGTTTCCAGCTTCACCCAATCGGGCTGCATTCCTAATATATGTTTCAAATATAAATTACGGATTTCAAGGTTTCTCATCGGATCACCGAGACCAGCACGCGGAAGTTACGATCTAATAAAAAGCATGAAACTGCTCGTCTTCCGGAAATTGGTTCAAATGATCCAATTCGTTTTTCTGGTCCAAACAAACCGGCCAGTCGAAATTTCCACTTCTCAAAATATTTCGTACATACTTTGGACGTTTGTTATGGATGAAAAACAAATACTGTACTTCTCCACCTGACGAATCGACCTCTTGCTTGAACTGTTTCCATTCGTTCAACTTCAATTTGCAATCCACACAACTATTAGAATCGACATAAAACAATATAGTATAGGGAGACGGATGGATATTGAAATCAACGGTATCTTTTCCATATCGTGTAAATACGGGATTCGTGGGAAAACTCACAACTTTGCCTTGCCATGTTTCCAATAACTCAGGCAAACTTTGCTTCTTTTCTGAACAGGAAAATAGCAACAACAATAATATGGCAGCTATCCTTTTCATATGAATGACATAAATTTAAAAAACTTTTTTTGAATAAACAAATCTTTTCTTGAAAAATATCAAATATTTTATTTCCTTTCTTTCTCAAGAAGAGTTTTGTCAGATGTATTTTGTGCTTGTTTTTGAGGATTGGAAGAGATGAAGTAGACTTTACACAAAATACAATATCCCCTGAAAATGGCGATTTTGCTTAGTCAATTCATTTTCTGTAGTATATAAAATTAGTAGTTTGTTAAAAAATATTACCCTTGCGTGTAATTTGAATTAAACGGGGTATAAAATCGAAATAGATGCGGTAGTAGTTTCGATTCGGACCAATGGCTTTTTTATGAATATGACAATAAGGGGTCATGGCGGAGGAAGGGGGTGAACGTCAACCACCTGTCCGTTCTCCCGGATATATTCGTATAATTCTTTGTAGAAAACATGTCGTGTCAGTGTCGGTGCGTCTCCTAAAATCATCAATTTCATGCGGGCACGGGTGATGGCGACGTTCATGCGGCGCAGGTCGCCGAGGAAACCGATCCGGCCTTTGTCGTTGGCGCGTACGAGGCTGATCATGATCACATCTCGCTCCTGCCCTTGGAAGCCATCTACCGTGTGGACGGTTATCAGACGGCGGAAGTTTGAAGGAAACATTGCGCTTGATCAGTCCGCGGATATACTGAACCTGCGATTTGTAAGGCGAAATCAGACCGAAGTCAATGCTTTCGTCCAATACCCGTTCCTTGCCGATCTTTTCGATATATTTCTGCAAGTCGAGACAAGCAGGGTCGCTTCGTCTTTATTGATACGGCTCATGCTGTCGGTGAGTTGGTCTTCTTCGAAATGGCAATCCGCTGTGTCGAGCCAGACGACAGGGGTATCGAATTCCAAGATGCCGCGATGCTTGACTTCCGGTGCGGATTGCAGCTCATCCCGGTAGAACCAGCGAGAAGGAAAGCGCATGATGCTTTCGTTCATTCGGTACTGCGTTTTCAGAAGTGAGACAGTTTCAGGCTTCCGGTCGGTTATTTTTTGCATCAAGGTGTGGTCTAAGCCGCCGCGTGCCGCTTCTATACATTTGATGTTAGGAGGGAGCTGGTGATGGTCGCCCGCTAAGATGACCCGGTCCGCTTTGCCGATCGCAATCCAGCAGGCGGCTTCAAGTGCCTGGGCGGCTTCGTCGATAAAGAGAGTCGTGAAGTTACGGTTGGTCAACACCCGGTTCGCCGATCCGACCAGCGTGCAGGCTACGACACGCGCCTCGTCGAACAGTTCCGTGTCGATCTTTACTTCCAGTTCCGTTGCCCGGAAACGGAGGCGGGAGAGACGGTTGCGTACTGTTTCCTTCTCACTGTGGCTCTTTCTACGGAGATTGGATTGTATCTCGCGGATTGCTTTGCGGATTCCCCATAGTTCGGCATAGTCGGGATGCGATTCGAACGTCGTTCATAAGTAAAAGAAAGCATCTTGTCGTTTACGCGTGTCGGGTTGCCGATGCGCAGGACATGGATACCGCGATCGACCAGTTTTTCGGATATCCAGTCAACGGCCGTATTGCTTTGGGCACAGACCATTACCTGGTTTTCCCGGTGCAAAGTCTCATAGATCGCTTCAACCAAGGTGGTCGTTTTGCCGGTTCCGGGAGGACCGTGCACGATAGACACATCCTTTGCCGCCAATACATGATTGACCGCCTCTTCCTGCGACAGGTTCAGCCAGGGAAAACGCATGGGGAAAAGTATGCGCGGCCGGCGGGTGTTTTGCCTAACAGGACGTCCCGCAGATAAGCTAACCGGTTCCCTTTCGCTTGGATAACGGTAGACAGGGCGTTGAACATCGTCTTGTAACTGGTCTCGTCGAAATAAAGCTGGACGCCGATTTCGCCAGCCTTTTGTATTTCCGTAAGTGCGTTAGGAGAGGGTAATATTACGACCATCCGGTCGTCTTGCACATAACTGATGACAGCCGAGAAGTTCAGGTATCCAGGTTTCCCGCCTCCTTTTGTTGTGAAGAAGCAGACCGGACGGCCATATTCAAAATTGTGTTCGGTCTCTTTGTCCTCCAGCTGCCCTATTTCTACGACAAGTTGGTTCAGGGAGTTATAATAGCTCTTTCCCGGTACGACAGGATACCAGCATAGTCCTTGTTGGATGCGGCGGTGTATGCCGGCCCGTTCGGTTTGTTCCCGATATATCTTCTTTTTCATATTCGAATTCTTTCTGCAGAAGATCGTACTGATGTTGCAGGTCTGCGGTCGGAGTCTTGAATTGAGTTGTCATCATTCTTTGTTTAATCGGGCGCAAACTTACATAAAAAACGCAATCGGATAGGGGTTTTTCTCCTTTCCGATGTCATTAAATCAAATGGATGGTTATCTTTGTTTGTTAATTGGAAGGGTTAAAATAACTGAGTATGAAAAATAAAGTCCTATATGCGATAGTGTCTTTGTTGGCTCTGACAGGATGCGGATCGATGAAGAATATGAGCCGGGAAGACCGGGCTGGCGTAGGGGCCAGATAGGCGCTTTTGTCGGATGGCTTTTCGGCGGAGCGGTCGGAAATTCCATAGACGATGATATCGGAGGTGACATAGGAGCGTTTGTCGGGACGCGGTCGGAGGAATCGCCGGTGCGCAGATCGCAGCAAATACAGGTGACGTGGTAAGAGTGGAGAAGAGGAATCCGGGAAATTATACGCCGTCTTCGCATGTTCTCCTTCCCGATTTGCAGATCGAAGACATCTTATTGGAAGAGGATAGTGTCACCCGCGATGATAAGATCAATGCAGGTGAGACCTGCCGTATCTCCCTCGTAATTGTAAACAACAGCTTCAGGATGCTTTGGACGTGGAACCGATAGTGAAAGTTGAGAAGGGCAGGTATTTGAAACTGTCCGAACCTGTCAAGATTGCCAAAATCACCCGTGATGACCGTATCATCTATAATGTCATGGTGCAGGCCTCCCCGAAGTTGCGTACAGGTGAAGCTGTGTTCAGCGTCCGTCTGAAAGAAGGGCGTGGCAATGGCACGGAAGAGGAAATCTTTACGGTCAAAACTGCCGGTGGTGACAAATGAGATCTTATCTGATGAGAGAATAAAACAGCCATACTGAAAGGAGGACTTAATTTCCGGAGCTCGCGGTTTTCTTTGTCCCGTTGTAACATATCATTTATGCAGCCTAAAGTTCCCATAATTTATTAATTATTTATTAGATGAAACAAATGTACATTTTCTGTCGGGTATTCCTTTATTTAATAAAGAAATAGTTCAAATTATCTATGTTCCGCAATCGAAATACCTATGTTTTGAAAAGGATGTCTTATCTTTGCAATCATAAAGTCAAAGAAGTCTATATTCATGGATAAAATAACTCAAACACAAATCATCAAACTAATACATCAGGAAGTGATTCCCGCTATCGGTTGTACGGAACCGGTTGCGGTCGCATTGGCTGCCGCTAAGGTGCGAGGTTTTAGGCTGTAAACCGGAGAAAACGGAAGTATTTCTGAGCGCCAACATCCTGAAGAATGCGATGGGTGTCGGAATTCCTGGAACCGGAATGGTCGGGTTGCCTATAGCGATTGCTTTGGGTACGTTGATCGGCAAGTCTGCTTATGGCCTCGAAGTATTGCGTGACCTGACACCTGAAGCGCTTGCTGAAGGAAAGCAGGTGATCGAAGATAAACGAATTCATATCGCTTTAAAGGATAATGTCGACAAGCTCTATATCGAAGTGATTTGTTCAGCGGAGATGAAACTTCGCGGGTGATAATCTGCCATGAACATACGAATGTCGTGTATGTGGAGAAGAATGGTGTGGTATTGACAGACCGGAGGAAAGAAGGTGTTTCCTGTGATGCTTCGGGCGATGAAGACGAATTGAGACTCTCTTTCTCTACTGTGTATGAGTTTGCGATGGAAATGCCGCTCGATGAGATCCGCTTTATTCTGGAAAACTGCCGATCTGAACCGGAAAGCAGCCGAGGCTTCCCTGAAGGGAAATTTCGGACATACGGTCAGCAAGACCGTTTCCGGTGTATACGGACGTAAATATATGGGCGACTCTGCCTATACCCATATGCTGGCAATGACGGCTGCCGCCTGCGACGCCGCATGGATGGCGCCATGATCCCGGTGATGAGTAACTCCGGTAGTGGAAACCAGGGGATTGCAGCGACACTTCCCGTCCTTTCTTTTGCCGAAGACATCGAATGTTCGGAAGAACAGTTAATCCGTGCCCTGATGTTAAGCCATCTGATGGTCATCTATATCAAGCAAAGCCTGGGACGCTTGTCCGCCCTTTGCGGTTGTGTGGTGGCCGCCACGGGAGCCAGTTGCGGCATTACCTATCTGATGGGAGGCGATAAAGTGCAGATTTCCTATGCAATCAAGAATATGATCGGCAATATTACCGGTATGATATGCGATGGGGCGAAGCCCAGTTGTGCCATGAAAGTTTCCAGCGGTGTTTCGACTGCTATGCTGTCTGCGTTGATGGCAATGGAAAACAAGGTGGTGACTCCGGTCGAGGGCATTATTGATGAGAATGTCGACAAGTCGATCATTAACCTGACTTCTATCGGTTCCAAAGGAATGGAAGCCACCGATAAGCTGGTATTGGATATTATGACCGGAAAATCCTGCTAACGGTAAGAATATGTTGACCGATATTCGTCTGTTGAGCCATCAATTGGCAAAGCCTCGGTTTAGGAGTCCGAAGGAATTGGTTGCCTGGATGGGAGCTGTCCAAGCACAGGAATATACGATGGCGAAATGGGCGGTCGGGACTCGCTTGAAGTCTTCTTCGTTGCGGGTGGTGGACGATGCGCTTGCAAAGGGAGAAATCCTGCGTACCCATATATTACGACCGACCTGGCATTTCATCGTAGCAGAGGATATCCGCTGGATGTTGCAATTGTCGGGAGGTCGTATACGGACAGCCTTCGATTCTTATGCAAGAAGCCGGAAGATGGAGATAACCGAAGCTTCTATACGAAAGGTTGTAGATTGCTGGAACAATTGTTGGTGGAAACAAGAGTTTGACAAAACAGGAGTTGATGGATGGTTCGGTCGGGCAGGGTCGAGACAGACAATCACTTGATACATTATTTTCTGGTCCGTGCTGAAACGGATGGCCTTGTGTGCAGTGGGGTAGATAAAAACAAGAAGCCGACCTATGCTCTGTTGGAAGAACGTGTGCCTCCGATGAAAGAACTCAGCCGCGAAGAGCGCTCGCCCGATTGGCTACCCTATATTTCAAAGCCATTCCCCGGCTACATTGTCTGATTTTGTCTGGTGGTCCGGCTTGGCGGCAACCGAGGCTCGACATGCGGTTGCGTTGATCGAAACCGATCTGCTAACCGAAAAGTTTGATTCGGAAACTTTTTACCTGCATGTTACCTGTGACTTGAAGGCCTGTTGCCGGAAAGTGTTGCATCTGTTACCCTCGTATGATGAATATCTGATCAGCTATAAAGACCGGACGACCGTTATGCTACGCGAACATCATCATAAGGCATTCAATACTTTCGGTATCTTTTACCCCGTGATCCTGTATGAGCCGGATCGTTGGCAATTGGAAAAAAGATTCGAAGAAAAAAGCTCTTACTGTCGAAACTTCTTTGTTCGATGAATCTCTCGATCTCCCGGAAGATTTGCTGAAAAAGGCAGTCGATTATTATTGCTCTTTCCACGCTCAAAAGTCGGGATTCCACACTTGATTGTGGAATTTTTACACACTTTCCCCAATCCACTCCACACTTCCCCAATTTCTTTTGTATTATATGTATTATTTTTATTGGTTTGTTATATCAGTGGTTTGTTTTAAAATATATCTTTATTTCTATTTCTGGCACGTCCTTTGCTATTTATTTGTCAGAATTAGATATTATCCTTCCCGAGATATTGTTTTCTGATTAGATATTTGATTAGAAAAGCTTATCGATTTTAAATCCGCTTCGCCTGTGAAGGTAAAGCGGATTTTAATTTAGAACCATTTGATCTTTCTGAAAATGAAAATGATAAAGCTGATAGTGTGATGGAGATCATGACGATGATGGCAAAGCATGCGGCATATTTTCTCCGTAGATCGGGACGTTCATACCGTAGAAGCTGGCGATGAGGGTGGGAACCATCAGGATTATGGAGATAGAGGTCATGCGCTTCATGATGGTGTTCACGTTGTTGGAAATGATGGAGGCGAATGCGTCCATTGTACCGGTCAGGATATCGCTATAGATATTGACCGTGAGGTGCGCCTGTTTCAATTCTGTTTCCACATCTTCCACCAGTTCGTTGTCCATATAGACCGGTTCTTGGAAGATGCTTTGCAGTTTGGTGAGCATCACTTCATTACCACGGATGGATGTGTTGAAGTAAACCATGCTCTTTTCCAGCTTCATCAGACGAAGCAAGTCTTCATTACGGATACTTTTTTCCAGCGCCTTTTCGGCATGCGCCACCTCGTTGTTGATTTGTTTCAGGTATTTCAGGAACCATACGGCGGACGAATGGATTAGACGCAGAATCAGGTCATATTTGTGACGTACGACGACCTCTTTGCGGCGGGTGTATCGGATAAAGTCCGGTATCAGTTCCGTCTTGTAGTAGCAAACAGATATGATGATTTCATTGTTCGTCATAATCCCCAGAGGATGGTCGTGAAAGGGATTCCTTGTTCCTGGCTCTGTACCGGGATTCGAATGATGGTCAATAGCCAATTCCCTTCATATTCGATACGCGGGCGTTCGTCTGTATCGGCAATGTCGCTTAAGAAAGATTCGGGAACATTGAATTGGTTTGTCAGGTAATGGATATCTTCCGGTGTAGGGCATTCTACATTGACCCAGCTGTTTGGAAGCCACTGTTCTTTTTCCACAAAGCCGGCTTCACAATAAAGAAAAGTTCTCATTATTGCCTCCTTTCGTTTTTGTCAACGTACAGAGGCCTTGCTGTTTACCCCTGCGCGTTATTTGTTACTTACTGTTTTTATTTCTCGCGGAATACTGTCGTCCATAATTTATCATTACTTTTTACGGCTGCAAAGATAGAAAAAATCTGGTAATAAATGTATATCGGAGGCGGATTTTTGTCAAGTCCGTGAGGCTGCATATTTGCGATAACGGTAATAGGCAATGCCGGCTAAGTCTGCTAGAAACCAACCGATAGGAATAGACCACCAAATACCGGTGACCCCAATAGAGGGAATGGATGCCAGCCAATAAGAAAGGACGACACGTGTACCTAAAGATAGAATGGTAAGCACGACAGACATTCCCGGCATACGGATGGCCCGGTAATAACCATAAAGGAGGAACAAGATTCCGATGCCTAAATAAAAAGCTCCTTCGATACGCAGGTATTCTGTTCCGATGCGAAGTATCTCAGCCTCATCCGGACGGACGAAAATAAGCATCAACGGCTTGGCAAAAAAGAAAACTAACAGCGAGATGATAAGGGAAAAGACGATCGTTATAAGAAATGCGCTACGTACTCCCCGGCGGATGCGATCCCCTTTCCGCGCTCCGAAATTCTGGGCAATGAAGGTGGAAAAAGCATTCCCGAACTCCTGAACGGCATATAGGCGAAAGAGTCGATCTTGACTGCTGCGGCGAATGCGGCCATGACAACCGTACCAAAACTATTTACCAACCCTTGCACCATCAATATTCCGAAGTTCATCACAGATTGTTGGACGCAAGTCAGTGTGGAGAAAGAAGTGATTTCTCTCAGGCTGGAACGGTCGAAGCGCATATCTTCCCGGTGTAATCGTAGCTCGGGGCGGATTTTATAGGTATACAGCAAGATACCGGATGCCGCCGTTCCCTGTGCGATAACCGTTGCGACTGCCGCTCCTTCGATGCCTTGATCCAAGACGAGAATAAGAAACAAATCAACCCGATATTCAGAACGACTGACACGGCCAAAAACCATAATGGTGTCACGGAATCGCCTACGGCCCGAAGCAACGCTGCATAAAAGTTATACAGGAAAGTAAAGACTATTCCCCAGAAAATGATCCATAGATAGTTACGCATCAACGGATAAATATCATAGGGAACTTGTAACCATCGTAAAATCGGATCGAGCCATAGGAACACGGCAACATTCAGCAAGATGGTTACCGTGCCGATCAGCAGGAGAGAAACGTAGATGCTACGTCGCAGAGCGGACAGGTCGCCGGCTCCGTATTGCAGTGAGAAAACCGTGCCGCTTCCCATTGACAACCCTAGCAGGATAGAAATCAGGAAAACCATCAAGGTATAGGCGGAACCAACCGCTGCCAACGCATTTGCGCCGATACACTGTCCCACGATCAGCGTATCGGCTATGTTATAGCATTGTTGTAAAAGCGATCCTGCCAGCATCGGCAATGTGAATTGTAGCAGGGTGGTGGTTATACCTCCTTGTGTAAGGTCTCCTTTCCGTAACATTGTCAGCTCTTTTTATCCGTATAATTTTGTATGAATCTGCAAAAATACGAATTAATCGGATAATCGTTCCTTCGGATCTCCGTAACCTGTCGGAGTGGCGCTGAGCTTTTGTTTTTGGGTAGAATGAACCGCTAATCGAGCATCAAGCTCATATAGGCTTCCCGGCTCTGATAGTCGAGCAACAGGCGGGTGAGCGATTGGGTGTCCATTTCTTTCAGTTCGCCGATGTTGAGAACAGAATTTTCGTGGGTGGAAGCCCAGTGATGGATGAGGCGGTCACGGTCCAGGACACGTGCCATGCCTAAGGGAAAAGTCCCCGGTCCGGTGAAGGGGGTGCGGTAGACGGCCTTTTCCACCTTGTTCTGTGTTGTTGCCTCCTGTAAGAGTAGTTTTTTGATATGGTCGTTGTCATACATCAATTCTTTGACATAGATATGGTCGCCGGCAGGATAGAAAAAGATCATTCCGATCGGTTCGTCCTGAATGTTCAAGCGGTCAGCATCTGTCCGCCGGACATTTGCAAATCGCGCAGGATAGTAACGAAATCGTCATAATCGTGCAGCACATAGCAAGTGCGTTCCCGCTGCTTCTTATTGAAAAACTTGTAGAGGGACTCCATCGAAGGGACTTCGGGCGGGACAACCAGAACACCCTGTTCCCAAGCTGTTTCAAAAGGACGGATATACGTCTCTTCCGAATAGTCGAAAGCTTCCGTATACCCTAAATCACGGTAATAGTCGAACAGCCACGGATCAGCCGGGATGATGACCGTCAGGGCACTTCCGGCTTTCCATCACTTTGAAGGCATCCTGAATCAGTTGGCGCATGAGTCCCTGCCCGCGTCGGAAGGAAGGGTACAGGCGGCATATATATAGTTTACGGATATCTCCGTCCCATAGTAGGTCATGACATACGGAAGCATTTGAAGGGCGGAAACGATCTTTCCGTCTTTCTTTATGAACAGGGCGTTCTCTTTTTTGTAAACCCGGTCGAAGAACAGTTTGATAAATTCTTCGCTGTCGTCGAAGAAGTACGCCACAGGTCGATCAATTGAGGCTTGTTGTTATCCATCGTTCAATATTATTTTGCAGGTTTCTTTATTGCTGCGGATTTTTCTAATAGGATGACCGGGTTATACGAAAGTTTAGCCTGGCGCAAACCGGGAATACCCAAGTCTTCCTCCCGGTTCACATATGTGTATTTCTCCGGAAGGTGGGAGGCGAATTCTTTGTTGATAACAGCATAAGCCCCTTCATAGTTCACATTCGCCTTTTCGACATGGACGCCGAAGTATCGTGGTTGATCGGGGCGCCGAAGGTGAAAGCGACAATCTGATGGTCTACGCAAATGGCTCCTCCAATAAGTCCTAATTCATCGTAATGATTCAAGGCGTAGATTATGGAACGGCGTTCGTCGTTCAGATCCTCCTCGTCATTATCTTCCCGGTTGGCCTTGTACCATTTGCATTCGAGCTGGAGGCATTCGGGAACCAGTTCCGGTGTGATAGGGATATATTTGTAGGAATACTTCTTATTGAAGTTGTTGATATGATTGCGTTTTGCCTGGTATTTTTTCCCTTTCAGGTTGCCAAGTCTTCACGCAAATAGATGTAATCGAAATAATCTCGTTCGGGTATATAGAAAAATCCTCCGGGGATTGCTTTTTCGAGTTCTTCTTTGGCATCGGGCGTTACGCCTAACATACAGAGCGGATGGCCTTGTTCGAGCGAGTCGGCTTCCAACAGGTCGATTGCTTGTTTCAGGTTGCCTTGACCTGTAGGCGTCATATAAGCGACCCTCGTTTTATTTTCGATCCAGAAGCGGATCAGCAGACAGCCCTCAACAATGGCGAACTCGCTATCGTAGAGGAATCGCCAACTACAAATGTTGGCAAATGAATAATCGCAATTCTTGTAATTACTCGGTATCGTAAAGGATGTTATAATATCTCTATCTTCGATTCCGATCGGTTTAAACGGTATCTTCATCTTTTTCTTTTTTGATGTGCAAATATAAAACTAATAAATATCAGTGAATGTTTAGAATGGAAATAATAATGGCAATATGAAGATCATGACGATTCCCATAATGATTTGCAAGGGCATGCCGACTTTGACATAATCCATGAATGTGTACTTGCCCGCCGACATGACCAGAGCGTTCGGAGGAGTCGAGAAGGGAGAGGCGAAGCACATGCTCGCACCTACCGTTACGGCCAGCAGGAACGGGTAGGGGCTGACCCCGATTGCCAAGGCCGATTGCAACGCGATGGGAGCTACCAGTACCGCTGTTGCCGTATTACTGATGAACATGGTGAGTAGAGAAGTCGTGAAATAGATTCCCGCCATAAGGACAAGTGGCCCGTAATCACCCAATCCGCTTACCAGTTTTTCCGATATCAGGTTGGAGGCTCCTGTCTTTTCGAGGGCAAGCGACATCGGGAGCATGGCGGCTATCAGTACGATGCTTTCCCAGTTGATCGTCTTGTAGGCGTCTTCTACATTACGGAAGCAGCCTGTCAGTACCATCAAGATCGCTGCGATTAGGACGGCTGCGACCGGAGGAATCGGAATGAAATCGAATACCATTGCCGCGATCATGCAGATCATGATCAGGGCGGCGACAGGTGCTTTGTAGTCCAGCGTGACTTTGGATGCTTCTTCGACAGGTTGTCCGAGGACTACCCATTGAGACTGCTTATGCTCATGCGGGCGATGCTATCCCATGTGCCCTGTATTAGGAGGATGTCGCCGGAGTGCATCTTTACCTCTTTTATGTCAGACAGGATATATTCGTTTTTCCGTTGTATGCCTAATATGTTGACTCCATATTTATCCCTGAAACCGGAATCTTTGACCGCTTTATTGATCAATTTGGAATCCGGCATCAACAAGACTTCGGCGATACCGATCTCCTGCACACTCAGTTTTTCGTTGGACGGTCCGCCGGCGAACTCGGTGACTCTCGATTCTGTGAGCGACAGTCTGTTTTCACGGGCAAACAGTTCGATCTTGTCGAATGCTCCGAAGACATATAAGATATCGTTTTCTTTCAGTTCTGTGTCCGGACCGGCCAATTTTTGATCCACGGTCTTCATGAAGCGGCCCTGTGACGGCGATTTTTCTTCGTATTTCGAGGATCGTCAGATTGTATGTTTGTGTGATATTGAGTTTCTGTAATGTCTTATTGCAAACCAGGGAACCGGAGGTGACTCTCAAGCGGTAGAGATTGTCGGAGAGTTGGTATTTCTGTGCCAGTTCTTTTGGAGTGCGGCCGCCGGAAGTCTCTTTTTTATTGTTGTCGTCTTTTTTTGCTAGGAATATTTTACTGAGCGGGATCAGGATAATGATCCCAGTCAGCACGCAGACCAATCCGACCGGAGTGAAAGAGAAGAACGAGAGGTTGTCGAACCCGGCGTTCTTCAAAGCTTCCTGCACGACGAGGTTGGGAGGCGTACCGATCAGGGTCGCCATTCCTCCCATGCTGCTTGCGAAAGCGAGAGGCATCAGGAAGCGGCTGGGGTTTATGTTGGCATTCATCGCCATACTGACCACGATGGGTAACATCAGGGCCACAGTTCCGGTGTTGCTGACAAAGGCTCCTATGAAGGCTGTCACAACCATAATTAGAATGAATAATTTCAATTCGCTTTTTCCTGCCAACTGGAGTATTTTGCTGCTGATCATCTTGGCCAGGCCAGTTTTAAAGATGGCTCCCCCGACCACGAACAAGCCGACCATCATGATTACGATCGGATTTGAAAAACCGGATAATGCTTCTTCAGGAGTTAAAATCTTACAGATCATGAGGAGTACGAGTGCGCAGAGTGCGACGAGGTCCGAGCGTATCTTCCCGTTCACGAAAAACAAGGCGGAGAGCGCTAAAATGACGAGAGTTGTTATCATAAAATGTTATTAATAAGGTTTTAACTTAATCTAAAAAGACTTGTATGTATTAAACTAATAACTATCTTTAAATGTTCGAAGTGAAATGATTTTATTCTAAAGTGAGAAGGAAATGAATACAGATAAAATATTACCGATCGACCTCTATCATGCCGTGTCGACTGCGAATTTGACATTGGAAAGTACTTTAAAGATCATTCACGTTGAAGTCGGGCAGGATCATGAACTGTTGCCTTTGGAACCGGGAACTCTTGCTGTGATCTGCCGGGGAGGAAAGTTCGAATGCAAAGCACTTGGAAAAGAAATCTCCATAGTTGCCGGACAGGTGTTCCTGGCGTCTGTGGAAGATGTGAGTGACATATCCCGTTTTTCGGAGACAGGTTTTGAAGGGATCGTGATCTATGCCGGTAGTGATCTGCTGATCAATCGGCAACGTCTGATGTTCCGGACGATTACACCAGACGAACTGGAGGAGTCCGGGCTTATATCCGGCTGATGCAGTCACAAATCGAGCGAATGAGCGATGTCCGTGTCAAAGTGGTGGAATCGCTTTTGCGTGCCTTATTTTCTTCCTCCAGCAGGGAGGACATCTGGCGGACGACCGGGATAGCGAGGTTCCGCCTTTCTTCCACAATTTCGCCTTGCTGATTAGTCGTTATCATCATTATCCGGTTTATTATTTTGCCGAGAAGTTGGGAATGACTTCGACGGAACTGAATAACAAATGCAAATCGCATTCCGGTATTTCGGCTGCGGAATGGATCAGCCAGTATGTATTGCTTGAGGCGAAAGACTTACTGATTAAACTCGACTGAGACTTCCGCATGCATGATGCTTAACTTCTCTAATTATGATACTTTTGCGCGTTGGTTCAGGCGGCATACGGGAGAGTTGCCAGGGAACTGGAGGTAATGGAATTTGAAAATTGAGAATTGAAAATTAAGATACCATGAAATGGACATTTGAGAATGCGAAAATAAAGGGGCGGATCGTCTTGACCGATTCGCTCCATGAAGACCCGGATCTTCTGAAAGACAAAACGCTGTATAAATTTATATGGGTGGATTCCGGCGAAGTGAAGTTGGATATCGATCATCAGCATGTTGTTTTGAAGAAGGGACAACTCGTTCCGCTTTCCCATTTGCATCATTTGGAGTTTCTGCGCATCGAAGGCAAATGCTATGCTTTGATGTTCAACGGCAATTTCTACTGTATACATGGCAACGACCATGAGGTGTCGTGCAACGGGTTGCTGTTTCACGGTTCATCGCATGTGCTGACTTTTGTCCTTTCGGAAGATGAAGGCGGAAGATCGACACGCTGACGAGGATCATGCAAGAGGAGTTTCTCAGTACCGATCACCTGCAAGACGAGATGCTCCGGGTACTGTTGAAACGGTTTATCATATTATGTACGCGAATAGCGGAAGACCGGCAGGGAGCTGTTCGGGAGAACAGCCTTCAGTTCGAGACGATCCGCAAATTCTATGTCTTGGTCGATACCTATTTTAAGGAGAAAAAACAGGTGCAGGAATATGCGGACATGCTGAACAAATCCCCGAAGACACTGGCAAATATCCTTTCCGCCTATCAGCAGCCTTCCGCCATCCGTATCATCCATAACCGCATTCAGGCTGAAGCCCGGCGTTTACTGCTTTATACGGCTAAAAGCTCTAAAGAGATCGCTTTGATGCTAGGGTTCGAAGACCAGGCTGCGTTCAGCCGTTTCTTTAAGAACGCAGCCGGACTAAGCGCGACCGAATATCGCCACCAATATAAAAAATGATAATAGTGGCGATGACGGGCTGGTCGCTTGTCCGGGTTGTAGTATCCGCTTATTGCCGGTATTTGCAACAACCCGGCAGTTGGTCGTAGACGGCTTGATCCGCTTTATAAGTATCCGTGTCGTGCCCCGCTTTGGCAATAGCTTTGCTAATAGCGTCCACAGATGTTTTGGACGGATCGTACTGTAGATGTATCATCTGTTTTTCCTTATCCCAATGAGCCGATGAAACGCCGTTTACACTTTTGGCTGCTGTTTCGATGCGTTGTTTACACATGTCGCAGGAACCTTTTACCCCGAACATGGCATGCTCGCCTGCCGGTTCCGGTTGTGCTGCGGATATACCGTGCGCGGCATGCCCTTCGTGACCGCTCATCGTATGCCCTGCATGGCCGCTCATCGGTTGTGCTTCGCCGTCATTGTTCATCATCGACTGTTTCCCTTCGAGTTGGGCGCTGGCGTCTATCGAGAATACGCCGTTGGTTACGACCTCTTCTCCTTCGGACAATCCTTCAGGATGACGTAGGCATTACCGAGGGACGGTCCCAATTCGACTTCGCGCATCAGGAAAGTAGGGGTAGGCGCGTCAGGCTGCCTGACATAGACGATAGAACGTTTTCCGGTCCAGAGAACGGCAGTCTGCGGCACGACGATCCGGTCCTTATAGCCTTGAAGGGGGCATTGACCTCGGCGGTCGCATACATTTCCGGTTTTAGCTCCATCCGGCTGTTGGCTACTTCCACACGGACACGTGCCGTACGGGTGGACGGTTGATGATCGGATCGATAAAAGCGATTCGTCCCATATATGTCTTACCGGGAAGGGCCTGCAAAGTAAAATGAACCTGGTCGCCTCTATTCAGGAAAGGAAGGTCCACTTCGAAAGCATCGAACATCGCCCATACGTTTGACAGGTTAGCGATGTCGAACAGTACGGCTCCCGAAGCAACATAATCACCTTGGCTTACCCGTTTAGTCATCACGATCCCGCTTACGTTCGCTTTGATCTCGACGAGCGGGGAAACGGTTCCCGACTGTTCGATCGCTCCTATTTGGGCATCCGTCATTTTCCAGAGACGGAGTTTTTCGCGAGCCGCCTGGATAAGAGCGGGCTGCTGCATCTTGATGGCTTCTAAAAGTTCCTGTTGGGCGGTGAACAGTTCGGGTGAATAAAGGATGGCAAGTGTTTGTCCGGCTCGTACACTCTCACCGGTAAAATTGATGTTGAGTTGTTCGATACGTCCGCCTACGTGCGCTGTCTGTGACTGTAAGCTTTGTTCGTTCGGGGCGATCTTGCCGTACAGGCGGACTGTCTTGACTGGGTTTTCCCTGCTGACCTTTGAAGTCTGCACGTCTGCCAGGCGGCCGCCTCTTCCGATAACTGGATTGCTTTCGGGTCGGAGTTCTCTCCTCCGCCGCTTCCTTTACGGACCGGGATCAAGTCCATCGCGCAGATCGGGCATTTGCCGGGTTTATCCTGGCGTATCTGGGGGTGCATGGAGCAGGTCCAGACGCCCGTCTCGTCCTGCACGAGGTCGTGACTGTGTCCTTCGTGCATCTCATGCCCCTCATGGGTAGCCGGAGCGGGGCTTTCGGACGGGCTGAACAACAACCAGCCGACTAATAAGCCGGCACAGGCTACTATTATATATTGAACCGGTTTGCTTTTTATTATTTCATTTATCTTTTTCATCTTGTTATTCATTTACGGAGTTGAT
>ENA-OQCS01000826-OQCS01000826.1-human-gut-metagenome-genome-assembly--contig:-NODE-826-length-17068-cov-2.128446_pt1 | contig 17068 bp, 35 predicted proteins | sample MGYA00242757_ERZ504575 | MGnify/ENA primary metagenome ERZ504575 (study PRJEB26092, sample SAMD00036297) | human gut metagenome | host: Homo sapiens | study: EMG produced TPA metagenomics assembly of...
TTGGGAGAACGGGACGCCGGACTACGCGACACTGTACGACGCCCGAATACACGCTCTGGCTGGAGGAAACAGGCACGGCAAGTGGTCATGACCGGCCGCGACGACCACCACCTCGGCGTCGTCCCTGTTGTGCAGTTCCTCAACCGTCCGCGCGCCGGCGACTTCCTTGGCGAGAGCGAGATGGCGACGTGGTGCGGCCGACAGACATGGCCGCACGCGCCATCCTCGACCTGCAGATCGCCATGGAAACTCACGCGGTGCCAGGAAAATGGGCGATCGGCGTCACGCACAACGACTTCATCGACGCGAAGACCGGACAGCCGGCATCGGCGATAAAGACCTATTTCAACTCGATGCTCACCTCCAAGAACGCGAACGCGAAATTCGGCCAGTTCACTGCATCCGACCTGTCGAACTTCAAGACGGTCATCGACCTGCTGAGCGAGCAGATGAGCGCCATCACCGGTCTTCCGATGCGTTATTTCGGAATGAACACCGCCAATCCGGCAGCCGAGGGAGCCATCCGCGCCGACGAGCTGAGACTGGTGAAGAACGTCGAGCTGAAGAACGCCGTTGACGGCGATGCGTGGTCGCAGGTCATGGCCGTGGCGCACAAGCTCGCCACCAGCGACGACATTAACGCGAACCTGGTGCGCTGCGACTGGAGGATCCGAACACGCCGACCTACGCTCAGCGTGCTGATGCGATCACGAAGCTCATGGCGTCCGGCATCCTTTCCCGCGAGGGCATGGGACGAGCTTGGCTGGAGCGAGGCCCGCAAGGACAAGGAGCGCGAGTACTTCGCCAAGCAGATCAGCGAATCCTATGGCCAATTCATGAAGGACGTGGACTATGGCGGCGACGATGGCGGGGCAGACGCTTCCGCAGGAGGCGACGGCGCAGAACCGTCTGCTGCGCAGTCGAAGCAACCGGCTGGCCGCGACGGTGCTCAGACTGTGGCATAAGCACGCGCAACCAGACTTCGACATCGCCTTCGCGGACATGATGCCCGAACTTTTCCGCGCATTGGACACGGCGCAATACCACACCGCCTCCGACGCGATCGCATCGACGCCGAAAATCATGGAACGCTTCGACGTGAACGCAGCACACCCGGAATACAAGCCGGATCCATGGCAGTGGGTCGGCGTGAACGGCAACGGCATGGATACCGTGGACGCGATGTGGACGGCGATCACCATCGGCAAGCAGGCCGTATCCAACGGCGCCCCGGTGGACGTGGCCATGGACCGCATAGGCGTGACCTTGGTGCTCAGGACGCGCACCATGCTGGCGGACACTCACCGGTCGGCCACAAGCATGACCGCTCGCGGCATCTGCTACCAATCCACCTACGTGCGCGGCCTGACACCGCCGAGCTGCGGAAGATGCGTCATCCTCGCCGGACAGCAATGCGGCAAGACGCCTTTCGAAAGCATCCGCACTGCGACTGCATCGCCGTCTACACCGGCCCGAAAGCACCGGCAAACGCATGCACCAGTCCAAGCGAATACCTTGATTCACTGGATGAAGTCCAGCTCGCCAAGTCCTTGGCGGAAGGGCCACGCCCGAGCTACGCGGACGGAGCCGACCTCAACCAGCTGGTTAACGCCCAACGCGGCATCCGCACCGCCCAGATCGACGGGCGGAACATCAAGTACACGACCGAGGGCACCACGCGCCATGGATTCGCCGCATCACGCATGATCGGCTCCGGATACGCCAAGGAATTCGTCAAGAACGGCGGACGGTACACAAAGGTCGACAGGCCGCGTCTCATGCCAGAGACCATTTACGCACGCTGCGGCGACGATCATGAGAAGGCCTTGAGCATGCTCTACAAGTACGGCTGGATCCTCTAGCCGAAATCGAATTTTTCACCGGCATCGCGATGGTGTCGGCGCCGGCACGCGATGTGACGGCCAAGGAAACCACAAGGAGAAAACACAATGCATAGGAAATGGTGGAATCTCATCCGCATCCGCACCATCGAGACCGGTGCCGAACCGGGCGGCGGAGAGCCGCCGCAATCCGACCCACAGGCGAATACCGGCGGCGAAGGCGACGAGAAGCTCGGCGAACACGGCATGACCGCGCTCAAGAACGAGCGCAGGGCCAACAAGTCGCTGCGCGAACAGCTCGCCGCCGCGAACGCCAGAATCAAAGAGTTCGAGGATCGCGACAAGACCGACGCGGAAAAGGCCAGCGAGAGGATCGCCAGCTTGGAGAAGTCCAACAACGGCAATGCCGCGAAGGCACTGCGATACGAGGTCGCCGTCGACAAGCAATTGCCGAAGGTCTTGGCGGAACGTCTGCAGGGATCCACTCGCGAGGAGCTGGAAGCGACGCGGACAGCCTGCTGAAGCTCGTCAACGTGCAGAACAAGCCGAACGTCAAGCCCGACCCGAGTCAGGGCAAGGGCGGCGACCCGAAGCCGCACAGTCTCTCCGAAGCCATTTCCGCATATTACAAGTAACCGATTCCTTAGGAAGGAGACAACCTTATGGCTGTCACTCTCGCAGAGGCGAAGAACAACGCCCTCGAAGACTACGACCCCTTCGTCATCGACGAATTTCGAAAGTCCAGCGTCATCCTCGATTCCCTCATCTTCGATGATGCCGTGAACCCTGCAGGAGGCGGCGCGACGCTCGACTACTCCTACCGTCGACAGGAGACCCAGCCCACCGCCGAATTCCGCGCCATCAACACGGAATACTCGCCGAGCACCACTACGACCAAGAAGTACAGCACCACACTCGCCGTGCTCGGCGGCGCCTTCGAGATCGACCGAATCCTCGCGAACATCGGCCCGAAGATCCGACGAGGTGACACGCAACATCAATGAAAAGGTGAAGGCCGCGATAACCCTGTTCCAGGATACCGTGATCAACGCGACGTTGGCGTGAACGATAAGGCCTTCGACGGCCTGGACAAGGCTCTCACCGGCTCAAGCACCGAGATGAAGCCCACCTCCGGCACCTACGACTGGACCGACCTCGAAGGAGAGAAGGGCAACAAGGCCATCGACACGCTCGACGAATTCCTTGACCTGCTTGACGGCACGCCGACCATCGTGGTCGGCAACAAGAAGGCCCTTGCCCGCGTCCGTGCATGGTGCGCCGCACCAGCATGTACGTGCGCGAACCGATCGATGGTCTCGCCAACTCGAACGGCCGTCCGATCAGCCGCGAATCCTATGGCGGCATCCTCTTCGCCGACGCGGCGAGAAGGCCGGCAGCAACGATCCGATCATCCCCATCGCCACAGACGGCACCACTAGCCTGTACGCGTACCGCGTTGGCTTGGACGGCTTCTGCGGCATCACCACCACCGACGGCACCCTCGTGAAGACCTGGCTGCCTGACTTCACCCAGCCGGGCGCAGTGCATCGCGGCGAGGTCGAGCTTGGTCCGGTCGGCGTCGCATTGAAGGCCACCAAGGCTGCGGCCGTGCTTCGTAAGATCAAGGTCAGGTGATCATGATGTGGCGAATCGAAGCTCCGAATAATGAGTACAACGGCGTCACCGCAGGCGTGACCTTCGTCGGTGGCGTCGGTGAGACCGACGTGGATCCGTCCGACTATTTCCAGCGTCACGGCTACACGGTGGCCGAGGTGCAGGCCGACGAACCGAGTACGGTCGCCGACGCCGCGAAGCCGAAGAAGAAGACCAGTGCGAAGGATGGTGAATGATGAAGGAGACCACGAACGGACGTCACGAGAACATGATCCCGGCAAGCGCGGTGTATGTGCCGCAGACGGGCGGCGTAGCTAAGCCGCTCGATACGGTGCTGTCCGGCATGCCCGCCAAGCAGGCTGCTGCGGTGAGTGACGCCACCACAGGTCAGGAGATGGCCACCATCAACGCTTTGCTGGCCAGCCTGCGCAACGCCGGTATCATCGCGAAGTGATTCCATGACCTGGGCGCAAATCGACGATGTCGCAGTTGAACTCGGCCGCGACATCGCCTCCGACAGCACCGAAGGCAGCAGATCGGGAAATGCTCCGCCGCGCCGAAATGATGATCCGCAACCGCATCCCAGTGCTGGACGAATGGTGCGCGGACGCGAGATATCAGGAAACCGTCATCGAAGTGGAATCCGCAGCGTCGCACGCAAGCGCTCAACCCGGAGCGTGAGCAGCACCATGCTGCAGATCGACGACGGTAACATGCAGACCAGCATCGACAGCTCGCGCAGTCGCGGCGAGATCTCCATCCTTGACGAGGAATGGGACATGCTGCTGAAACGCGTCAGCAGCGATCTCGCTACGGCGGTCATCGCTCCGGAACCCGTGGTCATCCCGCTGCCGCACTACCCCTACGACTACTGAGGAGGTTGACATGCCAAGCATGGCACCTCTCATCAGAGCCCTGCCGAAACTGCGCCAGATGGCCGAAAGCCTCATGACCGACCAGTGCGTCGTCACCCGCATCGGAGACACCACAACGGATTCGGCTACGGGACTGCCGACCACCGGCACGGAGAAGGTGTACGAAGGCAGCTGCAAGGTGCAGACCAGCGGCGGCCTCGCCAGCGAGCAGACCGAAGGCAGCGCAGCACAAGCCATGGGCGCCGTCTCGTTGGTCTGGTCTTTGTACGTGCATTTCCATACGGCACTCCAGGCATTCGCGCCGGTGACGTGGTGGAAGTCACGGACTCCGCGAATCCGCTGCTCGTCGGCAGGCGGCTCAGGCTCGTCTCGCCTCAAAGCGAGAAGACGCACGCCACCGCCTGCGTTGGAATGTGAAGGAGGACGCATGAGTGGACTGTTCGACGTTTCGCAGTTGACGGCCTTCGCGACAAGCTGCTCGCCAAAGGCGTCGCCCGCCGCGCGGCCATCACCATGGCCGTGAAGAAAGGCGCGCAGAACGTCAAGAACGACATCCGCGAAGACCTCGCCAGCTCCGGCAACAAGGCATTCCGACGCATCCCTATCACCTACGAGGTGAAGGAAGCGCCGGGACGCATCACAGCCGAGATCGGCCCGTCGAAGGGTGGCGCCGGCAGCCTCGCCAACATCGCCTTCTTCGGCACCGCGCGTGGCGGCGGCACGCACCGGTTCTACGAGCATGGCGAGGAAGAGCTTCCGAAGCTCGCGGAGTACGTGGCGCGTGCGGCCGTGGAGGTGGTCTGAATGAAGTCGATCATGACGTTGACCGACACGATTCTCGATCATATCCCGAAGCCGGCGACTGGCTGGGCCGTGTACCGGCAGACGGCGCCTAAGCCTACGGAGAAGCCGCCGTGGGTGATTGAGACGGTCACGACCAACGGTCATATCGTCGGGGAGACGCAGCATGTGCATTGCGGCATCGGCACTTTGACGGTGCGCATCGTGAGCACTACGGCCGATTCCGTCAACGTGCTGGCCGATGACCTCATGATTCCAGACTTGCTGGCAAACGGTTCGTCGCGCAGGGGTTCGACACCGGCTGTCTGACGTTGTTTTCCGATTCCGGCGCTTATGCGGCCGGACTTACCGCAGAGGATACGGCGCTGCTTTACCAGTGTCGTCTTCTTACTTTCAAATTCAACTGGTCACGCATGTGACCGCTAAAACCAATGTTTCCAACCTCTTGCGGCATTAGCGCGAGGGGTTTCGTCTTAAGGAGCGAATATGGTCCTCAATCTAGGCGTGGAGATTCCATCCACCCCCGCCGACGGCAAGGTCAACACAATCTGGGTGCCGTCCATCAAGAACATCAACAAGCCGACCGCCGCGAGATCGCGCCGGCACCGACCTGTCGAATTATGTGACACTGGGCGGCTGGTCCTGCTCTCCAAGCCAGGACACGATCAGTGACCAGCGCGAGAACTCGTCCATGGACTACGAAAACCGGGGCGCAAGAAGATCTCCGGCCCGTCCGTCGAGGTCATCGACAACACCAACACTGAGCACGCCAACCAGAACACCGCAATGGAAACGCTCAAGGAAGGCGCGGAAGGCTATTTTGTCCGTCGATATGGCAAGGACACCGATTCCACTTTCGTGGCCGGCGACGTGGTCAACATCTACGCCGTCCGCATCGGCATGAGTGCCAAGGACGCGATCGCCGCCAACACGGTGCTGCGCTCCAAGGTCAACTTCACCATCAAGGCGCCCGGCTGGGCGGAGAACGTGAAGGTCTCCTGACAATTCTTCCCGCGTCGGACTTTGTTCCTTTCGCCGGTGCGGGACACTCTTTTTTCTCTTTCCCAGTAAAGGAACATGAATCTTGAAGCGAAGGAACACATATGCTTAAGTCACCAGCGCACGCGTGAGGTCGACATCATCCTCAACCAGCAGATCGCTGAGGACATCGCCAGATGGGTGATGCGCTGGCCGAGGAGGCCACGCGCGAACAGATTACGGAGGCTGGCACGAACCGGCAGGCGAAGGCCACCGCGCGGCGCATCGAAGAGCTACGCGAACAGGCGGATGCGGAGACATTGAAGCTCACGTTGCGGGCATTGCCGGTGAGCAAGTGGGCGCAGGTGTTGGCCGCGCACCGCAATGAGAACGGCACGAACGACATGTTCGGCACCGCAGCCGCGGCATTGCCGCTCATGCTTGATTCCGCGACCATCGGCGGCAAGCCGGTGGCCGACGAGGACAAGACCGAACAGGCGTTCCGCGCATTGTTCGACGAACTCACCGATGGCCAGTTCACGCCGCTCTGGCAGGCCATCGCCGAACTGAACGGCACCGCAGCGGACCCAAAAGCGGCATTCGACCTCGCCTCGAAGGTTCTCCACAACTAGTTGAGGATCTTAAGATCTGCCGCCAGCTCGGCATCAGCTATAAGCGTTTCATGGGCTGGCGCCCGAGTGCGGGCGATGAGGTCGAATGGGATGAGACGGAGCGTAATTGGATGCGCTCGTTGGCGGAATACGAACGGTCATTATGCCCCATGTGCGGGTTGCCGCGCTCGATCTGCCAAGACCCGAAGGCCGAACTTACATTGCATGCCGAAACCAGCGTCTGCTGGGCCACTGCGCACATGCAGCAGGCCATGAAACGGTGGACAGAGCCAACGGCAGGGACAATCCGGCCGCGAACGCTTGGTGGCGCATTTGACTGATTTTTGGAGGATGCTTTGGCGGAGAACAAGAACATCGTCATCCGGTTGATGGCAGACACAGCCTCATATGAGGCGGCGATGACCCGCGCCGGAAGCACCGCGAGAACAGTCGCTTCGGGCATGGAGAACACCGGACGCAAGTCCGCGCTCATCGCCAGCGGCATGACCGCAGCAGGTTTGGCCGTGGCCGCGTTCGGCGTGGCCGCAGTCAAGATGGCCGCAGACTTCGACCAGCAGATGAGCACCGTCCAGGCGAACACCGGCGCGACCAGCGCCCAAATGGACCAGCTGCGTGCCGCCGCCATCGAAGCAGGAGCATCGACCGTCTATTCCGCTTCGGATTCCGCCGACGCGATCAACGATCTCGGCAAGGCCGGCATGAGCGTCACTGATATTCTCACAGGCGGCTTGTCTGGCGCTTTGAATCTGGCCGCGTCCGATGGAATGGCCGTTGGAGATGCCGCCGAATACATGGCCAACGCGTTGAGCATGTTCCACCTGAAAGGGTCCCAGGCTTCCCAAGTGGCCGATACCTTGGCGGCTGGCGCCGGCAAGGCCGTCGGCAATGTCTCCGATTTCGGCGAGGCGTTGAACAATTGCGGCGCCCAGGCGAACAGTTTCGGCATGAACGTGCAGGAGACCACCGGCGTTCTTGCCCTGTTCGCGCAGAACGGCACCATCGGAGCCGAGGCCGGCACCCAATTGAATAGCATGCTGATGAAGCTGGCCGCGCCGTCCGCCGAAGCCGCCAATACGATGAAGGAATTGGGCATCAGCGCATATGACGCTCAAGACCATTTCGTCGGCATGGCGAATTTCGCCGGACAGTTGCAGAAGGCCGAAAAGAACCTGACTGACGAGCAGCGCAATCAGGCGAACGCGACAATTTTCGGTAGCTATGCCATCAAGCCGCGAACTACTTGTATGAGGCGGGCGAGTCCGGTGTCAACAAGTGGACGAAGGCCGTATCCGAAAGCGGGTACGCCGCCGAGCAGGCGGCCGCGAAGAACAACAATCTCAAGGGTGATCTGGAGAATCTGAGTGGTTCGATGGAATCCTTGATGATTTCCGTCGGTGAGGGCGCTCAGGGGCCTTTGCGCAAGATGGTGCAGGGTCTGGACACGCTTGTAGACGCGTTCGCCGGTTTGCGTCCGGAGCGCAGCAGACCATCGTGGTCATGGCATCATTGGCCGGCGTGTTCGGAGCCGTGCACAAGGCCGCGGGCAATCTCAACGGCAGCACCAGCACGATGGCCAACAACATCGGTCTGGCCATCGACCCGATCCAACGCATCAAGACGGCGCTCGCATCCGCGCAGACCGCCTTCCAGATGTTCAAGGCATCTTCGATGAGCGCTTCCGAGCAGATGGAGCGTTCGGCACGTCCGCTTCCAAGGCTCAGTTGAAGACCGCTGGTTTCAAGGCGGTCGGCAGCAGTGTCATGAGCCTGCTTGGCGGCCCGTGGGGCATCGCCCTGACGGTGGCCGGCGTGGCGTTATCGGCTTTCATCAGCCGCCAGCAGAAGGCCAAGGAAGCCGCCGAGCAATTGCAGTCGCTCTGGAATCCGGCAGCAACATCAGCGAGACCATCGCCGGAGCCTATCAGGATATGAGCAGTGGCGGTGTCAAGTTGACCACATGGCTTGACAAGGCGGGCATCAGCCTGACCGACATGACCAGCGCAGCCATGGGGAACGAAGCCGCGTTGAAGCGCGTCAACAAGCAGATCAAGGAAATCGACAAGCCCGGCATTGGCGGAACTGCGGCAGCCGCCATCAAGAAAGCCCTGAAAGAGGAATCAAAGGCCTACGATGATGCTTCCAAGAAGGCCAATGAGAAAAGCAAGGCCGCCAAGAACGCGGTGGATGCTGACGGAAAGTCTGCATCGGCAGCGAAGGAAGCTGCCAGCGCGAACAAAGAGCTTGGCTCTTCCGCTTCCGATGCGTCCGAGGGAATCGACGATCTGGTTCAGGCGCTGTTTGGTTTGGAATCGGGCAATCTGACTGCAGACCAGGCGGTCGACCAGCTGAACCAGAAGATCGGCGAACTGTCCGACACCTGCAAGGACAATGGCGTGGTGTTCGACCAGAGCGGCAATCTGCTCGACAGGTTTTCAGAGCAGGGCACCAAGACCAAGCAGGCGTTGGAGGACATCGCCAGCAGCGCCCAGAACGCTGCGGAAAAGATTCTCAAGCAGGGCGAGAGCACCAATTTCAGCAGCGATGAGATCGAACGTGCGAACGGCGTGCTCCAGGATGCTCGTGACGCGATCATCCGGCAGGCCGAAGCCTCGGGCATGAGCGAACAGGCCGCTAACGCTTGGCAGACCGTTGGGGGTTGAGTTCCGATAGAATCAAGCTTCCATCGACAATATCAAGAAGACCGCCGACAACAACAAGGCGAAGCTTGATGTTGACGATTCCAAGGCCAAGTCGAAGACCAAGGGCGCGGAAACCAACCTTGACAAATTCAACAAGAAGATAGCGAAGGCCAAGCTCGACGCCGACGCCAAGAAAGCCACGGCCAGCGCCAAGAAGGCGCAGAAGATGATGGACGACTTCAACAGGAAGCACGTCAACGCCACCATCGACGCGACCGACAAGGCATCCAAGAAGGCGAACACCGCATCCAAGAACATCGGAAAGCTCAACGGCAAGAAAGCCACAGCCAGACTCGACGCGAAGGACAACGCCTCGCCGAAGGTAGACAAGGCCAACGCGAAGAAACTGTCAAACAAGCGCAACACCTTGGATTCCACCGACAGGCAACGCCGAAGACGAACGCCGCGAACGCGAAGAGGCTCAACAACAAGAAGAACACCCTCAATTCGGCCGACAAGGCCGGACCGAAGGTAGACGCCGTTAACCGCAAGAAGCTGAACGACAAGAAGAGCACCGCATCGGTCAACGACCAGGCGACTCCGGTGCTCCGCTCCATCAACAACTTCAAGATTGCGGACAAGAGCTTCACCGTCACGGAAAAGACGAAGAAGGTGGGCGGCTACACCGGTGGAATGTTCACTGACGGCGCCTTCCAGCAGTTCGCCGGAGGTGGCATGTTCTCCGGCTACGTGGATCCGGCGTGGGCGCCCGGCAATGGTTTGAGCGACAGCGTGTATCTGCTCAACGCTCGTCTCGCTGCGGGCGAGTACACGCACAATGCTGCGGCCACGGCCTATTACGGCGTCGATACCATGCGCCTGCTGAACGAGCGGAAGATTCCACGTGAAGTGTTTGCCACAGCCAATCAGATGACAGGCAATCAGGTCAGCGTACAGGTTGATACCGCTTCCGTGGTGGCGGCGATAACCAGCCTGCACAACGATCTTGGCGCGATTATCAGCGCCGCGTCCGATGATTCGACAGTCAGCGACCGCGACTTGGGGAGGTTGATCCGAAAATATGCGCGAGCTTAAATACACGTCGCATGATGCACGGTCATCGACCTCAACGCCGATGATCTGTGGGTGGCTGACCTGCAGGAAATGCGAGGGTACGCATGGACGTACACGCTAGCCACGCGCGACATCAAATCGGTGAGCAGAAACGCTTCGACGGCGAAAATGACCGTCCGCACCACGGATCCGTCAAGATTGGACATGGTGCAGACGTCTTTCGACTCGGACGTGCAGGCCGTTACGCCAGGCATGTTGACCGTCGACGGCGAATGGTCCCAGAGGGCGTATGTCGTCGGCTCATCGCTTGGTCTGGTGCCTTGGCCGGCCTATGCGCAGACTGACTACACGGTCGTCTTGTGCGATGGCGTCTGGGCGTCGCGCGCTGCCGGTGCAGCATTTCTTTCCGATGACGGCAGGCACCGGCTCGCAGATTGACCTTCCACTGGACTTGCCGACCGATTTGGCTCCATCAAGAATCGCTTTGACGGTGCATAATCCGACCGGCAAGGCCGCCGAGTTCACTGCGATCATTTTCGGCCCTTGCGTCAACCCGTCTTTCCAGATTGGCGGCAACACTTACGCGGTTGATGTGACAGTGCCGGAAGGCGGTCATGTGTCGCTGTCGGCCACTGGATTGCGGAAGTCGATAACGTTGACAGCCGAAAACGGCGACGTTTCGGATGTTTTCGACAAGGGCGTACGCGGCAACGGCAGTGGAAGCGGCTCATATGTTTTCGAGCCGATACCGTCCGGAGATTCGCTGTTGACGGTTTCCGGCAATTATGGCATCGATTTGACCATGTTCGACGTTTCTGGAGGTGTGCCTTGGCTGACGTTATCCTCGCCGACGGCAAGCTGACGCCACATGCGAGCGTATCGCAGGTGACGCTGGACTGGCTTGCGGCACGGACGAAAACGACTTCGAACTGACCATCGATGATCCGGATGCGCCGGAAATTGAACGTGGCTGGTATTTCTGGCTTGACGGAAGTGATGTTGGAGCCGAATAGTCGATCGTCGCGTGTCCGTCGCCGGAGGAACTTCCACGACAACCTGGATCGGCCAATCGTGGACTGGCATGTTGGCGGCGAAGATATTGCAGCCGGATGCGAATCAGGATTACCTGACCGTCTCCGGCAAGCTGCCTGACATCCTCAAAAACCTTTTGAAGCGCATCGGCTTGGATACGGTTTTCACTGTCGATTCCTCCGATGCTTCCATTTTGTCGAATTGGATGTTTCAGAATCCACGTTATGTGGACGCCTACACCGGCTTGCGCACATTGCTTGCATCATGTGGCCGCAGGCTTGATTTCAAAGTGTCCGGCAACAAGATCCTGCTTGGTATCGTGCCGGTGCAGACCATCACGAACACGATCGATTCCGACTTGGTGGATTTCAAGGCCGAAACCAACCGTCGCGCGGTGAATCATCTTATCGGCCTTGGCTCGCAGGAGCTCAAGAACCGTCTGGTGGTTAATTATTTCGCGGATGCGACCGGCGTGGTGAGTCAGACGCAGACATTCGTTGGCGCCGATGAAGTATGCGCCACATACGACTATTCCAACGCGGATTTGTCCACGCTGCAATCCGAGACGAAGAAGCATCTGCAGGAATTGCAGACCGGTGGCTCGGTCGAGGTGACGTTGTCCGATGAGGTCGGCGATGGTCTGCGTGTGGATGACAAGATTGTTGCGGCGGATCAGTCTTCCGGCATCAACGTCACCGCCGTTGTGACGAAGCGGATCGTGAAAATCGATTCCGGGATTTTGACTTGACGTCGAGGTCGGACTGCCGGTGCAGTCGGCGAATGCGAACTATTCCGGTTCTTCGTCTTCCGGTGGTTCGACTGGCGGTGGCGTGTCTTTGACGGCTGGCCGTGGCCTGTCGATTTCAGGCGGCACGATCAGCGCGGAGGTCGCTTCCGAGGATTTGGATTCCGTCAGACAGACTGCCGAGTCGGCGAGCAAGACGGCTTCCGGTTTCGCGGCGCAGATCGGCAAGGCGAATCAGACCGCCGAGGATGCGAGGAACGTCGCCGACGTGGCCAAGAGCGTGGCCGACAGCGCCAAGTCGGGCATGATGACCGACGCCGAACGGTCGAAGCTCGCTTCGGTCGAACGTGCGCGACGCTACGCGCTGCCGAAGGCGTCCATGGACGTGTTGGGTGGCGTGAAGGTGGACGGTTCCTCGATCGTGAGCGTGGATGGCGTCATCAGCGCGCATGTCGGCGGCGGCGTTTCCGGGAAGGCCGTGTTTCCGGTCGCTATGTGGTGATGAACACGACGGGCGTTGACCCTTCCGTGGATTTCGGCGGCACGTGGAGGCAGTTGCCTTCGCTTGGTTGTTTCACTTTTGAAAGGATAGGCTAGTGAAATCGGATGGTTACGTGAAGTACGTGTGCGACAAGTGCGGCAAGACCGCCTATGTCGCCGCTGGCGATACGGAGCCCGTGAATGGTTCACCGTACGCCGGTATTCGGCTGGCAAGGCGACCCGCATCGCGGATGATGTGACGCCGGACATCTACGAATTGTGCTCCAAATGCAATACGTCTTTCATGACGTTCATGCAGAAGGATGATGAATCGTTTGAGGCATGGTTGAAGGAGGCTGAACAGTGACCATCGAACTGGTTGACGGCAAGGCCGGTACGGCGCATATTTCGAGCGAGGACAAGGCGATCATCCATCAGGCCAAGTTTTCGAAGTCTGACGTGGTGTTCGACTGGGGCGAAGCGTTCAAATGTTCTATGAGTTCGCCCAACAGGGCGACGATCGGCACCGGCTGCGCGTCGATCCAAGGTTTGGACTGGCATATCACGTCGGCGGAATCGGTGACGATTCCCAACGGGTCGCAGGGCATGAAGCGCAATGACATCATTTGCGCGCATTACAATCGTAACCCCAAGAACGGTAATGAGCTGGTGGAGTTGGTCGTGTTGAAGGGTTCGCCGAATGCGACTGCCGCCGCCGACCCGACCATTCCGTCAGGGAAGATATTGTCCGGCGCGGTTGACGCGTACATGCCGTTGTGGCGCATCCCGCTTGACGGCATCACGGTCGGTACGCCGGTGCGCCTGTTCACGCCGAGGGGGGCTTTGTGGGATTCCGTAACCCTGTATAATGCGAAGGGCTTCACGGTCATTCACACCGGCATGATGATGCTGGTCAAATACGCCGGCAATATCGGTAATGGCAGTTGGGATTCAGTGCAATGCGAATACGTGCTGCCCGCCGAACTGCGCCCGCCTGTCGAGGTCAATGGAATGGTGTGCGTGTCGAACGGGCAGACGTCGAGAATGCTCGTCGTCAACCAGAACGGAACCATCCGATGCGCGAACATGGGAGCCGTGGGCAGCAATCAGGGTTGCGTCGGCTCGCTCTGCTATCCGATCCCATGAGGATAGTTTTCCGTAACCCAATCGGATTGGCAACCATTGGAAATGATGAGTGGGTTCTCCGCCGCAAAAGGGTGGGGTGTACGCGGGTTGATGATCAAACGGGCCGGCAGCCTGGTAATCCTGTATGGGATGATTCGCCGCACCGGCGGCTGGGAAAATAACTATCAGGTGGCCCGCATCCCCGAAGATATGCGTCCCTCATACAGGGTGTGCGCGCCAACCCTGTACCTCAACGAGGGTCTGGCATCAATCGGAGAGCAGTCCGACAATCCAGACACGTCCACCCTCCGGTTGGATACACGCATTACGGCGACGGAGCTCAAGCTACGCTTATCAACATGATGTGGATGCTCTAGGAGGCAACCCATACGCCTAATACCGAGTACATGTATCCGATTGACGCAGAACCCGAGAGATAGCATTCGCCGTCGGAATGGCAACGGATGTTCCACACTTGTCCGTTGTTTCCAGTCATCATGATCGTGCCGGAGAACACTGGACGAAAACCATCAGGTACCGTCTCATTCACCTTTTGATTCGTCACATTGGATAAGTTGGACGTGACCGAGATGATGCCGCTTGCGGTAACGACATCACCAAAGCGATCCAACCGGATGGTCGAGTCAGAATAAGGAACCGGCATCGACGCAAACGCGTGGGCTACGGAATGCTATCAGCAGGTCAATATGAGTTTCTGCCACGCTTTCTGCGTGTCCTTGAGGACGCTCAGATCAGGCTTCAAATAATATCTGGCCGTGGTTTGGATGTCGGAGTGTCCGAGCTGCCGTGCGACCACGCTGATGTCGGTTCCGGCCTTGATGGCGAGCGTACCGAACGTGTGTCGTAGGTGCGTGGAGGCACGCAGGGGAGTTTCATTCGCCTGCACCAACTGCGGTAGTGGTTTGCCACTTGGTTCGCGTTCAGGTTGCCGACCAGTCGTCCGGTCTTCGTGCCGTGGCGTAGTTCCGCCAATCGTTTGACCGCGAACGTGGCAATGCGACGGTACGTCGGCTCAGATCGGTCTTCGGTTCGGTCACGGTCTCATGGCCCGCCACCCACTGCACCGACCTTTTCACCGTGACGGTGCCGCGACGCAAATCCAAGTCGGCCCATTCCACGCCGACCGATTCGCAGCGGCGCAGTCCAGCGCATACGGACACCAACAGCCATGCTTCGAGTGGATGCCGTAGAAGCCTTTCAGCAGGCGTCGTACTTCCGGCGCGGACAGTACTTGCGGTTCGTAGTGCCGTAGGTGTGGCAGGCGTATCTCGCGTCTGGTCACGTCATTGTCGGACAAACCGCGTTTGAACGCGAGTCGCAGTATCGCGCGGAACACCGCGTAGGCTTTGCGTGCCGCTCCCGGCCTGTCGAAGGAGTCCAACCATGATTCGATATCCGCCACGCTGATCGCGTCCATGTCCCTTCCGCTCCATTGCGGGAGGATATGGCAATTCAGGCGCTTTCATAGCCTGTTTTGGTGCATTCGCGGAGTTTCGCACATGAGGGTTTCCAAACGGTGGTCACGAATGTGTCGAAAAGCATTGGTTCCTTCCCGATTCTGTTGAATAATCCCACACATCGTCATGTTGCCGTTGGACGGGCGCGTTGTGTGGGTTTTCCCATTGTTCCATATCCCTATTTTTTTAGGAGGATGTTTTGACTCAGATCAATTCGATTTCGGCCATCCAAGCGCGGACGGCATAGCGGACTTGGCTGGCGAGAAGATTCATGTGGTTCCGACCGAACGGTTCAGGAACGGCAGTCGTATCGTCGTACGCGACTCGTTCGAGGTGCGTTTGGACGAACACGGCACCGCGACCGTCACCGTCCCGCCGACGACAGCACGTTCGCATATGAGGTGACCGTCGGCGAGAGTGGGGATGCGTGGCGTTTCGTCCGTTGCGTCCAAGTGCCGGATTCGACTTCGGTTTTGAATTTCTCCGATCTGGTCGAAGTCGATTCCACCACGCTCACACCGGTGGGTACCGGTAATCCGTTGGCCGATATCGACCAGTCCGACGTCGATTGGGCCATCCAGTTCATTAACTCTTGATTTTAGGAGGTTTGTTTTGGCTAATCCCGATAAGTTTTTGCGTCTGCGCGACTACGCCCGTCTGGAGCGCGCGCAGAAGGATGGTGTCGTGGACGGCACCAAGTTCGCCTACGACAGTGCGAAACACGTCGTGTCGAACGTCCGCGAGTATTTCGACGCGCACCGTGACGGGCGCACGTATGGCGTGCGTTTCCCGCTCTACAGCTTCTCCAATTCGCCGGACGGCGTGAAGGTCGGCGACAATGCCGGCCTGACCGTCGTGCCAAGCTCGAATTATCGTGCCGGACGTGATGATTACGCAGGACTATCAGCGTTCCGTGTGTTCGACGCTAACGTTGCGGTGGCCGATGATGGCACGCCGGTCGTGAAGGCCATCAGGGGCTTGGCGGGCAATTACGCGAAGGACGGGTCGAATGGCGACGTGTTCGTCATCACCACTCCCGGCTTCTACCGGTTCGAGTTCGACGTGAACCACTGCACCATCTGGTATTCGGACACGCAGTACGACGGCTATTCGCCGATGCCGGGCGCGTTGCTGCCGGACGGGTCTCTCCGCCCGTGCATGGCGTACGCGAAATATCCGCTGTCCAATTACGGCGGCAAGGCCGCGTCCGTCTCGGGTCAGATTCCGGCCTCCATGAGCGAACATGGCTCCGTGGCCGTACCCACCAGCAAAGGCAAGGGCTACAGCGGCAAGACCTCAGCCGACACGTTCTACATGCAGCTCATGCACATGCTCAAATACGCGTCCAAGGACATCGAACGCTACTTGGGCGGCGACTTCAACGGTTCCGGCCAGGTCAACGTCAGCAAGGCCGAAACCAACGTCACGCGCGCGCTGGTCAAGGCCACTGACGCGGCAAGCATCGACCTCGGCTCCTATGTGAGCGTCGGCACCGGCACCGACCGCGGAGACAACAAGACCGGCGCGGCGGCGCGTACCGCAAGGTCATTTCCAAGACCGTCGTGGACTCGGCAACCACCGCGATCAACGTGTCCGGCGCGGCCTTCACGACCACGACGGCCATGCATGTCACCCAGATGCCGTACCTGACCGGTTCGACGGACGGCGTGCTCGGCAACGACGGCATCCCCCGCGAGGATGTGTCCAAAACCCATCAGCCGATCAAGCTCCAGGGCATCGAACTGTTCGCCGGAG
>ENA-OQCS01000827-OQCS01000827.1-human-gut-metagenome-genome-assembly--contig:-NODE-827-length-17066-cov-1.987485_pt1 | contig 17066 bp, 21 predicted proteins | sample MGYA00242757_ERZ504575 | MGnify/ENA primary metagenome ERZ504575 (study PRJEB26092, sample SAMD00036297) | human gut metagenome | host: Homo sapiens | study: EMG produced TPA metagenomics assembly of...
TTTCAAATGTCCTTTTTTATGACGTGATCAATGGAAGTATCAAACGTTTTCCGACCGGTTTTCATACCTACACCCAGACCCACTGCGTCTATTCGCTATCCCAAGAGAAAGCGGAACAGTTCTCCATCTATTTCCGGTTATTATACAACAGAGCCACTTCGCCAACTTATTTATTTACAAAAGAATCTATTACCAATCTGCTGAAATTACCTTTCTGGAACTTATGCAGACTATTACAGCACGGTAAAAGAACATAAAAGTCACCACCTTGCATAAAGAAGAAATCGGATACTTTTTCTGGATTTGCTGTTAAAGCATTACAAAGAAAACAAAGAAGTGGCGTTCTATGCCGAAAAGTTGCATGTTTCCTCCAAATACCTGACTGAAGCCTTGACTCTGGTAAGTGGAAAATCCCCCAAAGAATGGATTATACATTATACCCTGCAAGAGATTTACGCATTATTGGAGAATCCATCCATCAGCATACAGGAAATCGTTCAAAGAACCCGGTTTGCCAATCTTGCCACCTTAAGACGTTTCTTCAAGCGGCATACCGGAACATCCCTGTTGCAATACCGGAAACAGGACTTATACAAAAATAATCAACAATAGGTATCTCAATAAAAAATCAGCCGTCCCAAGCATTCTTCCGGAACGGGCTGATCCCTCTATCTACCAAACTTGTTGTTTTCCTTACTATACTCAAATCCGCCGCCTCAATTTTTTCACCAACAGCTCCTTGTCTACATTCATATCATCACAAAGCTCGTCCAGCGAATGATAGCAGTCACGAAGTTTCATATTCACCATGCTGAAAAGCATCATCGGGTCATCAGGTAATTCCATATCAATATCTCCTTTTTTAAAATCGGATGCAAAGTTACAAAACTTTTCATAATGATCCGTATTCCATCGCTAAATATCGGTCTGACAAAAAGTTATCCCCTGCTTTTTATCCTATTAATCCGTCAGCTTCACCGTTTCCATCTTCCCCGGAACCAAAGTAAGACGCGCCGTTCCATCCCTGTCTATCTCCACCTCCATATACCGGCCCGGATAATGATCCTTCCGTCTACAGCCAGTACCCCCACTGGCAGGAGCTGTCCTGATAGGCGCAATAACCACCCACCGGATGCAATATCCTCCGATAGACAGGTGGAATCAAAATCCGCTCCGCTGTCCTCAGCCCCCATTTCACTCCTATTTGAAAGGTACGGCCTCCACACTCCTGCTGATTATACGCTGCCGTTTCCGTTCATACTCGCACTTCTCCTCCCGCAAGCGTTTCTCCACACGCTCGTCCGCCTGTCTTCGGAGCAATGCCACCGCCTCATCAAAATCCTCACTCCGGTCCGATGGACGGTTACAGGCCACATAACGCTTTCCATGCCCTTTCTCCACATGATAATACCGTCCCTCCTCATCCATCACCACAATACTTTGATCCGGCAACCGTCCGCTCAGGTAATAAGCACGCTCCTCATCCCCCTCCAACAGACAAACCTGCGGTTCACAACAAAAGCCTCCATCTTCCATGCGGCGGCATCGGGAAGGCACTCTGCCATCGTACATCTTCACATAAAACCCCATCCATACGATGGACGAAGAAGGCAACCCGCATGTATTGGCATACACCTGCCTTGTCCTGCTGTAATAAGTACGGTTCACCTGTAACAATTCCATACTCCCGTATCTGAGAACACGCGGGCGGACAGAATAACACCGGCCGTTCCGTAAATCCACATAAGACACCGAATTCCCGGCATGACGGACTTGCAACAAATCATCTTTCAGCAATCTCACCTCACAGCAATGCCCCAGTTCGGCCACCAAAGCCCCCGTATCATTCAGTACCCGGACACACCCGTTCCGAACCTCCCCACGGCAAAACGTCCTTTGATACTCAAAATCTCTTTAAACGAAACGTCCGGCAGCATCTCATCTCCCTTTTCCAATCCCCAAAGACCTGTTTCCTTATCTACAAATGCCCTCAGCCTGCATGACGGTGACTGCTCCTTCTCATCCGGCAAAGCCTGCTCTCTGATGGAAGAAAGCAAACGCCCGTGCTCCATAACCACCACCAAGTCCCCACCGGCTTCAGCCGCCTTTCCACCACCGGAAAAGCGGTAACGGAAGCATCACAGTTCATCCGTCCGGGCAAACTCCCCTTTCCCGCCATCCGTCCCCGGAACATAGCATCCCAGTTCCATCGCTGTGTAGGAAGCCCGAAAATGCGGTACAGCCCCACATTGTCTATCAGCATACACGCCTCCTTGCCCTCCGATCTCCGCAATCCGCGTCCTACCTGCTGCAAATATTTAGCCAGTGACAAAGTAGGACGGGCCAGTTGTACAAACTCCACATCGGGACAGTCGAACCCCTCGCTGAATACATCCACATTCACCAGCACCTCGATTTTTCCATGTCTGAACTCCTCCACCATCCGCTTACGCTCCATAGCAGGAGTCTTGCTGTCCACAGCCACCGCATTCACTCCCCGCCTGCTGTAATACTCCGCTATCCGCCGGGCATGTTCAATGCTGATGGCATACACCATCCCCTTCTTGCCGGAAGCAAACTGCCTGACACTGCGGTACAGGCGCTCGATACCGGGACGCCTGTTCAGTACCGCATCCATCTCTTTCACCTGATAATCCCCATCGGCCCCCCGTTTCTCCAGACCGTCAATGAGCCGCTGCTCCTCGCTGCCGGGACGGATGGATACATAATCGAACACAGACAACACGCCTTTTTCAATAAACTCGGCAATACTCCACGAAGTAACCAGCACCTCGAACAGTTCCGTGAACCCCCTACGGTTCAAGCGGCAAGGTGTGGCAGTCACACCCAGTTTCTTTGCGGCAGGATAACGCTTCCACATCTCCGTGTAAGAAGCGGCTAAGGCATGATGAGCCTCGTCTATCACAATCAGTCCCGGAGCATCACCCGCCTCATTCCAGTGCCGGGATAGCCATTGAACAGACATTACCCTGACCGGAGTATCCTCCCTCCGGATACCATATTTAGCCAGCGTTTCCTCCATTTGCGCCACCAGTTCCCTACGATGGGCAATAAGCCATACCCCACTGCCTGCAGAAGACACAAACTCACTGACCACAGATGCCAGCAGATGTGTCTTGCCCGTACCGGTAGGCATCTGCACCATCACACTCCGGTGAGCTTTCCACGCTTCCATCAGACGTGTTTTCATCTCTATCTGATAATCCCGCAACATAAATAATTTGCCGATTTGCTAACGTGCCAATGGAGTAAGAGGATAACTGAAAAAATTATTTACTAGCCAGCATATTATTAATCTGCGCCCGTATATTGGCTATCGTACCGCCCGACACGAGTCGTTTGGCAAAAGGTAGCAACGACTTGATGAAAGCCGCTTTCACCACCGTGTGTTTGTCTACATTCCTACAGTTCTCATCGGCCAGCATCTTTCCTACCACCACCGCCAGTTCGCGTGCCGTGGTACACTCTCCCAAAAGTATCTTGTAAGCCCTCATCACCTTTATATCGGGTATATAGACCGATACGTAAAATTCATCATCCGACAGTTCCGCCGGCTCCTGTGCCGGCTTCTCATCCGTCACACTTTCTGTACTCTCCGTTTTCTCAGAATCTTCCGGTTGGTCGGCGGCCTCATCACCCCGGTCGCCATAAAAGTTCTGAATGGCGGAAGATGCCACAGGAGCAATCAGATTATTTCCGCCATAAATATTTATCATCATATCAGGTTTTTCATTCATATACTATTTCTTTTCTCTATTCTTTAATTATTATCAACAGATCGTTAATCAAAATCCATATTTCATCAATATATAATCAATAGCATGCACCAATAGTAAACAGATAGTAAACGGTTATGAATCGATTTCCATACGTCATTCCCTACCCGTATATTTGTGCAGATAAATCAAAATCAATTTCTTTTATGAAAGAATACATCATGTCATTTTCAATGCACCGTCACCAATAAAATACCCACATGTATATGCAGTGTGGCAGGGCTTCATACCTACATCAGCACCAATCCGCAACTGGAAGAACTGACGCGTAAAGTCAGAGCCGGACTCGGAGACAAGCAAGCGTTCCGAAAGAATAAACAGACCCTTTTACCGTATGTCACTCCGGCAGGTATCTTCTCTTACTGCAAAGAACAATGCATGCAAGTTCCTTCGGGCCTCTTTGTCATAGATATTGACGAACTGGCTTCCACCGAAGAAGCGGCAATGTGGCGCGACCGTCTCTTTGCCGATGAAGTGCTGCACCCCGTACTTTCCTTTGTCAGCCCCGGAAATCAGGGAGTAAAACTTTTTATCCCTTATCGCATAAACCTTTCCTGAGCGTAGAAGAATCCTTCGACAATGCCCTGCACACCGCATGGGAGTATCTGGAATGGAAATACGAGCTGAAAGTGGACAGGGCCAATGCCGACTTGTCCAGAGCCTGTTTTCTGTCGCACGACGGAGAAGCGAAAATCAATAACCATAAATATTAAAAAATGAACGATTCTATTTCTATCTTGGAACAGCTGGTAACAGCCATCGAACAAGCGGGAGTCAATGTGGCCCCCACCTATCAGGAATATATGCCGCTGGCCTTTGCCATAGCCAACACTTGCGGCGAGGAAGGACGCACCCGGTTCCACCGCATCTGCCGCATATCCGAAAAGTACCACCACGATGAAGCAGACAAACTGTACGGACATGCTCTGACCAAAGGAACAGGCAGAAATTCCCTGGGAACCGTCTTCCATCTGGCAGAGGTGGCCGGGGTGAAAATGGACCCGAAACTTGCAAACTTGCAGAACTTGCAGTCTCTCCACACCCACACACGTGCACGCGTATCCTATAATGCCCATCCGGATGCCTCCGACGGGACTCCGCCCGACGCTGTTTTCACGGACACAGCCTCCCCCCTGTCCGACGGCGTGCCCAAAGCCATCCTCCCTGCCCGACTTCCCTCTTTCCCCGACTACCGCTGGCCCGCCTTCCTGCAAGATCATAGACTGCGGTAACTCTCCCGCCCAACGGGATATCCTGCTGCTGGGTGCAGCAACCGTGCTGGGAAGCACCCTCAACAAACTGGTAAGTTTTGTGTACGGACGAAAACACAAGTATCCCTGTCTGCAAGTGTTCGTCACCGCGCCTCCCGCTTCCGGCAAGGGTGCACTGACCTGGGTACGCCGTCTGGCAGAACCCATACACAACGCGCTGCTGGACACCTACCGGGAAAAAATAAAGACCTACCGCATGGAAAAGACAAAAATGGGACACTTTGGGGAAGGAAAAGGTAAATACCCCGAACCCGAACAGCCCCAGCTGAAAATGCTCCTCATAGCCGGTGACAATACCGGTACAGGCATACAGGAAAACCTGATGGACTCCGGAGGCGTAGGACTGATATGCGAAACCGAGGCCGACACCGTGAGCACCGCCATTGGAGCGACCACGGACACTGGAGCGACCTCCTCCGGAAATGTTTCGACCATGACCGGCTGGCCTACAACCGGCGCACCAATCACGAATACCGCGAATGTAACGTCACGTTCCTCTGCGTGCTTCTCAGCGGCACGCCTGCACAAATCAAGCCCCTTATCCCATCGGCCGAAAACGGATTGTTCTCGCGCCAGCTGTTCTACTATATGCCTGCCATTGAAGAATGGGAAGACCAGTTCAACGAAGCGGATACAGACTATGACTCCCGTTTTCTGGAATGGGGGGCACAATGGAAAGAAGTGCTGGACGCCATCACCGCCTCGGTGAGCAACATCAACATGAAGCTCACCCACGAGCAAAAAGAGATATTCAACTTCCACTTTGCCCGTGTATTCGGACGAGCCTCCGCCATTCACGGTAACCAGATGAAAAGCGCCGTAACCCGTATTGCCATCAATATCTTCCGCATCATAAGCATTATCGCCCTGCTGCGCTCTCTGGAATCCCTGCTGCCGGGAGGCGAAAGGAGCGGCGAACCACAGGAAACATCGTGCGTACCCTGCTGAACTGTCCCGGACTGACCCCGTCGGCCCATATTCCACAAGAAAACATAGCAGACGGAATCGTGCCGCAATTCAACCTCTCCATCCGCACCGACGACTTTTATGCCGTGCTGGCCTTGGTGGAACCTCTGTACCGCCATGCATGCCACATTCTCTCGCTCCTGCCCGCAGGAACCCCCACCGCACCATCGGCGAACATGACTCCCGAAACCCTGTTCGACTGCCTTCCCCTGCGCTTCACCCGCAACGAAGCCATCGACAAAGGAGAACAGGTAGGAGTTCCGGCAGGCTCGGTGGACTCGCTGCTGAAACGTATGACCGAACGCGGACAGCTGGTCAAAGTGGGGCGTGGCGAATACGAATTCAACGCGCGCATGCACACACGTACGTGTGTGGGTGTGAGAGAGAGTGCAAGTTCTGCAAGTTTGCAAGATTCCTGAATTTAAATGTATAAATATGAAAGATTTCCTTTATTTCCCATCCATGACAAAGGGTAGCCTGGCTCTGCTCTATTTTCCCGGTTCAAATCCCCGGATAGCCACCCGGCATCTGATGAGGTGGATAAACGGCTGTCCCCCTCTGATGGAAGAGTTATCCGCAACGGGTTACTATACCTCGCAAAAAGTCTTCACGAGCCGCCAGGTGACACTGATCAACCGGCATCTGGCAGCCCCGGATAGCCCTGCAAGCTCTCTGGAACAGGATGAAAGCCATAAAGTGCCACAAGGTGTCATAAAGCGTCAGCACGCATTTCACAGTACCTATCTTTGCAATGTCAACAATGAGGGAGCCGATACGTTACTAACCTTCGGCCTAGCATGTTACTAACATGTAACCCCATACGTTACTAACCTTCAGCCTTACACGTTACCTACGTGCAATCCGCAAGAAAAGTAAAGTATTCTCCCTCTTCACTGACGAAATTCATTTTTTATTTTTCATCTCTTAAAACCCTATTTATCATGATCAACTACAGCACCTGCATGCGTGGTAACCCCACCGACAAAGACGCGGCCAAGAAGGCGTATGCCAACGCCCAGTACTCACAAGTAATGACACTGGACAAGTTCTGTTACCACATTGCCAGCCACGGATGTGTATACTCGCGCGCCGATATCCAAGCCATCCTTATTCTTGCCGTGGACTGCCTGCGCGAGCAGTTGTTGAACGGACAGCAGATACAGATGGGCGATCTGGGCGTATTTTCGAACAGTATCCGAAGCCTCGGCGCCCATTCGATGGCAGAGTTCACTGTGGAGAACATCACCGAGGTGAACGTACTGTGGGCTCCGGGCGCCGTTTCAACAACCTGCGCCAAGATGCCGAATTCCAACTGGTTCCCACACGCAAGGCAGCCGCCGAAGTAGTGAAGGCATTGAAGGCCGGAAAGACTACGGTAGACCTGACAGGCAATTCTTCTGCCGCCGGCATTGCCGCTGACGATGCTGACGCCTCCCGCATTCCAGCCGCTTCCGGTGAACCGGCAGACGAGAATAGCTGACCGGCTTGTTCCGCTCCACAGAGATAGCATGATGTGATTATGGAACACGGGCGACACGGATTCTTCTTTCACTCCCCCGTGTCTGTCCGCCAGTTCCGTAACCTCCTTTTGTTCCATTCGCATTTAAACTGACAAAAACAGATATTTCCATGAATAAATCCAACCACGAATCCAAGAAAATCACCTGGACACAAATTCTCCGGGCAGTTATCCAGGCAGCCATCGCGGCACTCACCGCTTTGGGCATTACCAGTTGCGCATCCCTCATCTAAAGAACAAACACAACATTTTCCAAATCTCAATTTATTATGATACAAGAAACATTCCCAATGATAATCGGTGAGGAAGAAATGAAGAACGAACGCCAACTCCTCACCGTAGAGGACGGAGCGCTGATGCAAGGACGCGAATCAGTGCGATACCTCATCCTCCACTGTAGCGCCACACGTTGTGACAAAGACTATACTGCCGAGCAATTACTTCGTGACCATAGACCCGTGGTTTCCGGACTGTAGGTTACCACTTCTATATCCGTCGCGACGCACCATCACCCAGCACCGCAAACTGCTGGAAGTGGGGGCACACTGCCGTCCCTGGAACCGTTGCAGCATCGGCATCTGCTACGAGGGCGGTCTGGATGCGGACGGACATCCGGCAGACACCCGGACCGCAGAGCAGACAGAACAGCTTACCTTGTTGCTGATGCGTCTGGCAAAGCTCTTTCCCGGTGCCGGATAAGGGGACATAGGGATATGAGCGGAAGCATCCCGAAGGCTTGTCCGTGTTTTGACGCGGAAGGGGTGTTCGGATATTTGGAAAGGTAATTTCTTTCCCAAGGTTTCCTTTTGCCAGTGTTCGTTTCTGCTCTCAAGTAGAGAGTGATACTACTGGCAGAGGGAATTTTTACTAAGATCATCCGGTCGGTACCGACACACCGAAACAGACTATCATATAGATAAAAATTCTTTAGGAGTAAATATAGTAATATCAGAAAATAAAAAATCCTTCCTGTTACGGGTTATTGTATAATCCGCGTTTATTTTTAAAGCTGAACAAATCCTAATCGGATAATCTTCTTTATTATTAAAAGCTCCGGGAACAAGCGCTCTCGTTCCCCGGAGCTCCCCCTGCACTTTTCACAAAGGACAAGGTTCTGATCTAACATTAGTGCCGGCTATGTTCCATTTCCGGCCGGCAGACGGAAATAACAGGCTGCAAAAACAAAGTTTTTTAACTGCTAAATTACTAAGGACTCATCGAGAAGGATCGTTAAGAACAGCCCGTTTTACTAATAGGCATTCTTCTCGCCACGGAAGACATTCGCCACCGTCCTGTACATGATGTAAAGGTCCAGACCGAAGCTCCAGTGCTCCAAATACCAGATATCACCACGGATACGGCCCTCCATGTCTTTTAGTTCCTTCGTTTCCCCACGGAAACCCGTAACCTGGCTCCATCCCGTTATACCCGGTTTCACAAAATGCCGCACCATATATTTATTGATCAACCTTGAATATTCCTGCGTATGGAGAAGCATGTGAGGACGAGGCCCCACGATACTCATATCTCCTAACAGCACATTGATAAACTGGGGCAGCTCATCTATATTCGTCTTACGCATTATATTGCCCCAGCGAGTCTTGCGGGGATCATGCTCTGTGGCCTGTATCCTGTCGGCATCTGCATTTACTTTCATACTGCGGAACTTGTAACAATAAAACTCCCTGCCGTTCAGCCCGTTCCGTTTCTGGCGGAAGAACAGCGGGCCGGGCATAGTCAATCCGGTCACTATCGCCACCACAATCAGAATAACCGGAAAAAGCGTACAAAGGAACACCGATGAGACTACTATGTCAAAGGTTCTTTTCAGCAGCGGTTCCCCGGCCAACTTAAGGGATCGGGCGAAGGCCCAGGTAAGGGACGTTCCCCATGATGTTGAACGACATACGGTGGTGGAGATAATTGCGCACATTGGCACACTGAAGAAATGTACCAGATGGTTCTCGCAGTAATCAATCAGAGAAACGATGACCTCTCTGTCTTTTGAGGGCAGGCAGCAGAACAGGTAATGTACATAATCATGTTTCTCCAGATATTCCTGTACCTGCGCCGGCTGACCCAAATACGGACATTCTACCGGAAAAGCAGGATTCGCCTGACCGTCAAAATAGCCCACGACCGAATAACCTGTATCTTCACTGCCCGACATCTCATGGTAGATTTCCAGGTTGTTGTCCGTACTTCCTACCAGTACTACAAAACGCGTATGTTTCTTGCTCATACGGTAAAGCCTGATGAGAAGACGAAGAGTGAAACGGAACGAAACAAGACACAGAAACAGGAGGAAAAGGTACTCCAGCATGAACAGGGAGGCTATATCCGCATACTTTCCTACAGAAAGGACCAGACCGCCCAGGAGGACAAACAGGAACATATTCTCGAACACACGTTTCCATATCTGAAGGGAATGCACTTTCCTCCGGTGAAGCACTACTCCTGAATGGATGGCGCAAAGGGCGTAACATAACATTAGTGTAAGCATGATTTGCAGAACGGTGATTCCACCAACCTGCAGGCTATCCCACTGCATCTCATTGGACAGCTTGCTGAAAAGCAGGAATAGCAGACCGCAAAGAAAGGTCTCGGTGACAATCACAAAGGTCTCGATCAGGTGGTTGTAGGATGCTAATTTGTCTTTCATAGTGGTATGGGGGTAAGTTTAAAGATGTATGCCGTGTTATCCCCAACTGGGATTCTCATTATCTGTTCTTATACATCGACTCATAATATTTTTCATATTCGCCACTGGTAATATGATCCATCCATTCCTGATTGTCCAAATACCAACGGACCGTTCTCTCTATACCTTCTTCAAATTGCAAACTAGGCTCCCATCCTAATTCGTGCTTCAGTTTATTGCTGTCAATCGCATAGCGGAGATCATGACCTTTGCGGTCGGTCACATAAGTTATCAGACACTCTGAAGTGCCTTCCGGATTTCCCAACAAACGATCCACGGTTTTGATTATTACTTTTATCAAATCTATATTCTTCCATTCATTGAAACCACCGATATTATATGTATCCGCTGTTCTGCCCTGATGAAAAATAAGATCAATAGCACGGGCATGATCCACAACATACAACCAGTCGCGTACGTTCTCTCCCCTACCATATACCGGCAATGGTTTTCCATGACGTATATTGTTGATAAAAAGCGGAATCAATTTTTCCGGAACTGATAAGGACCATAATTGTTAGAACAGTTTGTTACAACGGTAGGCATACCATATGTGTCATGAAAAGCACGAACAAAGTGATCACTACTTGCCTTACTTGCAGAATACGGACTATGAGGCTGATATTTGGTTTCCTCCGTGAAGAAAGTCCCGTCAAATTCCAATGCCCCATATACTTCATCGGTAGAAATATGATAAAAACGTTTCCCCTCATACTTTTCCGGCAGGGATTCCCAATACAACTTGGCTGCCTGAAGCAAAGCCAATGTACCCATCACATTGGTTTGTGCAAAAGTAAACGGATCTTTGATACTTCTGTCCACATGACTCTCGGCGGCAAGATGGATAATACCATCCACTTGATATCGCACCAATAATTCCTGAATGGTTCCAAAATCACAAATATCCGCTTTTACAAAAATATAGTTCGGTTTGTCCTCTATATCCTTCAAATTGGCCAGATTACCGGCATAAGTCAGTTTATCCAAGTTTATAATGCGGTATTCCGGATACTTGTTTACAAAAAGACGTACCACATGGCTGCCGATAAAACCGGCACCACCGGTAATGATTATATTGCGTTTAAATGAATCCATAATTTAAAATATTGTTTTAATTAGTTATTGTTGAGTTTCCAATTCTAGCATACATTTCTTTAGAGAATCTTTCCAATAAGGGATAGTGATACCAAAAGTTTCCTTCACTTTTGTTTTATCCAGCACCGAAAAATGAGGACGTTCCACCTTACTGGGGAACTCATCGCTGTGACAAGGCTGTATGTCACAATTATTTCCGCTCAATTCACAAATTTCCTTCGCAAAATCATACCAAGAACATACCCCTTCATTGCTGAAATGATAGACACCTTGACGATCCAGCAAGTTCTCTTCGATTATGTTATAGATCAAAGCAGCCAAATCTCCGGCATAAGTAGGAGTGCCTACTTGATCAAAAACCACTTTCAGTGAATCTTTTGTTGAAGTCAATTGCCGCATGGTTTTCACGAAGTTCTTACCGAAAGGCGAGTAAAGCCAAGCTGTGCGGAAAATAAGATATTTACATCCTGCTTTTACCAAAGACTGTTCGCCCGCCAGTTTGGTTTTTCCATAGACACCCAACGGATCAGTTTCCCAAGACTCACGGCAAGGAATGTTTTTATCCCCTCGGAACACATAGTCTGTAGATACATGAATAAGCGTGGCACCTGTTTCTGCGGCAGCAACAGCCAAATTCTCCACAGCTTTGTTATTCAGCAAATCGGCCATAGCAAAATCATCTTCCGCCCTGTCTACATTCGTATAAGCAGCACAATTTACAATCACATCTATCTGCTCCTTTTTCAACATATTACAGACAGCTGTCGCATCTGTGATATCCAGTTCATTTACATCTGTAAAGAGATAACGATTCCGGCTGTCTAACGACACCCTGCGCATCTCATTGCCAAGTTGACCATTGGCACCTGTAACAAGTATATTCATCATTCATATAGATTAATAGTGTAGTCAAACGGAGAGTCATAGTCTTTCAACAAAGGATGTTTCAAATCCTTCTCACTTAAAATGGCCTCGGCAACGGGTATTTTCCAATCAATACCCAGACTTTCATCGCGCAGCTGAATGCCACCATCAGCTTGCGGTGCATAGAAGTTATCGCACTTATATTGAAAAACCGCTATTTCACTCAATACGGCAAAACCATGGGCAAATCCACGGGGGATAAAGAATTGGAGATGGTTCTCCTCCGTCAATTCCACCGCAACATGCTGCCCGTATGTAGGACTTCCCTTGCGGATGTCTACCGCCACATCAAGTACGGCACCTTTTACACAACGCACCAGCTTGCTCTGCGTATAAGGCATTTGCTGAAAATGCAACCCACGCATCACGCCATACGATGACATACTCTCATTATCCTGTACAAAATTGACAGGCATCACCTTTTCATTAAACTCCCGTTGAGAAAAAGATTCAAAGAAATAGCCTCTTTCATCTTTAAAGATGCGCGGTTCAATGACCACCACACCTTCTATTCCTGTTTTTATAACCTCCATATCTTAATCTAGATTTTCTTTGCCTGTACGTTCCACTTCATCAATCACTTTGAGCAGATACTGACCGTATTGGTTTTTCAGCATCGGTTTGGCAAGGTCACGCATCTTATCTGCCGTTATCCAGCCCTTGCGATAAGCAATTCCTTCCAGACAAGCCACTTTCAAACCCTGACGTTTTTCAATGACTTCTATATAAGTCGAAGCTTCTGCCAATGAATCATGCGTCCCCGTATCCAGCCAGGCAAAACCGCGTCCCAACGTCTGTACTTTCAGTTCACGATCTTCCAGAAAACGCTGGTTCACTGTCGTTATTTCCAGTTCGCCACGTGCGGAAGGTTTGATGTTCTTGGCCACTTCCACTACTTTGTTGGGATAAAAATAGAGGCCCACCACTGCATAATTTGATTTGGGCTGTTCCGGTTTTTCTTCGATGCTCAGGCAGTTACCTTCCGCATCAAATTCTGCCACACCATAACGTTCCGGATCGTTCACCCAGTAACCGAATACAGTGGCTTTTTGTTCTTCTTCCGCCATACGCACGGCTTCACGAAGAAGAGAACTGAAACCGTTACCATGGAAGATATTGTCGCCTAATACCAAACATGCAGAATCATTACCAATGAATTTCTCTCCGATAATAAAGGCTTGTGCAAGACCATCGGGAGAAGGTTGTTCGGCATACTCGAACTTCACACCATAGTCTGATCCATCGCCCAAAAGACGCTTAAAGCCGGCAGATCATAGGGAGTGGATATAATCAGAATCTCACGGATGCCTGCCAGCATCAAGACTGAAATAGGGTAGTAAATCATCGGTTTGTCAAAGATGGGGAGAAGCTGCTTGCTTACTCCTTGGTGATGGGGTACAGACGGGTACCGCTACCACCGGCGAGAACAATTCCTTTCATACGAATAAGTTATAGTGTTTGTTATTTTAAATGTACTTTAAATATCACTCCGCCTGACAAATGCTTACATTCTGTCATTTCTACCACAGCATTAATATAATCTTTCCAAAAACTATATTTTAACCCACAGTTTATGGTACGACTGTCGTATTCAGCCATTACATTAAGATTGTTTAATGCCTTCACAAAGAAATTTGTACCCGATAGATAAAAATGAAAATTTACTCCAACAGCCGGACCGTTTAAATGATAGTCTTTCCGTTTATTGTATAAATAAGCAACATGAATGCCTAGCTCTCCCCTATTTTTGAAATAAAAATGCTTAGTACCAGCTATATAATATCGGTTCCAATGTCCATTACCCATCTCTCCTACTCCACCAATGCCATAATCATCTTTATCAGAATTTCCTAATATATCATTGGTACTTGGATCATTCGCGCCCAATACAATCTGAGGAGTCCATTCTTTCCACCACCCTTCTTTCCATATACGCAACCGCCCTGAAAACTGTCGGTCCTGGTTACAATATTTCCCCCAAACGGAAGGTGGGAAATAAGTACTACCATGTTCTGCCTTATGCAAGGTACAAGTATATCCGATTTCGAGCCAAGGAAAATGGTGATATTAATGTAGTAATTAAACGTATGATAATTCCAATGGGCAGGAGTAGCAGCCACATCCAAATAAGAAGCTCCGAACAGGAATGTCTTATCCCGTTGCATATCGGCAGTAGGCATGTGCAGAAGTCCGGTGGTTCCATACACATACTGAGAAAAACCTTCCTGCCATATCATACACAGCAGAAAAACAAATAAAATTTTCTTCATTAAAACAAAAGGCAGGAAAAACAACAATCAACCTTGTTCCTTTTCAAATTTATCACGATAAAATTATAGTTTAAAGAACGGTATCCGGAGAACAGTCTTTTTAAATAATATTGATTGGCAAAATGTACACTTGTCAAACAACGCAACAATCTATAAGGCAAATTGCTTTTGCCTTCATCCAACAACACCATTAGGATGAATGCCGTTTCCTCTTGTGCGGAAAGTTGTCTATACTCTTTTTTTGCCAAAACCTAATTATTCATGATGATATCATGAACAAAGGTAGCAATTTATTGTTTCTGAGAAAGTAACCAATAAAAATATTTTTCGTGTTTATCTATCAAACTTTCCCATGAGTATTCGTTCCGAATTTCTTGCAAATTGTTTTCAATAAACTTATTACGACAAGATTCATTTAATTCATAGATAGAATTCAGTAGTTTAGTTACGGCTTGAGAAGAAGCATAATAGTGTGCGTTATCTTTCAAAACCGCCCTGTTAAAGATATTATCATGTGCCAATATATAACAACTTGACGCCATTGCCTCCAGCAAAGAAGGATTCGTACCACCCACACTATGTCCATGAAAATAAGCAAACGAATAGTATCTGACTGAATTCAACTTTTTAAAATCATAAATCCCCCCTACAAAACGAATACCCGGTTGGCCTGTATACTTTCCTACCAAATACTTGCCATGAGGAGTATTCGTTTTTCCAACTATAATAAGTTCCTTTTTATCCGTTTCGCCAGATGCTAAAAAGCCTTGTATAGCCATTTCAATATTATTTTCAGGTTCCAAGCGTGCCACTAATAAATAATATTTGCGTGGTTGCAAACCAAACTCAGCCAATAATGATATGTCATAATCCTCATGATATCTGCTCCATAAGCCAAGAACTTACTTCTTTATTATACTTCTCTTTATAATAATCATGAATTCCCATGTTATCGGCAATCAAATAATGACTATGTTTCACGGTAGTACGTTCTTCCCAAAAATGAATTTCTGTACCCATTTGTTGAATTTAGTACGCTTATATTCCAAGCCATCCATATTAGTCGTAAATATGGGATATTTGATCTTCTTCACATTGAACCAAATATAAGCAGGTACAATACTTGTATAGCCGGCTTCGTAAATGATATCGAAATGCTCTTTTTTCAATGCATCTTTCAATGACGCAAAATCATAAAAGAAACTCCCTACCGAACTGCCATCCAGTTTCGGGACTATAGATATGCTTTATACGTACTCCTTTATAAGTGTCTTTTTTATAAGGATGGAAATGAGGTGAATATACCACAACCTCATGCCCACGTGCAGCCAACCCCACTGAAATATATTCGGCAAACTGTTCAAAACCTCCATAGTTATTTGGGATACCACGGGTGCTGATAAATGCTATTTTCATAATCTAACGAATTACTTCTTTAATCATTTTTAAATACTTTCCTTTCGGGTCTCCTACAGTAGGTGCTATATATCCGCCCTCGCCATATTCATTCCATGCATATATCAATATCATTTTAGGTTTACAACTTCTTTCATTCACAAATTGCACCGCATTTTTAAGATGTTGTTTAAAGAGTTGAGGTGTCCTGTTCACATAATAAAGAGATTTTTCTTGTTTCTCCCATGGCCTCTGATCCCATCCTGCCATTACCAATGGAATAATATTGTACTCTTTAGGATAAGTGTACCAACTTACTTCCGCATTCTTCGCTAAGGTCTCATACTCTTTTCTATAAGCATATCCCGGCTCATGTTCACGAATATTATACCATGAATTTGCACTGTATTTCTTACTTTTATCATTACAGGATATTGAAAACAGTCCTGCGTAATTTTTAGTTTTTAAATAGTCATTCATTTTGGTAAGCGATGGAGCAGCTGCTTTGGCATTAAAGAATGCTACCACAGGCTTATTTTCAACTTTAAGATATTGACTATCTTGAAAATATGTTTCCGCCATATAATCCATTGCTTTCAACCAATTATCCTCCCCTTCTATCCGAGCTCCCTGGTGATTGGCTATTAATAAAGCGAATTTCATTTTATGCTTATTGCGAGCTTTCATAAAGAGCTTTAAACTAGTATGCGATGCATGATTTTCTATACTTTTAATATCCATCTCCCCCTTATCTTTTCCAATACCAGCAAAACAGGAAAAAAGTAATGCCATTTTGGGAAGCAATATCTATTTGACGTTCCATTATAGCTAAATCATCATTCTCCACCCCCAAATTGGTTGACGTTCGTTATAATCATTATATAGTTTCTCTGTCAGATGAGTAGGGGCTTCTTGTGCCATAGTTCTTGAGAATTATTTTTTCCGGACCAACCGTCAAAATAGTAGGCACCAATCATAGGAATAGTATTGTCTTGTGTCCAACCGTTCTGCGGACATACTATAAATTCTAATACTATAAGAAAAAACAGACAGAATATCTTAGCTTTCATCTTTTATTTTTAATTTCGACAGAACAATCTAAAAGGAACACCTAAAACAGAAATTAAA
>ENA-OQCS01000828-OQCS01000828.1-human-gut-metagenome-genome-assembly--contig:-NODE-828-length-17060-cov-3.158802_pt1 | contig 17060 bp, 18 predicted proteins | sample MGYA00242757_ERZ504575 | MGnify/ENA primary metagenome ERZ504575 (study PRJEB26092, sample SAMD00036297) | human gut metagenome | host: Homo sapiens | study: EMG produced TPA metagenomics assembly of...
CATTGCAGAAACTTATGTGAGAAGGCGAAATCCCGATGTCAGAGAGATTCTGGAGAAAATTCTGATACATCATTCATGATCGGCTAAAAGATGAATGGTGTATCAGTTTTTATTTTGCGGAGTTTTTTCTGAGTCTGTAAGTCAGGAAACCTGCTTGACAGTATGTAAGTGGGAGCTTCCGTACAAAGTGTTCCGTGCAGATTTTATGAAGCCCCATCTTTTCGGTTACCCATAGGCAACAGGAGATAAAACAGGCGAAAAGAGAGGAAATGAAATGAAAAACAAGTATGTATCCACAAGAATCATGGCAATGGTAATGGCAGCGGCAATGACCGTATCAGCAGCTCCGGCTGTTTATGCCGCAGAGAGAGCAGACTCCGAGACCATCAAGGAAGACAACCAGCCGGCAGCAGAAGACAGTACAGAGTCTGCAGACACCGAAGATTCTTCCGCAGAGGCAACCAAGACAGAATATCCTCTGACCATCACAACCTATGATTACGATGGAAACGAAATCGAAACCACTTATGAAAAAGCACCGGAAAAAGTCCTTGCTGTATATCAGGGAAGCATTGAGACTATGCTCGCACTTGGTCTGGAAGACCACCTGGTAGCTACCGCAGGTCTTGATAATGAAGTTCCGGAAGATCTCAAAGAAGCATTCTCAAAAACAAATTATCTTGACGAATTTACCCCATCCCTTGAAACTGTAACAATGCTGGAGCCGGACATGATCTTATCCTGGAGCTCTCTTTTCTCTGATAAGAATCTGGGAAATGTAACAGACTGGATCGACAAAGGCTGCAACACCTACTACAACACCAATACTCGTCCGGACGGCGACAGAACACTGGAGAATGAATTCACAGATATCTTAAATATCGGAAAGATCTTCGATGTACAGGACAAAGCACAGGCTATCGTTGATGATGCAAAAGCAGTGATCGACAAAACTCTTACTGCAACTGCAGATGTAAAAGACAAACCAAGCGTAATGGTATTGGAGCCTCTTGGAGATGACATCACAAACTATGGCGTAAAGAGCCTTGGCGGAGATATGGTAACACAGTTAGGCGCAACTCTTGCAAACCCGGATGCTTCCACCGTTGGAAAAGAGGATATCATCGCAGCCAACCCTGACGTGATCTTTGTGGTTTACATGCCATATGCAGGAGATGATCCGGAAACTGTTAAGAACAGCCAGCTTGCAGTGATCCAGGATGATGAGTCCCTGAAGAGCCTTGACGCAGTAAAGAACGGACGTGTTTACCCGATCATGCTCAGTGAGATGTATGCAAGTGCAACACGTACCCAGGACGGAATCGAAACTTTTGCAAAGGGATTATATCCGGACGTAAATCTTGACTGATCGGAGAAAATGCAGTGAAAGAAACAGCTTCACAGAGAAAAAAAGATAAGGTGCTCAGAACATCCATGTATGTGGCAGTTCTCATCGGACTTGCAGGATTCCTTATTTTTTCCATACTTGCAGCCATCACTTTTGGAAATGCGGATCTGTCACTGAAGGATGTATACAGCGTTATCGCTTATAAATTGTTTCATATAAAAAGTCTGTCCGCCTATGCGGAAGGCGCAGTTCATGATGTTGTGTGGCTGATCCGGCTGCCTAGAGTCCTTCTGGCTCTGGCAGTTGGAATGGCTCTTTCCGTGTGCGGCGTGGTGATGCAGCTATCGTGCAGAACCCACTGGCAGACCCGTATGTGCTGGGTATCTCATCTGGTGCATCTCTGGGTGCCACACTGGCCATCATGCTTGGAATCGGAAGCTTTCATCCGGTTTGTCGGAACCGAAACGGTTCATAGCCTCTTTCCAGGTCATTCTCTGGATCGGGAGCTGTACCTCAACGCCGAGCACCTCTTTGAACAGGTGTGCCAGCAGTCTCTCATTGACATCGATAACATCATCTACATCAACGAAAGCAAGCTCCATATCGATCTGGGTGAACTCCGGCTGACGGTCGGCACGCAGGTCCTCGTCACGGAAGCATTTTACAATCTGGATATAGCGGTCATAGCCGGAGCACATCAGAAGCTGTTTGAACAGCTGCGGAGACTGCGGCAGTGCATAGAAGCTGCCCGGATGAACACGGCTCGGTACCAGATAGTCTCTGGCACCTTCCGGTGTGGATTTCGTCAGCATCGGGGTTTCGATCTCAAGGAAACCTTCTTTTGACATGAACTCACGGGTGAGCATTGCCACCTTGCTTCTCATAATCAGGTTTCTCTGGATGTCCGGGCGGCGCAGATCCAGGTAACGGTATTTCAGACGGAGCTCTTCTCTCGTCTTGGAATCCTCCTCGATCGGGAACGGCGGGGTTTCTGCCTCGGAAAGAATGCGTAAGGACTCAGCCTTTACTTCGAGCTCTCCTGTTGCCAGATTTTCATTGACAGCACCGGAGCGGGCCATAACTTCACCTTCTACGGCGATGACGAACTCGCTGCGCAGTTTTGCTGCTTTCTCAAAACCTTCCTCACTGATCGGGCCGTTCTCAAAGATAATCTGCATAATACCGCTTCTGTCACGCAGATCGACGAAAATAATTCCGCCTTTATTACGGCTCTTCTGTACCCAGCCCATCAGGGTTACTTTTTTTCCGATATCTGCTTTTGTGACTTCCGCACAGCGGCAGGTTCTCTTCAGCCTTTCATGGATTCAGCCATTTTCTTGTTCCTCCTATTTGGAACTGCGGACACAAAGAATCTGCATCCGCAGCACATCGTTTTTTCATGCGATTACTATTATTGGATATTCCTTACATTTTGTCAACAAAAATTCTTCGATCTCAGTGTAGCCCTCGCTGGCAAGCTGCTCTTTCTGGAATTCTTGTTCTTCTTCATCACGGCGATGTTGATGGCCGTGCCTTCACTTCTCTCTTTTGTCGCCTGCTGAATGATCTTCTGCATTCCCTCTGCCGGCATGTTTTTTCTCGATCAGGTACGCTTTTTTTCTTCTGCGCGCCCGGGATCTGGTAATCTCTCTCAAGCAGAAGCATAACGATACGCTCAAATCCGATGGAGAATCCGCATGCGCAGGTCTGGTTTCCGGTGAATTTTCCGATCATTTCATCGTAGCGTCCGCCGCCTCCGACAGATCCGCCGTACTCATCCATAGCGATCTCGAAGATCGGTCCGGTGTAGTAGGACATTCCGCGCACCAGAGTCGGATCGAAAGCGATCTTGAATTCTGCGGTCTTCACGGCATTGACACTGTCGATGATGGTCTTCAGGCCGTCTGCGTACTCTTTGTCAAGGAATCCCTCGAGTTTCTCACGCAGTACTCTACGCCTGCGGTATCCGGGGTGATCTCCTCGAACATTTTCAGGTATTTCTCTACGGACTCTTTTGCAAAGCCGGCTTCCTCGAGCTCTTTGGCAACGCCCTCAAAACCGATTTATCCATCTTATCGAGGATAATAAATACGGTGTCATAGGACTCCTCCGGGAATCCGCTGTAGGCTGCCATTGCTTTTAAGATACGGCGGTCATTGATACGGATCGTAAAGTTCTTGAAGTCCAGTTTTCCAAGCAGTGTGGTGGTAGCAAGGATCAGCTCAATCTCTGCGAGGTTGGTCGCTCGCCGAGGATATCGATATCGCACTGCATGAACTGGCGGTATCTTCCTCTCTGCGGACGGTCTGCACGCCATACATTTCCCATCTGAAGTGCTTTGAACGGGGACGGAAGCTCGTTTGCGTTGTTGGAATAGTAACGGCAGAGCGGAACGGTCAGGTCATAACGCAGGCCGCTGTCTACGAGATCGTTTTCTTTCTCAGCGGTCTCGAGTTTCAGCTTCTCTCCTCTTTTTAAGATCTTGAAAATCAGTTTCTCATTCTCGCCGCCCTGTTTGCTGTTCAGGTTTTCGATGTGCTCCACGCATGGGGTCTCCATGGAGGTAAAGCCGAAGGTTCCGTAAGTTTCCTTGATCAGACGGATCACGTAGTCACGGATTGCCATTTCTTTCGGTAAAATATCTTTCATTCCGGTAACCGGTTTCTTTTTTAATGCCATTTTCTGTTTTCTCCTTTATGATTTCCCGGATCAATTCATCGACATCAGAAAGCTCGATCGCTTTCCGGCTGCCGCTGTGGATCACTCTCTGAAATGCCAGGAACATTTTCAGATCGAAATTTTTGACTTCTTCTGTCATAAGCTCCATCGCCTGTTTCCGCGTAAACGCACTCCGGTACGGGCGGTCGGAGGTCAGCGCGCAGTACACATCACAGATGCGTAAGATACGCGCCCCAAACGGAATCTTTTCTCCCGCCAGATTGGCCGGATACCCGGTTCCGTCATAATTTTCATGGTGATACAGAATACTCTCCAGCACAAAATCGGAGTATCCGCGTCCCTGCAGGAGTTCATAGCCCAGTGTGGAATGGTCCGCACAAAGCGCATCTCCTCGACGACGAGTGTATCCTGTTCTTCTACGTAATTCTCCAGTACAATCTTTCCGATATCGTGGAGACGCCCGCTTTGCAAGCTCATAGCAGATTTCTTTCTCATACCCCAGTTCCCGCGCAAGATCGTAAGCTAAATTGCTCACTTCCATGCCGTGGATGAGCTGCTCGGTCAGGGTATAGCGCAGCATGTGAAGCTGCTGACTGGAATTTTCTTTCATTTTGGCAGATACTTCTCCATTCCGATACGTTTTCTCTCGATCATTTCATCGATACGCTCCACGTAGTTTTTCAGATCCTTCACGTTCTCCACCCGCTCAATGCGCTCTCCATGTTCAAACACGAATTTCGTGGACGCTCCGGCTCCCGCGGCCAGAATGGACTGTTTTTCCTCCATAATGAGGATGTTGTAGATGCCTGCTTTTCCTTCGCGGGAGTAGCCGACATTCTCAAAGTTACCCGCCATATTTTTCTGGCGGTACATGTAATACGGTCCCATCTCCATGCGGTGTGCGCTGTCCATCGTCATTTTCATGATCTCGGCAGAGTTTTCAAACGAGATTTCCTGATATTTGTCTTTGAACAGGTTGAGTCTCGTTGCACGCTTTAACGCAAGGGAATGGACGGTCAGGGAATCCGGATTCAGCGCTTCCACTTTTTCCAACGTATGCGCCACTTTTTCCTTGTCCTCGCCCGGCAGACCGACGATCAGATCCATGTTGATGTTGTCAAATCCAAGGGAACGCGCCATACGGAACTTCTCCTCGATCTCCTCCACGGTATGGTGGCGTCCGATCAGATCCAGCGTTTCCTGGTTCATGGTCTGTGGATTGATCGAAATACGGGTGACCGGGAATTTGCGGATGGCTTTTAAGACCTCCTCATTGATCGTATCCGGCCGTCCTGCCTCCACGGTGAACTCCTGCACCTGCTCCATCGGGAAAAGCTCTGTCACTTTCGTGAGCAGGCGCTCCATCTGTGCCGCATTCAGCGTGGTCGGCGTACCGCCTCCGATGTAGATCGTATCAAGGGTGTAATCCTTCATGTTCTCACTGATAAAGATCAGTTCTTTGATCAGTGCATCGAGATACGGATCTACATATGCTCCCAGCGGCTTAACACATGGGAGCCGAAGGAACAGTACAGGCAGATGCTCGGACAGAACGGGATGCCGATGTACAGGCTGTAACCGTGTTCGTAGTCGATCGTCTTTAAAATGTCCTTTTCCCGGTTGGCAATCGTGATCGCAAGTGCCGTCTTTTCCGCTGGTGTAGTAAGTTTCGCGCATGTATTTCGCAATCTCTACATTTTTTTTACCCTCTTCAAGCATCTTCATCGGAATTTTCGTCGGACGGATGCCGGTGAGATCGCCCCACGAAGTTCTTTTCCGCTCACTTTCGAGAGCGTGCGATAGACCATCCGTTTCAGGACATTTTTCGTTTCGTGGCGGTCTTTTTCATATTCCACCGCCTCACACGCGGCAGAAAGCTCTTCGTGCTTCTCATTTTCTATGGAAAAGCAGATCTGGTCTGCCGCGTACAGGATCTTATCATAATATGCAAATTCCCCGTCCGGCGCCCCATCCTCTTCGTACCACGAGGTGATCTCGCAGCCGGGATAGAATGCCTTGATCAGGGAATACACATCGTATTCAAAATCTTTTCTGTTAAAACAAAGGCTGATATTAAGCAAGGGGATTGTACCTCTTTTCATGTTCAATCGTAGTTTCATCGTTGTGGCCCGGATACACAGTCACATCCCCGGGAAGCTCTTTTAACAGGCGTTTGACCGATGCAATCAGATCTCTTCCGGAGGATGTCGGGAAATCGTATCTTCCATATGATTCGCAAAACAGCGTATCGCCGGAAAAAGTGCTTTTCTGCCGGAATATAATAGCAGACGCTCCTGCCGTATGGCTGGTGTTGCAAGCACATGGATTTTAAATCGCCAGATGCAGAATATCGCCCTCTTTTACCGTTTTGTCTGCCTGCATCGTGTACGGCGCGCTCCAGAGGCCGGAAAGATTTTCCCTTGCATCCCCCAGAAGGTGCTGCTCCTTTTCATGGACATAGACCGGAATATGGTATTTTTCCGCAACGCATCCGCTGCCAGCATATGGTCGAAATGGCCATGGGTCAGCAGAATGGCCTCCGGGTCGCCGTCGATCTCGTCGATCTGGCGTTCAATCTCCAGCGGCGAATCGCCCGGGTCCACGATCAGCACCTTCTGGCTGTCCGGATTTTCCACAACGTAGCAGTTTGTCGAGAGCATTCCAAGTGCCCGGTAATTTACCTTTATCATACGCTTTTCTCCTTTTTATCCTCTCGATCTCTGAATATCGATCACGCTCTCCACCTGGCGCACCTTCTCGATGATGCTGTTCAGCTCTTCGTTGTTGTGCACGTCGAACGTCACATCGATGGAAGCCGTTCCCTGCTTGCTCGTTCTCACGTTCATCGCCGCAAGGTCGATCTTCCGCTCGGTAAAGATCTTGGAGATATCCACCAGAAGACCGGTACGGTTGTTTGCGTAAACGCTGATCTCCACGGTATAGAGAGAGCCGCCGTTGTCCTCTGCCTGCCATTCAGCATCAATGAGGCGCGCCCGCTCAGATTCCGGCAGATTCAGGACATTGACACAGTCGGTGCGGTGAATGGTCACGCCGCGTCCTCTTGTGACAAAGCCCACGATCTCATCGCCCGGGATCGGATTGCAGCATTTGGAGAAGCGAACTGCCACATCGTGGATACCGCGCACGACGATGCCGCCCTTGCTCTTTCCAACCGGCAGAACTTTCTCTCCGGATGCCGCCTCGAGCACCTGCTCGTCGGTGATCTCTTTTTTATGCTGCTTTTCGTACGTCTCAATCAGCTTGTTGAGGACCTGGCCCTCTTTTAAGCCGCCGTGGCCGATGGCCGCAAGAACGGAATCCCAGTCGCGGAAGCCGTACTTTCTCATGACAGCCTCTTCGTACATCGGTTTTGTATAGATTCCAAGGTTTTTGCCCTTCAGCTTTGCATAGTTGTTGAGCATTTCCTTGCCTTTGACGATGTTGTCCGTCTTGTTCTGCTGGCGGAACCACTGGTTGATGCGGCTCTTTGCCTGGGAACTCTTCGCAATTTTCAGCCAGTCGCGGCTCGGTCCCTTGGAGTTCTGCGAGGTGATGATCTCGACGCGGTCTCCGTTGTGAAGTTCCGTCTCGATCGGCACGAGTTTTCCGTTGACCCTCGCTCCGACCATCTTGTTGCCGACCGCACTGTGGACGGAGTAAGCAAAGTCAATGGCACAGGAGCCGACTGGAAGCGTTTTGACATCGCCCGCCGGGCTGAAACAGTAAACATTGTCGGCAAACAGGTCGAGATCGCTCTTTAAGAGGTTCATGAACTCATGGTTGTCCGCCATGTCCTGCTGCCACTCCAGAATCTGGCGCAGCCAGGTCAGTTTTTCCTCTTCCTGCTCCGGTCCCGGTTTCTTGCCGTCGGAGGCCTCTTTGTATTTCCAGTGTGCAGCGATACCGTATTCTGCAATCCGGTGCATCTCATAAGTACGGATCTGAATCTCAAACGGCTGTCCGTTCGGTCCAATCAGGGTTGTATGCAGGGACTGGTAACGGTTTGGCTTCGGCATCGCAATGTAATCTTTGAAACGGCCCGGGATCGGCGTGTACATTTCATGGATGACACCGAGCGCTGCATAGCAGTCTTTGACGGATTCCACGATGATGCGGACCGCAAAGAGGTCATAGATCTGATCCAGCGTCTTGTGCTGGTTGACCATCTTTTTGTAGATGCTGAAAAAGTGCTTGATTCGTCCGTTGACATCTGCCTCAATGCCGGCCTGGTGGATATGACGGGTCACCTCTTTTACGATCGCATCGACAAACTCCTGCCGCTGCTCCCGCTTCATGCTGACCTTCTGCACCAGTTCATAGTACGCATCCGGCTCCAGATATTTCAGAGAAAGGTCATCGAGTTCGACCTTGATCTTGGAAATACCGAGGCGCTGTGCGATCGGGGCATAAATATCCATCGTCTCACGCGCTTTTTTCTTCTGCGTCTCCGGCGACCAGTACTGTGCGGTCCGCATGTTGTGCAGACGGTCCGCCAGTTTTACCAGAATAACGCGGATATCCTTTGCCATCGCAAGGAACATCTTTCTCAGGTTTTCTGCCTGCTCCTCGACCTTATCCGCAGAATATTTCAGCTGTGCCAGCTTCGTGACACCGCTTACAATCAGGACACCTCCGGGCCGAACTCCTCGGTCAGCTCTTCTTCGGTCATGACGGTATCTTCAACAACGTCGTGCAGAAGGCCTGCCGCGATCGACTCCTTGTCGAGCTCCAGATCTGCCAGGATAATTGCCACACAGAGCGGATGGATGATGTACGGTTCCCCGCTCTTTCTTTTCTGGTCCTTATGTGCATCCGCTGCCACGCGGTATGCTTTTTCGATCAGGGAAATATCGTCCGATGGATGATATTTTTCACAGAAGCAATCAATTCCCCGTATAATTCCTCCGGACTTGTAAAATCGTCCGTCTTGCGGATTCTGGCTTCTGCCGCCGCCACATCCTTCTTTAATTCTTCTTCACTGATTCTTTTCTCTTCTTCCATATGTATCCTCCGCTCTCATGATTAACCCCTGCGTTTCGTTGGATACGTTATTTGCCATCGTAACGGATGACAGATTTACATCATATTTTGCCAGTTTTTCGCGTCCTTTTAAGCCGGCAAGCTCCATCAGGAACACGATTCTGGTTACTTCGCCGCCGAGGCGCTCGATCATTTTTGCACAAGCCTCCACGGTACCGCCGGTTGCAATCAGGTCGTCGATGATGACTACCTTCTGGCCCGGTTTGATGGAGTCTTTGTGCATCTCGATCGTTGCGCTGCCGTACTCCAGGTCATAGCTCTCCTCGATGGTCTCCAGAGGAAGTTTTCCTTTTTTACGGATCGGCACGAACGGTTTGTGCAGATTGTAAGCAATCGGCATACCGAAAATGAAGCCGCGGGACTCGGTTCCACAGATTACATCACAGTCTACTTCTTCTACAAAATGCTGCATCTCATCTATGGCAAGCTGCAGTCCGTCTGCGTCCTGCAGGATACTCGTTACATCTCTGAAAATAATACCGGTTCCGGGAAATCCGGAATACTTCTTACGTAATCCTCTACTTTTTTCATAAAATATTCCTCCGTTTCGTCAAGGTTTGACAATTCACCTTACAGTATAGCATCAATATTCTTCTGCGTCAATTTTGTTTCCGATAGAAAACAGGGCAGAAAAATCAGGTATTTGCGGCTTTTCTGCATCTTTAAAAATAACTCTGGATATTGATCTGTAATTTGTCGCGTCCGTTCCACGTATCGATCGACGGATAGTACGCTACCGAGAGGGTCGGATGTGCATCCACGTATGCGGCGAACGCTTCTCCCTCGCCGAAATAGACACCATCCATCTGGTATCCGCCCGCATCGGCAAGCTGTACTTTCACCACGTTTCTATTCTTTCCAAAAATGCGGTAATTTAATACAGTCAGTCCTTTCTGTGCGAACAGCGGTTTCGTGTTGCCTTTTCCGAACGGCTCCAAGAGACTTAACTGGCGGATCAGATTTTTGGTGATGTAGGTGATCGGCATCGGCACATCGATCACAACTTTTTCGACGAAATCCTCTTCCGTCAGCGTGGAATTATCGTTCAGTGCCCGGCGGAACGGTTCGATCATCTCCTCTCCTGCGAGAGAAAGGCCCGCAGCCATCGGGTGGCCGCCGAATTTCGTCATCAGTCTTTGCATTTGCAGAGCTCCTCATACATCGAATACGCTTCGATCGAGCGGCCGGAGCCCTTGACGCCCTCCTCACTTCTGGTGAGTACGAAGGATGGTTTGTGGAAGTGCTCCCGCAGGCGACTGCGATGATTCCGGCAAGGCTCTCGTGGCAGTCCGGCAGATAGACGACGAGGACTTTGTCGTTCTGCAGCGGGGAGGTTTCCACGAGCTCGATTGCTTTCGCCTCACCTGGCGCGTCAGCTCTTTGCGGCTTTCATTCAGGTCTTTCAAGTCCCCGGCAAGCTTTGCGGCTCCTCACGTGTCTTTGCGCAGAGCAGTTTTAACGAATGCTCCGCCGTGTCAAGCCGTCCCGATGCGTTGATGCACGGGCCGAGAACGAAGCGATGTGATACGGTGTCACGTTTTCCGCCTCGATGCCCTGCACACGGATCAGCTCCTGCAGGCCGAGGTTCTGCGTTTTATGGAGCGCCCGAAGGCCGGCTTTTACAAAAATCCGGTTTTCTCCCTGCAGATCCATCACATCACCGATCGTCGCAATGGCGACAAATTCCAGAAAGCGGAAGCTGTGCTCCTTTGGAATACCTGCTTTTGCCTCCATCGTCTGGATCAGTTTCCATGCGACGGCCGCACCGCAGAGGCCCGGAAACGGATAGGAACAGTCTTTCTGTTTCGGATTGACAACCGCGTCCGCTGGCGGCAGGATGTAGCGGCGTTCTCCGTTTTCATCCTCCTCAAACGGAACCTCGTGGTGGTCCGTCACAACAACCGTCATGCCAAGCTCTTTTGCCAGACGGATCTGACTGCCCGCCGCGATGCCGTTGTCACAGGTGACGATCGTGTCCCGCCCCTCATCCGCGGCAAACTGCACAAGATGCTCATTTAAGCCGTATCCGTCTGCAATCCGGTCCGGGATACGCACATCCGCATCGGCACCGAGATCTTTTAATCCGGTCAGCAGAATATACGTTGCCGTAACACCGTCGATGTCGTAGTCCCCGATGATGCGGATCGGCTTTTTCTCCCGGATTTTTTCTGCGATCAGATCTGCCGCGCGCTCCATATCCTTCATCAGCAGCGGATCGTGGAGCTGCTCCAGATCACCGAAGAGATACTCTTCGATCTCTTTCTCCCCGGTCACATCCCGGTTCCGGATCAGGCGGCGATGACGGGATCGATGCCGAACCGGTCCGCAATTGCCTGGAAATCGGCGCGTTTTGCCGAAACTACCCAGCGTTCTTTCTTCATATGTTCTCCTCTTTCCTGTTAGCAGGACGCCGGACTTTTCCGGTCCGGCGTTTCTCTTTTTATGGTTTTTGCTGCTTTTATTTATTTTTTGTCTTATTCTGTACTGCTTTGGACGGCACATATTTGTTTTTTCCAACGTGCTTCATCACATACCACAGGCACCTGTGATGCAGACAGAAGTGTAAGCTACCGCATACGATACCAACCATCAGAGGTGCTGCAAGTCGCGGATGGAAGAAACTCCCATCACGAACAGAACAAAGATGGTGATAAAGGTGGTGAGGGAACTGTAAATGCTTCGGGTCAGGGTGTCCGTGATGCAGCGGTCAACCAGGGACTCGATCGGCTCTCTCTTTAACTCCGGCAGATTCTCACGGATACGGTCGAAGATGACGATCGTACTGTTGATGGAATAGCCGAGGATCGTCAGCATACACGCGATAAAGGTGCTGCCGACCGAAATACGGGATACCACATAGAATCCGAATACAATGGCGATATCGTGCATCAGTGCAAGGATGGCACTCGATGCGAAACGGATGTCGCGGAAACGGATCCAGATGTACAGCAGCATGCAGACTACAGCGATGATAACTGCTTTCATCGCATTCTGGCTCATTTCTTTACTTACAGTAGAAGAAATGTTGTCGAAAGTGATTTCAGAAGTATCGACACCGAAATTGTCTGCCATTGCCTGGTAAACCTGCTCACGCTCTTCCAGAGTCAGAGAACGTGTTTTGATGATGACATTGTTGCCTCCGACAACCTTTGTCATCTGAATATTGGAATCTTTTGTCACGCCTTCCACAACCGGCTCTACCTCTTTGTCCAGCTCTTCGATGGAGTAATCCTCGTTGAACGGAACGTTGATGGAAGTACCGCCCTTGAAGTCAAGGCCGAAGTTCAGTGCGCTTCCCTTTGTCTGATGCATGAAATCATGCTGGCCGGAACGGCAAGCAGCAGAATGCAGGAGATCGTGAAGAAGATCTTTCTCTTTTCCACAAATGGAAATCCCTTGCGCTCTTTCTTGGTTCCGTAGTATTTCGCATCCTTCAGTCCCATACCGTACAGGCTGTTGACCAGCAGTCTGGAAACAACCATGGCGCTGAACATGGAAAGAACAATACCAAGAGCAAGTGTCATGGCGAATCCGCGAACACTTCCGCTCGCAAGCGCATACAGAACAGCTGCTGCAATCAGGGTCGTCACGTTTCCGTCCAGGATGGCAGAAGCTGCCTTCTTGAATCCGTCGCGGATTGCCGCATGAACCGTCTTTCCGGCACCGATCTCCTCCTCGATACGGGCATAAATGATAACGTTCGCATCGACCGCCATACCGATCGACAGGATAACACCTGCGATACCAGGCAGGGTCAATGTCAGGTCAAATGCATTTAAAGCAATCAGATTCAGCTCAACATAGATGAGCAGTGCCCATCCGGCAGCAATACCAGGCAGGCGATATACGATTGCAAGGAAAAGGATAATCAGTACAATGCCGATCGCTCCCGCTTTTACGCTGGTGGAAACAGCTGCAGATCCAGCTGCGCTCCAACGACGCTGGAGTTGATCTCCTCAAGTTTCAGGGAAAGGGAACCGATACGGAGGGTGGATGCCAGGCTGGTTGCTTCATCCAGTCCATGTTTCCGCCGGAGATGACTGCAGTACCATCGGAAATCACAGCGTTTACACTCGGTACACTGACGAATTTTTCATCATAGTAGATACCGATGCTCTTTCCTGCGCTGTAGGCTTCCTGGGTTGCGTCTGCAAATTTCTGTTTTCCTTCGTCGGTCATTTTCAGCTGAACGACGCTCTCGGTTGCTTTTGTGGTGGAGTTCTGCTGATGCATGGCTTCTGCGCTCTCCACATCTTTACCGGTCAGAACGACGGAGCCGTCCTCCTCGAGCTCTTCGATAGTTTTTCCGTTCAGAACGTACTCGCCGGTCGAGCTGTCGTAGGTGTAGTTTTCTGTTCCGTCATCGTTGGTCTGTTTGATGAAATACAGGCTTCCCGGTTTACCCATCTCTTCCAGAATGGTGGTTGCATCGGTTGCACCCGGGATTTCAATGGTGATACGGTTGTCGCCCTGCAGATATACCTGTGCCTCTTCGCTGTACTGCTGCGCACGCTGTTCCAGCTTGTAGCGGGTATCTGACATTTCTTCGTCTGTCGGGTTGTCCTTTACGGCCTGATAGGTAATGCTGACACCGCCGGACAGATCCAGACCCAGGTTGATGTTCTTCATCGAACCGGTTCCGGTAGGACCCCATCCTTTGATCATCGTCCATCCAAGAAGCACTGTTACAATGGCTGCCAGGACGAGTGCGATGATACTCTGTTTCTTCTTCATCATGTCGCGATTTTCCTCTTTTCTTTAATCTTCGGCCAGAGCTGCCTTTATCATCAATGCACACTCGATCCGTTTCTGCTGCATCTTGCATCCGATCTCGTAAACATCGTTGATCTTACCTGTGAAATTGTAGGAGTTTGCCGCGCATCCGCCGCTGCAGTAGAACCGTGCAAAGCACTGGCTGCACTCCTTCTTGGAATAAACGTTGCATTTTTTGAATTCGTTGACAGTTTCTGTCTTTTCACGCCTTCGTAAACATTTCCGAGGCAGAAATCTTCCTGTCCTACGACTGGTGGCACGGATAGAAATCGCCCCACGGTGTTACCGCAAGGTACTCGGTTCCGAACGCAGCCGGAAAGACGTTTATAAACACATGGTCCGCCGGTCAGATCGATCATAAAGTGGAAGAAATTGAAGCCTCTTCCCTCTTTTTCTCTCTTGATCATCTCTCTTGCCAGAATGTCGTACTGTTCGAAGATCACCGGAAGGTCTTCCTCACGGATCGCATAGTCCTCGGTCGGAGGCGCTACAACAGGCTCAACCGAGATCTGCTTGAAGCGAGGTCTGCCAGATGGAGAACATCAGCTGCAAAGTCTGTGTTGTAATGCGTGAAGGTTCCGCGCACATAGTATTTATCCTGATGACGAAGCTCAGCGAATTTCTGGAATTTCGGCACGATCAGATCGTAGCTTCCGGCACCTTTGCGGAACGGACGCATGTGATCGTGAACTTCTTTTCTTCCGTCGATACTTAATACGACGTTGCCCATCTCTTTATTGCAGAACTCCATGACCTCGTCGTTTAAGAGAACACCGTTGGTGGTCAGGGTGAAACGGAAGTTCTTGTTATGTAACTTCTCCTGTTCTCTTCCGTAGGCTACGAGCTGTTTTACAACATCCCAGTTCATCAGCGGTTCACCGCCGAAGAAATCTACCTCGAGGTTTCTTCTGCTGCCGGAGTTTGCGATCAGGAAATCAAGCGCTTTTTTGCCGACTTCCAGGGACATCAGTGCACGTCTTCCGTGATACTCGCCCTCTTCTGCGAAGCAGTAACGACAGGCAAGGTTGCAGTCGTGTGCAATGTGGAGGCAGAGTGCTTTTACGACGGTCGGACGGTTGGAAACTGATCAATTGCGTTTTCGTAAATGTCTTTTGTAAAGAGCATGCCGTTATCTGTAAGTTCCTGAATTTCTTCTCTGGCTTCGGTGATGTCCTGCTCGGCATATTTACTGCTAAGCGCCTCTGCTGCCTCTTCTGCATTTTTTCCTTCGTTCATGCAGGAAAGGACATCGTATACGCAGTCATCCACAACATGGACGGAGCCGCTGTTGACGTCCAGCACCATGTTGAAGCCATTGCTTTTATATAAATGTATCACTGTGGTATTCCTTTCTATAACTCTCTCTTTTTTTGATGTGCCTGGCAAAAAGAATGTTCCCAAATCCGGCGAAACCGGTTCTGGGAACACCTTTTACTCGTCCTTATGGATTACTTTTACTTATGCTCGCAGCTCTGGTTGCCTACGGTGCAAGAAGTCTTACATGCGGACTGGCAGGATGTCTGGCACTCACCGCATCCACCTTTTTTTACAGTGTTCTGTAAGCTTTTTGTATTTAAAGTTTTGATGTGTTTCATGGCACATTCCTCCTTCATTGTAGTTGACGCGCGACTTTTTTATAGTCTTCGGCATTAGCTCTTCCCATTATAGCATAGGTTTTTCAAATTTTAAAGTCTGTTTTTTGAATGTTCTGTTTTGTCCGCTTTTATCTGCCGTGTGCCGTCATTCCGCCTGCCATTCCGCCGACGGCACAGACTGCTGCCGCCCACAGAAGTCTTCCGGCTCCGGCAAATCCGCCCGGCAGGAAGACTGCGGAGACGATGATCAGAATGGCAAAATACACGATTCCAAAGCAGATGCCCCAGAGAAACCGCCGTTTCCCGCCATGTTTCCTGCCATTCTTCCGCCGGAAAAGCTTGATGCCAGATAGATCACCACAATGCCCGCCTGCACCCAGCTTCCTTCCAGGAAATTCCAGAGCAGGAAAGACAGCAGCAAAAGAAGAAGCACCGAGATCAGATAGGAAACGAGAAGAGCCTTCAGCCAGCTGATCCCGCTGCCGCACCCACCGCCCATGTTTTCTTTTCTTCCATAAGAAAAAGCCCTCCCATACTGTAAATGTATGGAATGGCTTTTTCCGGATATGCCTGTTTCTTTTATTTTTTCGTCAAACGGATGATTCTTTTTGAATTCCAGCCATGCGGCCATGCTCTTTGCGCGTTTCGCCTGCATCTGAAGGAATGCCATGCAGAACATAACGGCTGCAGAAGTGCGGAGCTGATCGCCAGCGGAAGCACCATCGTCTCATCGCCGGTGTTGACCGGGATGCTGCGGATGCTTACAGTGGTCTGTGTCTTCTTCTGCGGAATCTTTGTGCTTCCGGTATTGGAATTGGAAGAGCTGTTGTTACTGCTGCTCTTCGACGGTGTGGCTGTCGGAGTCGGAGTGGATGTCTTATTCGTTCCGTAGTTGTCCGGTCCTACAAGGATCGTTCCTGCGGCACGCAGCGTACTTACGTCATCGGCTGCACTTGCTGTCATTTCACCTGCACTCAGGTTGGATTTCTGCTCTGCAGCTGCAAGCAGTTCATGCTCGCCTTCGTCCGCCGTCTCAGCTTCTGCTGTTTCCGTCTGCTCCTCTGATACAAGGCTTCTGGACAGACTTACTGCCACCGGCTGGATCAAAAGAGAGACATTGGAGACCAGATAGCCGTCTTCTGTGCTGTCCGTACCGGATGGATTGGAAATTTCATCGAAATTTTTTACGGTTTCGTTTTCTTTCTGAATTTCATCTTTTACAAGGTCATCCAGATTTTCATCCTGTTTCCACTGGTCCGATGATGCATCATTTCCCGTTCCGTTCTGGTTATCCTGGTTTGTATCGTCCTGGTTTGTATCATCTGCTGCAGGATCGTCTTTTGCTGTATCATCCGGGGCAGGTGTCACGGTTGGATCTTCTGCCGGAGTTTCCGGATTCTCCGGATTTTCACTGTCATCGGTATTCTCGCCCGGTGCTGTCGTCGGAGTTACTTCCGGCGTTACGGTCGGTTCCGCATCCGGTGTCGGCGCTGCCGTTGGTGTATCCCCTGTATTTTCTCCGCGGTCCGCATCCGGTGTCGGAGTTGCCGTTGGTTCCTCCGCCGGCGTTACGGTCGGCTCTGCGTCCGGCGTTTCCGTCGGTTCTGCGTCCGGGGTCACCGTTG
>ENA-OQCS01000829-OQCS01000829.1-human-gut-metagenome-genome-assembly--contig:-NODE-829-length-17053-cov-3.930757_pt1 | contig 17053 bp, 26 predicted proteins | sample MGYA00242757_ERZ504575 | MGnify/ENA primary metagenome ERZ504575 (study PRJEB26092, sample SAMD00036297) | human gut metagenome | host: Homo sapiens | study: EMG produced TPA metagenomics assembly of...
CAAGGGCTTCCTGCTGAGCTTCGGAAGTCATTCTTTTGCCTCAGCGCTTGGCGCTCAAGTATAATACCACACCCCTGCCTCCTTGTCAACACTTTTTGACAACTTTTTTTCATCTTTTTTCTTGCGCTGCTGAAAAACGTTCATTTTCTTGTATTCAACGTTCTCTTTTTTACGCAAAAAAGCCGCCTGCACATTCCTGCACAGACGGCCTTATATTACTTCTATAATAGAGTTAGCGGATCTCGATGCCCAGCTTGAACTTCAGGTTGCCGAGGATCTTCTTGACCACGCGCTCTACTTCTTCCGCAGAGACTTCCTTCTTCGGGTCGGACAGAGACAGGGTGAACGCCATGCTCTTTTTGCCCTCGCCGAGATTTGCGCCGCGGTAGATATCGAACAGCTTGATCTCACCCACCAGAGGGCTGGCCTTCTTGATGGTTTCTTCGATCTCGCCGCAGGTGGTCTTTTCGTCGCAGACCAATGCCAGATCACGTTTGACAGCAGCGTAGGGGCTGAGCGGCTGATAGCGCAGCTCACCGTCCACGCAGGACATCAGAGCCTCGTAGTCCAGCTCACCCAGATAGATATTCTGGTTGTCCTTCTGATCCTTTGCAATTTCCAGCTCGCCGTTGATCTCGTTGGACAGCTTGCCGAACACGCCCAGACACTTGTCACCACAGTAAACAGCGGCGCTGATGCCGGGGTGCAGCCACGGGGTTGTCTCGCGCTTATAATCAAAGCTCAGGCCAAAGCCGGCTGCCAGTGCTTCCAGTGCACCCTTAACGGTGAAGAAATCTTCTTCAGGGCCGAATGCACCAATGCAGAGGGTCTGGCGCTCGTGCGGATGCTCGTTGATGGGCAGTTCCTTGGCAAGATACACCGGTGCCATCTCGAACAGACGGCCTTCCGTGTTGCCCTTCTTGAGATTGTCCACAATGACGTTCAGCATGGAGGGAGCCAGCAGGGTGCGCATGATGGACAAATTCTCACTGATGGGGTTCAGGATGCGGATGGCCTTGCGGGCTTCATCATCCGCCGGGATGTGCAGCATATCCAGTTCTGCGTTGGAGTAGAAGGCCAGCGTGGAGGCCTCATAGAAGCCTGTGCGGCCAGCAGACGCTTGGTCTTGAGCTGCTGCTTCTGGTCATAGTTCAGACCGCCGTTTGTAACGGAGGCAGTGTTCAGGAAGGTGGGCACAATGTGGTCGTAGCCGTACTCCCGGATGACCTCCTCGGCCAGATCCGGGAAGCTCTCCACGTCCTCGCGGTACAGGGGTGCGGACACGTCCCAGCTGCCATCGGCCTGTACATCCACCGTGAACTCCAGACGCTGCAGAATGTCGATCATGGTCTGATCCGGCACGGTGATGCCCAGCACGCCGCAGATCTTAGCCGGAATGGTAACGATGTGCTTGCGCTCCATCGGGCGGCCATCGGTCAGGTCATATTCCAGTGTGGTGATGTCGCCGCAGTCCAGCTCCTGAATCAGGTGCAGGGCACGGGCAAGGCCCAGTTCAGGAGAGTGACGGTCCACGCCCTTCTCGTAGCGGGCAGAAGAGTCGCTGTTCTGGCCCAATGCGCGGCTGGTCTTACGCACGCAGTCGCGGGCGAAGGTGGCACACTCAAACAGCAGGCTGGTGGTGTTCTCATCCATGCCGGAGTTTGCGCCGCCCATGATGCCGGCAAGTGCCACCGGCTTTTCGGCATCGCAGATGACCAGATTGTTGGGGTTCAGAGTGAACTCCTTCTCATCCAGCGTGACGATCTTTTCGCCCGCATGGGCGCGGCGCACATCGATGGTGCGGCCGGCGACCTTGTTCAGGTCAAAGGCGTGCATGGGCTGACCCATTTCCAGCAGGGTGTGGTTGGTGATATCCACCACATTGCTGATGGAGCGCAGGCCGCACAGAGCCAGATGGCGCTTCATCCAGCGGGGAGACTCGCCCATGCGGATGTTGCGCACATAGTGTGCCATATAGCGGGGGCACAGATCCGGAGCCTCCACCTTGACGGTGATGGGCGCATCCGGTTCGCAGACAGTCTTGTAGTCCATGGCGGGCATGTGCAGGGGCTTGCCCAGAACGGCAGCCACCTCGCGGGCGATGCCCAGAACGGACTGGCAGTCCGGGCGGTTGGCGGTGATGGAGATATCAAAGATATAGTCATCCAGACCCACCACGGGAGCAATGTCGGTGCCGGGGACAGAATCCTCGGGCAGAATGAGCAGGCCGTAGACCTCAGAGCCCGGGAACAGGTCGTCGTTCAGGCCCAGCTCTTCGCCGGAGCACAGCATACCGTTGGACTCCACGCCCTGCATCTTGCGGGCCTTGATCTTGATGCCGCCGGGCAGGGTGGAGCCATCCAGAGCAGCGGGCACGCAGTCGCCCAGCTTCATGTTGGCGGCACCGGTGCTGATGCGGATGTCGTGGCCGTAGTCGCCGCAGTCCACCACACACTTGGTCAGGTGGGTGCCCTCCTGCTTTCCATCTCCACGATCTTGCCGACGACCACCTTGCTGATGCCGGCATCCAGCGGGATCAGCTCTTCGACCTCAAAGCCGCAGGAGAAGAGCTTTTCCTCCAGTTCCTGCGCAGTAACGTCGATATCTACAAATTCTTTTAACCAGCTGAAAGGTACTTTCATTGTCTCTTCTCTCCCCTCTTATTCGTGGAACTGCTTGAGGAACTGCAGGTTGTTCTCGAACATCAGGCCGATGTTGTTGATGCCATACTTCAGCATAGCGATACGCTCGATGCCGATGCCGAAGGCGAAACCGGAATACTCGTCCGGGTCGATATTGCAGTTCTCCAGCACCTTGCGGTTGACAACGCCGCCGCCCAGCACCTCGATCCAGCCGGTGTGCTTGCACAGCGGGCATCCCTTGCCGTGGCACTCGAAGCAGCTCACGTCCACCTCCACGCTGGGCTCAGTGAACGGGAAGTAGGAGGGACGCAGGCGGGTGCGGGTGTCAGCGCCGAACAGCTTCTGCACAAAGGTGTTCAGTGCGCCCTGCAGGTCGCCCAGCGTGATGCCCTTATCCACCACCAGGCCTTCCATCTGGTGGAACATGGGGCTGTGGGTAGCGTCCGAGTCGGAACGGAACACACGGCCGGGCATCAGGATCTTGATGGGCGGCTTCTGAACGTCCATGGTGCGGATCTGGCCGCCGGAAGTCTGGGTACGCAGCAGGAACTCCTCCGACAGGTAGAAGGTGTCCTGCATGTCGCGTGCCGGGTGATCCTTGGGCACGTTCAGGCGGGTAAGTTGTGGTCATCGTCCTCGATCTCCGGGAAGGTGCCCACCGAAAGCCCATGCCGGAGAACACGTCGATGATCTGGTTGGTGATCAGGGTCAGCGGGTGCAGACCGCCCACAGAGCGGGTCTTGGCGGGCAGGGTGATATCCACCGTCTCCGCAGCATTGCGGGCAGCAAGCTCTGCCTGCTTCACCTGTTCTGCAGCAGCGTCGTAATCTGCCTGAACCTTTGCCTTGAGTTCATTGATGATCTTGCCCATAGCGGGGCGCTCTTCCGGCGCAACGGTGCGCAGGTTCTTCATCAGGGCAGGGATCTTGCCGTTTTTGCTGAGGTACTCCTGCCAGAAGGAGGCCAGCGTTTCCTTGCCGGACACCTGACCAAGGCTTTCAGCGGCCTGTTTTGCCAGCTCGTCGATCATTGCTTGCATGGATGTTCTCTCCTTTATTCTTCGTGTTGATGAGCGGAGTGCAACAAAAAGCTCCGTCCCCTGCCCGATTTCTCAGGCAAAAGGGACGAAGCTGTTGATTCTTAGCTCCGCGGTACCACCCGGTTTCCACCCGTGCACAGATGCCGGGCGGCTCTCAGAACGCCGTAACGGGGCGTGGCCGTTCTGTACTACTGCTGTTTCGCACAGACCGCTCAGGAGCGAACTTCAGCACAGATACACCCGGAAGCCTCTCAGCCGGTGAAGCTTCTCTCTTTGCCGTGTACGCCATGCCTACTCTCTCCGTCGCTGCGTTTGGGAGTATTCAGGTTTTATAACCAAGAGTTATGTTACCACATTTCGGGACAGTTTGCAAGGGGTTGTATCATTTCCGCCCAAACAGGATTAGTCATATTCGCCGCTCATCATTTTATTTTTCCAGTCAGCATCCAGATGATATTCTTCTGAGACTTTTATCACAAGCACACCATCCATTTTCCGGATGGAACCTTCCTGCGGGAATGTCGGCATCTCTGCGATCTCCTCCGTTTCAAGAAGTTTCTGATAAGTTTTGTCATCACACAGATTCAGCCAGATCGGCGTATAATCGCGGAAAGCTGCATCCCAGGAAAAACGGATCGTACCCGCCGTCTCTGCCATAAACAGTCCCACTCTCGCATACGGGTTTGCCGTGTGGTATAGCTCATGGGTGCGGAACAACGGGCTGTTGCTTGCATTTCCCACAAGCATCACCGGGATCTCGTTATCGTAATATCCTTCGTTCACCAGCGTCTGTGCGATCAGGTCAGAGAGTTCTTTCGTTGCCTGCCTGCCCTCATACATCGCCTGCTGATCGACCGCCGACATGAATACGCTCCCGTAAACGACAGCAGCCGCCGTAAGCAGGATCAGTGCTTTTTCTGCTTTATTCCAGCATTTGCGGAACGCATCACAGGCTGTTTTTCCCTCCCGGCTGCTGTCCAATAGCCAGAAACAGACCGGCAGGAACAAGGCCAGACCTCCGGACATGGGAATATAAAACGACGCCTGCGAGGTTGCCACCATAAATACCGTGCACATCATGGGCAGCACCAGCAGCGCTGCTGTGCCATAGAAAGTGTTTTCCCAATCTTTCCGGCGTATGAGCCGAACCAGTCTGCACGCAAGCGCGGCACCCACCACACAAAAAATCAAAGCAAATACAACTGCAGTTTCCTGCAGCATATTGTGTTTTACAAGGGTACCAAAGAAATACCGATAAAAAAGCTCATAGCACTTTTCAACGCTGGAAGGAAGATTTTTCAGAATTCCAGACACTGAAATATCTGCGCCACCCTGGTAATCGGCCATCGCCGTTCCCGTCGCCCACAGTGTAATCTTTAAGATCAGCAGATACAGCACTGCGCCGGATGCAGCACTTGCCAGGCTTTTGCAAATATATTCCCGAATCTTTTGTTTTTCTCCATTCTGGAAAAGTAGTAGGAGAAAATAGGCCAGCAGCACCAGACAGAAACAGGCAAGGTTCGTCTGGTACAGGTCAAGGCTCAGTGCCAAAAGCACCGCTGCCGGCACAATGCTGCTTACGGCTGATTTTCCCCGGATCACGTGCTCTGTAGCCAGCATTGCAAAGAAAAACGAAAATCCGTACTCCGGTGCAATGAAGTGAAACGAAAGATAGCACCCGACCACAACATTGGAAACATAGCATAAACCTGCGAGCCAGTCAATGCAGGATGTTCTCATCCATGCCGGTTTGAAGAGCATATGAAGCCTGGTGACTCCAAGAGAAACCAGCACCAAGCACACCACCGCATTGATGGGTTCTAGCTGCAGACTGAAACGCAGAAAACTGGTCACCAGCCAGAACCATCGTCCGTTGGAAAGCTCCCATGCTCCCGCCATGTACTCAGCCGTTGTCCACAGACCATCCACTGTGTTCGTCAGCTTCAAGCTGATCAGCGGAAAATAGACCATCACCGCAAAACCCAGCATCACACAGAAATATTTCTTATCCAACTCCCGCAGCCAGTGTCTGATATCTGCTTTTATTTTTACAAACATGATATTCCTCTCCATCCATAAACTTCTGCTTTTCAGTATATCAAACTCTTCCACATGGTTCAATAAAAAAATCCCCTGCCGGGCAGTCGGCAGAGGATCTTGCGTATTTTTCCAGAGTGCTTTATTTTGCCACGATTTCTGCAGCCAGAGCATCCATCTGGGCTTCTGCGGCGGCATTGGCGGCAGAACGGATGGTGACCACATTCTCACAGACCGTGATGTTCTTCATGCTTTCCAGCTCGGCGCGCATGAGCTTTGCGGCCATAGGTGCCCATGTGCCATTCTCCATCAGACCCACCGTGCGGTTCTGGAAGCTCTTGGTCTTGAGGTGGGTCAGCAGATTTTCCATCGGCGGGAAGAGGAAGCGTCGTAGGTGGCGCAGGCCAGCACGATCTTTCCGCAGCGGAAGGCTTCGGTGACAGCATAGGACACATCGGTGCGGGTCAGGTCCACCTCCACGACCTTTGCGCCCTTTGCACGCAGCTTTTCTGCCATGAGGTGGGCTGCTGCACGGGTGTGGCCGTGGATGGAAGCACTTGCCACAAGGATCTTTTCCGGCTCCTCGGGCTTGTAGCTGGACCAGATGTCGTAGTAGTTCAGGTACTTGCCAGATCTCCGGTCAGCACCGGGCCGTGCAGCGGGCAAATGGTCTGGATGTCCAGAGCCGCGGCCTTTTTCAGCAGCGCCTGCACCTGCGGGCCGTATTTCCCCACGATGTTCAGGTAGTAGCGGCGGGCTTCGCTGGCCCAGTCGGCCTTTTCGTCAAACTTTGCCACAGCGCCAAAGCGACCGAAGCCATCCGCGGAGAACAGCACCTTTTCGGTGGATTCATAGCTGACCATGACCTCCGGCCAGTGCACCATGGGGGCAAACACAAAGGTCAGGGTGTGGGTGCCAAGGCTCAGGCTCTCGCCGTCCTTCACCACCACGCGGCGCTCCTTTGCCACAGCATCAGCACCAAAGAACTGATCCATATACAGGAAGTCTTGGCGTTGCCCACCACCTGCATCTCAGGATAGAGTGCCGCCAGCTTTGCAATGTTGGCACCGTGGTCCGGCTCCATGTGGGAGACCACCAGATAATCCGGCTTACGGCCTGCCAGAGCTTCGGTCAGGTTTTCCAGCCACGGCTCGGTAGCGCGGGCATCCACCGTGTCCAGAACGGCGGTCTTTTCGTCCAGAATGACATAGGAATTATAGCTCACGCCGGTGGGCACCGGATACTGGCTCTCGAAGAGGTCGATGGTGGTATCATCCACGCCAACGCCCAAAATGGCTTCACTGATCTTGTTTACGCTCATAATGCTCGGTCTCCTTATTTATATTTTTATGCAGTGCCGCGTTCTGCGGCGGTTGTTCTGAGAACAGTTCCTATCATACCACATCGTCAGAAAAATCGCAAGGGATAACGTGGGAATATTCTGCACATCAGAGCTCTTCCCCATTCTCCGGCAGACGTGCCGCCACCGGTTTGCCCGGCTCAGCATCCAGCTCCAGCAGCGCGGCGGCAGCGCTTTCGTCCATGGTCTGCACCGCGCGCAGCTTGCGGCTGATGGCACGGCTGCGCACGCCAATGAGATTATCCAGCTCTTCGTCGGTCTGACGCAGGCGCTGCTGCATCTTGGAAAGCCCCTGCCCGAACTTGTCAAATTCGGTCTTCACCGCACCCAGCAGCTGCCATACCTCACCGGAGCGCTTCTGGATGGCAAGGGTCTTGAAGCCCATCTGCAGGCTGTTGAGCAGCGCTGCCATGGTGCTGGGGCCTGCAATGTTCACCTGATAGTCCCGCTGCAGCACTTCCAGCAGGCCCGCGTTCACCACCTCGGCATACAAACCCTCGAAGGGCAGGAACAGGATGCCGAACGCCGTGGTGTAGGGCGGCTCCACATATTTTTCCCGGATGTCCTTGGCCTCGGCCCGCAGCACCAGCTCCAGTGCGTGGCGGGCGTTCTCCACGGCCTGTGCGTCGCCGGATGCCTGCGCATCCTGTAAATGGGCATAGGTGTCGCCGGGGAACTTGGAGTCGATGGGCAGCCACACCGTGCCGCCGTCCGCGCCGGGCATCCGGATGGCGTACTCCACCGCTGGGTGCTGCCCGGAATGGTGGCCACGTTGGTGTCGTACTGTTCCGGGGCAAGGATCTCTTCCAGAATGGCTCCCAGCTGGATCTCACCCAGGATGCCGCGGGTCTTCACACCGGAAAGCACCTGTTTCAGCCCGCCCACATCAGCGGCAAGGTTCTGCATTTCGCCAAGACCTTGTACACCTGTTCCAGCTGGTCGTTCACCGCCTTGAAGCTTTCGGTCACCCGCTTCTGCAATGCATCCTGCAGCTGTTCGTCCACCGTATGGCGGATCTCGTCCAGCTTCTGGCGTTCTGGGCCTGCAGGGCAGTCATGCCCTCGGCAAGGGTGCGGCGCATCTCTTCCAGCTTGCGGGCGTGGAGCTTCCAGCCCCTGCAGGCGCTGTTCCATGGTCTGCTGCTGGGTACCTGCCCTGCGGCAAGGGCGGTGCTCATGCTCTGCACCGAGCCTGCAGCGTTTCACTGATGTGGCCCATAGCGGCAAGGTTCTGCTGCGCCATCTCTGCCAGCTTCGCGTCCATCTGGCGGTTCTGCGCTTCCAGCTGCTGACGCAGCCATTCCTTCCGTTCTGCATCGTCCCGGTTTGCGGCAGGCTTTGCCGAGCGGTACAGCAGCAGGGCCATCATCAGGCAGATGGCCACCAGAAGCACCGTGTAAAGAAACGCTAAAAATTCCATAATGTCTCCTATTGCAAAATCCGGGCTGTGCAGCTGCAAAGCCCGGATCTGCGTACCTTATATTATTTTGTCTGTTCCTCCCAGAAGGCAGCGGCTTCGTCCAGCCAGCCATCCGCAGCCGTGCCGCGGCCAAGGCCGATGCCATGGGCTGCGTGGTCATATACCACTTCTTTGTAAGGTACGCCATGCGCGGCCAGTGCCTTGCCGAGGGCCGGTCCCTGCAGCGGCCAGCACAGCAGGTTCAAGGTCAGGTCATCCCTGCCATACCAGAAGTACACCGGCGGATAGTCCTCTGTGATCAGGTCGGCAAGGCTGTATTCATAGTAGAACCGGCCGCACACAAAGGGGTCGATGCCCACACGGTAGATCGGTGTGATCTCGGAAAACTGCACGATGGGATACGCCAGAATCACTGCGCCGGGCTTGGGCAGGCCATAGTTTTATAGCCCAGAGCGTCCGATGCAAACAGGCCCGCCAGTTGTCCGCCGGAAGAATAGCCGATCAGGCGTAGCTTTCCGTCTGCACGCCGAACTGCTGTGCGTGGCCGGTGATGTACTTCACCGCCCGTGCAATGTCCTCCATGGGGCTGTTGTTGTCGTTATCCGGGTAGGCGCGGTAGCGCATCACGAACACCGCATAGCCTTTCTGGTGCAGCTGGTAAGCTGTGGAGATGCACTCCTTTAACTCCGCCGTGCGGTTGAAGATGTTGCCGGAGAGCACCAGCGCATACTTTGCATCCGGCGTGCTGGCCGGGTAGTAATAGAACTCCCCATTGTTGCGGGAGCTGTCCTCGGCGATCTCCTGCTCCGAGTAGAGCTTATAGGTGATCTGCACGCCCGCATTGTAATTGCGGATGAGCAGGTTCAGACCATCGGCACAATCCTGTGCCACATGGCTGCTCACATATTTTTCCAGCGTCTGGTCATTGCACCAGTCCTCGGTGCCGGGCAGGTTCTGCTCCTTGGAATAGGTCCAACGCCTGCGCCAAGGATGCTGGGGTTCGAGCGGATCTCGCCCATGGTGGTCTGCGGCGTGATATCCGGCTCGCCATACTCTGCTGCAAATGCGGGCAGCGCCATCATCAGCAGAAGACAGATACAGGCTGCTGCGGTGCATATCCTGTGTTTCAACTCAACATCTCCTTTTCATCCGACCTGTTCCTCCCAGAAGGCAGCGGCTTCATCCAGCCAGCCTCCGCATCGGTGCCCTTGCCTGCGGCCACTGCATGGGGAGCATCATCATACACATGGTAGATATGCGTCACATGGTTGCGGGCCAGTGCCTTTTCCAGCACAGGCCCCTGCGCCGACCAGCACATGGTCATAAGGGTCATGTCGTTTTTGCCGTACCAGTGATAGGTAGGCGGATAATCCGGTGTGATGTAATCAGACAATGTCATTTTATAATACCGCTGCTTGCACACGCCGGGGTCCAGCAGGATATTATAGACCGGTTTGAACTCCAGAAAGGTGTTTACCGGGTAGCCCAGCAGCATGGCACCGGGCTTTGGCAGGCCGTAATTTTTGTAGCCCACCGCGTCGGTGCCGAACAGTCCGGCGATCTGCCCGCCTGAGGAATAGCTTACAATGGCATAATCCTCCGCCTGCACGCCAAACTGTCCTGCATGTTCCGTGATGTATTGCACCGCGCGGACCACATCCTGCAGCGGCGCATTGTTGGAAGCCTTCATGCCGATGCGGTAGCGCAGCACGAACACCGGGTAGCCCATTTCGTGCAGGTTCCATGCAGTGGAAATGCCCTCGCGGATCTCCGCACTGACCACAATCGCATTACCGCCGATCACCAGCGCATATTTCTGGTTCGCCTGCGCCCCTTCTGCCGGCAGATAATACAGTTCCACACCGTCCCGGCTGGTATCCTGCGCGATCTCCTCCGCCGTATAAAGCGGGAAGGTCACTCGCTGCCCAGCGTTATAGGTGCGGATCAGATAGTTCAGTCCATCCGCCGCATCCTGTGCCGTCCAGTGATTGGAAAGGCGGCTCAGCGGCTGCGCGTCCCAGTACATCCGGTCCAGCACACGGTCCTGATCCAGCGAGTAGGTGTAGATGCCCGCACCCACAATGCTGGGGTTGGAGCGGATCTCTGCCATTTGGTGCGCGGTGTGATGTTGCCTGACCAAGCTCCTCCGCAAACGCCGGCTGTGCCAGCAGGATCATCAGGCCAATACCAAACATCACCGTGCGCAATCGTTTTCTCACAGCAATCCCCCATTTATCTCTTTATTTGCACTGTTTTTCCCAGAATTCCGTTGCCTGCAGGATCCAGCCGTCCGCATCGGTGTGGCGGCCGGGCCAATGGCGTGGGGTGCGTCCTCGTACACATGGCACTCATAAACAGCCCCGCTCTCCCGGAGCTTGCGCTCCAGCAGCGGCCCCTGCTGGGAGTAGCACATGCGCTGCATATAAAGATCATTTTTGCCGTAGAAGAAATAGGTAGGGGTAAAGTTTTCGTTCACCACATCCGAAATATCGGTCCAGTAGTAACGCCAGCCAAGCACCAGCGGTCAATGGCCAGCTGATACAGCGGCTTCACCTCAAAGAAATCGTTGATGGGGTAACCCAGCAGCAGCGCTGCAGGCTGTGGGAGACCAAATGCCTTATAGCCGAACTTTTCGTTGTCTGAGCCGATCAGGCCCACGATGTGTCCGCCGGAAGAAAAGCCCATCAGCGCATAGTTTTCGCGCTGAACGCCAAACTGATCTGCATTTTCGGTCAGGTACTTTACGGCATTGGCAATATCGTACAGTGGCGCATTGTCGGATGCATTCAGGAAAGAGCGGTACCGCAGCACAAAAGCCGCATAGCCCAGCTCGTGCAGCTGGTTGGCAATGGATGCGCCCTCGTTCAGCTCTGCGGTGGTGTTGCCGCCGTTGCCGGGCACCACGATGGCGTACTTTGCGTTGCTGTTTAGCCGGGAAATAATACAGCTGCACCATGCCCAGAGAAGAATTTTCCGCAATTTCTTCCGGGGTATACACCTGCCATGTGATCTGTACGCCCCTGTTGTAGTTTTCGATCACAAGGTTCATGCCTTCGGCGGCATCCTCGGCAGCCGCGTAGCTTACATAGCCCTCAATGGGCGTATCATCGTACTGCGTGCTGCCCTCGATCCATTCGTTGCAGTAGGTATAGTAGCCGGAGCCTTTGATGCTGGGGTTCTCCCGCAGCTCTTTCATGGTCGTCTTTGTTGTGATGTTCGGCTCACCGTACTCTGCAGCAAATGCCGAAAGCGATACGCACGCCAGCATTCCCAGCGCACACACCATCGTTCTGATCCACTTCATTTTGGGACATCCTCCATTCTGCAGCGGCGTATCCTGCCGTGCTTTTCTTTGTTATGATTTATTGTATCACAAACCTTCCGCTTGTCAAAGAAATTTCTGTGCAGTACGGCGCTTGTACCGCACCGCAAATTCTGCTATACTGGAGCCGGATATTTTTGAGAGTTGAGGGCGCGGAAAGCTATGCACTTTCCGCCGGGATCGAAATATGAGCAAAATCGAGATCCGGCCCATGGAGCCGGAAGACTGGAGCGCTGTTTCCAGAATTTATTTGGAGGGCATTGCTACAGAACATGCCACTTTTCAGACCACCTGTCCGCCGTATTCTGCGTGGGATGCTTCCCACGCAAAAGAATGCCGACTGGTACTGCTGGCCGACGGTGTGATTGCCGGGTGGACGGCGTTGCGCCGGGTGGACCCGCGCTGGTGCTACCGCGCGTTGCCGAGGTGAGTATTTACGTGGGTGAGCAGTTCCGGGGCCATGGCCTTGGCTATCACCTGCTGACCGAGCTGTGCCATCAGGCAGAAAAGGCCGGCTACTGGACACTGCAGTCCACCGTGCTGCAGGACAACGCTGCCAGCCGCGCCCTGCACACAAAATGCGGCTTTCGCTTAGTGGGCCGCCGGGAACGCATTGCCCGCGACTGTCACGGCCGCTGGCTGGACACATTCTTAATGGAATACCGCGCTGCCGCCAATGAACCGGAAGGCTATAAAAAGCTGTAAGATGCAAAAGAACTCCGCGCCCTGAGGTGCGGAGTTCTTTTTTTTCCATTGATAAAATGATAAAGGTAAAACAGGCTTACCACTCTTCGCCGTCGATGTCCACGCTGCCGTCCACCACGGCACCGGCGCGGGAACGCTGGAACATGCTTTCCACCACGGCGCAGTACTTATCGGCCAGACAGACGATGACGCTTCGCGGCAGGTGGGCACATGACGGAAGGTCAGCGGCCACATGTGGCTTGCAATGATGCTCTGTTCCTTTGTGGTAATGCTGAACACCCGCTTTGCATTGACGCAGGCATAACCCGGATGGGAGAAGCCGTGCATCTCAAACAGGCGGCGCAGGCCGTGAAAGGTACCGGTGGTGTGCCAGTCGTACAGATAAAAATCATGCAGCAGGGCACCCACTGCCAGCGAGGTCTCGTCAGCGTGCAGATGCAGACGGCGGTTGAGCCAGAAGCTCACCAGCGCCACATTCTTGCAATGCTGGTAGGTGGTGACAGAGCCGTGCTGGATGTACTCCCGCATCCGCTGCACATCCGGGTGATGATCGTATTTTTCAACGATGGCATAAAGCTGTTCGCGCTCGATCTCAGAAAGCTGCATGCTGCAAAATTTCCTTTCGCTTTAAGGTGATGTTTTCAGGAGCGGAGCTGGACCGGATTGGAATTGCCGAAGTTCTCTGCACTGGAAGGGTTCTCCCGCTTGAGGGAAAAATCTACCAGATACTGCTTGCCGTCGCCCAGTTCTTCCAGCTGGGCCAGTTTTGCCTTTGCGGAGGCTTCGTCTGGGTACCACTGGATCAGGAAGAAATTTTCTTCCTCTACACCGTAGTACAGCCACTGGCCGTCGGCACGCAGCCAGTCGTCCAGATGATCCACTTCTTCGCCGTCCGGCAGGCCAAGGCCTTCTTCGACATAAAGGTTTTCCGGTTCCACCTGCAGCATTTCGATCACCTGAATGGAGCTTTGCAGGTATTCGTCCTGCGAGACCGTCTTGTCCGAAAGCTCCCATCCGGTGAGAAAAGCCTGCATCATCAGGTCGCGCACAGAGATGCGCGGCAGGGTCGGGTCCATAACCATAGGTATTTCCTTCTTCCTTTAGTTTGTCCCTGCTGACCAGTATACGTCAAAGGCTTATGCAAGTCAACAGTTTAATTGTGAATTTTTTGTAGGTTCGTTCAAATATATCCAGACTTAACAGACGGAAAAGGCAAAAGTGTCTTCCAGCCATTCCACTGCCAGTTCCACCCAGTGATGCCGGTGGCGGCTGGGCTGGTCCACCTCTGCTGTGCTGATGCTGGTACCGTGCACCCCCTTTTCAAACAGATGCGCCTCGCAGGGCACGCCCGCCCGGTGCAGAGCGTTCACCAGCATCAGGGTGTTCTCCACCGGAACGGTGGCATCCTCCATGGTGGTCCATACGAACACCGGCGGCATCTGCGGCGTGATCTTATCCTCCAGCCCGAACACCTGCTGTGCCGCTGGGTCGGCGCTGCCCGCCAGCTGCACAAAGCTGCCGCGGTGGGCATACTGCCTGCCGTGACCACCGGATAGCCCAGAATGACCGCATTGGGCCGGGGCTGGGCCGCTTCGCCGGGAATGTCCAGCACAGCACCGGAAAGGGCCAGGTGGCCGCCCGCTGAAAAGCCGCACACGGCAATTTTTTCCGGCAGGATATGCCACTGGGCCGCGTGCTGCCGCACAAGACCAATAGCCTCGGCCGGCTGGCGCAGCGGCATGTAGTCCTTTGCCTTTTCGCAGATGGCGTAGTCCAGTACAGCGGTGTGGTACCCCGCCGCCGCAAACTGCAGCGCCACCGGGTCGCCCTCACGGGCACTCACATGGGTATAGCCGCCGCCGGGCACCACCAGCACCAATGGCCGGTCAAACACATTCGGCATCCGCTCACAGCAATCACGCAGATAAACGGTCAGTGTCCCACCGCCGGCCAGTTCCAGCTGTTTCAGCTGCATGATATTTCCTCCTTTTACAGCATCCTTTGCGGTTCATTATAGCACAAAACGAACCATTTTTTAAACTTTTTATGAAAGCCCTTGATTTTTGCTTTTTGTCGGTGTATATTAGCACTCGAAAGTTACGAGTGCTAAGTATTCAAAAGCAATATCCTATTCCGAGTGCTTGGTGCCGAATACAGATAAAAAGAGGTTTTGCATTATGGCTAAGAAAGAATTTCAGGCTGAAAGCAAAAAGCTGATGGATATGATGATCAACTCCATCTACACCAATAAGGAAATTTTCCTGCGCGAGCTGATCTCCAACGCATCGGATGCCATCGATAAGCTCTATTATAAGAGCCTGACCGATCCTTCTGTGGGCATGAACAAGGGCGATTTCCGTATCCTCATCACCCGCGATCAGGAGAACCGCATCCTGACCATTGAGGATAACGGCATCGGCATGACCAAAGAGGAACTTGAGCAGAATCTGGGCACCATTGCTCACTCCGGTTCTCTGGATTTCAAGAAGGACAACAAGGACGAGAACATCGATATCATCGGTCAGTTTGGTGTCGGCTTCTACTCTTCCTTCATGGTAGCCGATAAAGTCACCGTCATTTCCAAGGCTTATGGCTCGGATGAAGCATGGCAGTGGGAGTCCTCCGGTGTGGACGGCTACGAAATGACCCCCGCCCAGAAGGACACCGCAGGCACCCAGATCATCCTGCACATCAAGCCGGATACTGAGACGGACCACTACGACAACTTCCTCGATGAGTACGGCATCGTGGCCATCGTGAAGAAGTACAGCGACTATGTGCGCTATCCCATCCAGATGGAGCGCCAGCACGAGCGCCAGAAGCCGGAACCCGATCCCAAGCCGGAGGACTATAAGCCCGAATGGGAGACTTACACCGAGCTGGAAACTCTGAACAGCATGGTGCCCATCTGGAAAAAGCAGAAGAGCGAAGTGACCGACGAGGAGTACGCGAACTTCTATAAGGAAAAGTTTGGCGATTATACCGACCCGCCCGCGTCATCGTCAGCCGCACCGAGGGCACTGCAAATTATAATGCCCTGCTGTTCGTGCCCAGCCACCGTCCCTACGACTTCTACACCAAGGATTATGAAAAGGGTCTGGCCCTGTACGCATCCGGCGTGCTCATTATGGAGAAGTGCGCCGACCTGCTGCCCGATTACTTCAGCTTCGTCAAGGGCATTGTGGACAGTCAGGATCTGAGCCTGAACATCAGCCGCGAGATGCTGCAGAAGGACAACCAGCTCAAGCTGATCCACAACGCTCTGGAGAAAAAGATCAAGAACGAGCTGCACGCCATGCTGGCCAATGACCGCGAGAAGTACGAGGAATTCTGGAAAGAGTTCGGCCGTCAGATCAAGTTCGGTGCTTACTCCGACTACGGCATGCACGCCGAGCTGCTGCGCGACCTGCTGCTGTTCTGGTCTGCCAAGGAGCAGAAGATGGTCACTCTGCAGGAGTATGTGGACAAGATGCCCGCTGAGCAGAAGTATATCTACTTTGCTGCCGGTGATTCTACCGACCGTCTGGCAAAGCTGCCCGCCGCTGAGCTGGTCATGGATAAGGCTATGACGTCCTGCTGCTGACCGAGGACGTGGATGAGTTCTGCCTGCAGATCCTGCGCACCTATCCCCGCAAGGATGCCGAGGGCAAGGACGGCACCGTGGAGTTCAAGAATGTCAACAGCGGTGATCTGGCCTTGAGACCGAGGAAGAGAAGAAGGCCGCCGAGGACGCTACCGCTGAGAACAAGAACCTGTTCGATGCCATGAAGGACGCACTGGACGGCAAGGTGAAAGAGGTCAAGGTCTCTACCCGCCTGAAGGATCACCCTGTGTGCCTGAGTGCTGACGGCCCGCTGTCCATTGAGATGGAAAAAGTGCTGTCCAAGCAGCCCGGCAGCGAAGGCGTAAAGAGCGATAAGGTTCTGGAACTGAATGTCAACCACCCCGTGTTTGCCGTGCTCAAGGCCGCACAGGAGGCCGGTGACACCGACAAGCTCAAGAAGTACAGTGCTCTGCTGTACGCACAGGCTCAGCTGATCGAAGGCCTGCCGGTGGATGATCCCGCCGCCTACGCCGAGGCCGTCTGCAGTCTGATGAAGTAACTTTTTCCGGCAGGCAGCAGACTTACTCCCCTGCTGCTTCCACGCACATCAATATTTCCCCCTTAACAAAAAGGCCGTGCTCCGCTATAATAGAGTGGAACGCGGTCTTTTTCTGTTCTTTTGCCGGACAGTCAGGATAAATTGAGAGGTTTTTGCTCATGCAGCCCAAAAAACATTATTTTGCCCACATTCCCACCATTGCCATCTTTATTGTGTTTGCCATGTCGGCACCGCTGGGCGTGCTGCTGTTCATCTTAAAAAGCATCGATAAAAATGCTGAAAAAGAAGAAAGAGCCGCAGCACAGGCGCAGGCAGACTATCGTTCCGACCTCGGCCCCGCATCTGCGCAGATGGCCCCCCGGCAGGAGCAGGATCCCGAGGCCGCCTGCGGCACTGACCGCCCCACCGCAGAACAGAAGAGCGCTC
>ENA-OQCS01000831-OQCS01000831.1-human-gut-metagenome-genome-assembly--contig:-NODE-831-length-17035-cov-10.472912_pt1 | contig 17035 bp, 17 predicted proteins | sample MGYA00242757_ERZ504575 | MGnify/ENA primary metagenome ERZ504575 (study PRJEB26092, sample SAMD00036297) | human gut metagenome | host: Homo sapiens | study: EMG produced TPA metagenomics assembly of...
TATTATTTTAAAATTTAGTATTGACATTTTCTATTTTATCTGTTATAGTTTAACCATCAAATAAAACAAACGGAAAACAAAAAACTAAATCAAAAAGGAGCGTGAACCCACCGAAAACATAACTTACTTCCCATAATCTAAGAAAGAGAGGTACAGTCCACCAGAAGATTTAAAGATTTTCCATCATAATTAAAACAAGGAGGTACGGACCACCGAGAACGTAAATTTTAATTCCGTATAAGTTTTAAATCTAAGAAATGAGAGGTATATTCCATTGGATAATGAAAATTAAAAGAGTCATCGGCAGAAGAAATCAATCGCTGATGACTCTTATTTTTTGCTTATTTTGACCTCTGTCTCACAGACATGATCTCATGATCTTCTGCTTTCATATCTTCTTCTTCGTGTTCATAAACATATTAATAACTCCATTTTCTCTGAGGTTCCCATGAAACAAAAACACATCTACCGTCTTATTTTTTTCTTTGTCATGGCTTTTGCCCTTGGCAGTCTTGTAGGAAAGATCTATTCTCATTTTACTTCCGACCCACGATCCCATCCGAATTCTGCCGAAAACAGCCAGACCTCTTCTGCTTCTATGACATTCCAAAATGAAAACTGGGGGCTCGGTTTTCAGGAAGAAGGCAAACGGCCCACAGGAAATGCTTCTATGGAAGAATTAAAAAAATACAATACCTGGTATGCAGCCGATAGCGATGAGAAAAAAATCTATCTTACCTTTGACGCAGGCTATGACAATGGAAATATGCCTGCCATTCTGAATGCCTTACATAAGCATCAGGTACATGCCACATTTTTTGTTGTGGGGACTCTGATCCGTGAAAAACCGGAACTGATCCGTGAGATCGTAGATGCAGGCCATACCATAGGCAACCACACCATGACACACCCGGATATGTCCGGCATCTCCACAAAGGAAGCCTTTCAGAAGCAGCTTGAGGATGTGGAGGTTCTTTATAAGGAAGCCACCGGAAAAGAAATGACAAAATTTTATCGCCCGCCCCAGGGCATTTACAGCGTGGAAAATTTAGAGATGGCAAAAGAGATGGGATACCACACCTTTTTCTGGAGTCTGGCTTATGTGGACTGGTATCAGGATAAGCAGCCTTCGAAAGAAGAAGCTTTTGAAAAGCTTCTGGGACGGATCCATCCGGGTGCCATCGTGCTGCTGCACAGCACCTCTTCCACCAATGCTTCTATTCTGGATGAGCTGCTGACAAAATGGGAAGAGATGGGATATACCTTCGGAACATTAGAAGAACTCGTAGCATCAGGATCCGCCTGAAAAAAATCGCACATGATCCATGCATCCTCAGTGCCATCGACACGGATCTTCCCACTTTTGAATTCTCCAGATAAGCACACAAAAAATCTGCCCCGGGACTATGTTCTCATATGTTCCGGAGCAGATTTTTCTGTGCTATTGATTTCAGAAGGTATTCTTCTTATTTAATTGTCTTATTTACTGGACAGCCTTGAATGCCTCATCAAGATCCTGGATGATATCATCGATATTCTCAGTTCCGATAGAAAGACGGATCGTGTTTGGCTTGATTCCCTGATCAAGAAGCTCTTCCTCTGTGCACTGGCTGTGTGTTGTAGTAGCCGGATGGATAACAAGGGATTTCACATCTGCAACGTTTGCAAGAAGTGAGAACAGCTCAAGGTTATCAATGAAATCCTTTGCCTTCTGTGCATCTCCCTTGATCTCGAATGTAAAGATGGAACCGCCGCCGTTAGGGAAATATTTCTTATAAAGCTCCTGCTGGCTTGGATCTGTGGATACAGACGGATGATGAACCTTCTCTACCTGCGGATGATCATTCAGATACTGTACAACCTTCAGTGCGTTCTCAACATGACGCTCTACACGGAGAGACAGTGTCTCAAGTCCCTGAAGGAAGATAAAGGAGCTCACCGGAGAAATTGTTGCTCCTGTGTCACGAAGAAGGATCGCACGGATCTTTGTAACAAATGCGGCCGGTCCGCATGCTTTTGTGAAGCTTACGCCATGATAGCTTGGGTTTGGCTCTGTAAGAGATGCAAATTTGCCGGATGCCTCCCAGTCGAACTTACCACTCTCTACGATCACACCACCAATAGTAGTTCCGTGGCCACCGATGAATTTTGTTGCGGAATGAACAACGATATCTGCGCCGTACTCGATCGGTCTTACGAGGTATGGTGTTGCAAATGTATTATCTACAACAAGCGGAATTTTATGTTTGTGAGCAATTTTTGCAAGAGCCTCAATATCTACAACATCAGAATTTGGATTTCCAAGAGTCTCAATATAAACAGCTTTTGTGTTCTCCCGGATCGCATTCTCCACTTCCTCGAGATTGAATACATCAACAAATGTTGTTGTGATTCCGTATGCCGGAAGCGTATGCTCCAGAAGGTTTGTTGTACCGCCGTAAATATTTTTGGCTGCTACAATGTGATCTCCCTGCTGTGCAAGATTCTCGATCGTGTATGTGATAGCTGCTGCACCGGATGCTACTGCAAGTGCTGCGGAACCACCCTCAAGTGCTGCGATCCTCTTCTCGAATACGTCCTCTGTCGGGTTTGTAAGACGTCCGTAAATGTTACCGGCATCTGCAAGTCCGAAACGTGCTGCTGCATGATCGCAGTTGCGGAATACATAGGAAGATGTCTGGTAGATTGGTACTGCTCTTGCATCTGTAACCGGATCCGGCTGTTCCTGTCCTACGTGAAGCTGTAATGTCTCAAATTTGAATTTTCTCTGATCTCTTGTAATTTTGCTCATGTGTTTGTCCTCTTTTCTTTTATTCTTATATTCGGTAAAATAGTAATTGCTTATCTTATGATCATCTGCTTATCAGCGACAACAACACATTCGCTTTTCTTCGATAAACACCCTTGTTGACTTCTGTAAAACCTTCATGATTTCCTCCTGATCATCACGTTGCTCACCTTGTTTTGTGTGCTCCGTTTTTTGATGATGCAATCATATCACCCTTTTCCTAGTATGTCAATGGGGTTTATCTATTTAGGTTCTCACCTTTATTTATGACTGGCTATAGATTTTATTTATAACGCCACCACCTACAACCTCATCTCCGTCATACATCACTACAGCCTGGCCTTTTGTGATGGCTCTCTGCGGTTCATCAAATTTCACATGAAGGATGCCATCCGGTGTCTGCCATGCAGTGGCAGGCTGCTCTTTGTGACGGTAACGGATCTTGCAGTCACTCTTTTCGGCTCAGCTAAGCTGTCCACAGAGATCAGATTTACATTATCTGCCTCAAGTTCACTACTGAAAAGATCTGCGTTGTCCCCGAGAACTACCGTATTGGTCTTCGGAGAGATCTCACAGACATAAAGACGGCTGGCCGCCGGAATGCCAAGCCGCGGCGCTGGCCGATCGTGTAATGGATGATTCCCTTATGGCGTCCGATATAGTTTCCCTCTTTATCTACAAAATCACCTTCCGGTGTTTTTTGCCTGTGTACTTCTCAATAAATTTCGCATAGTCGCCGTCCGGTACAAAGCAGATATCCTGACTGTCATGCTTTCTGGCATTGATAAAGCCATGTTTTTCGGCAATGACACGAACCTGGTCCTTCCGGAGACCTCCAAGCGGAAGCTTTACATGTGCCAGCTGTTCCTGGGTCAGCATATAGAGAACGTATGACTGATCCTTTGTATCGTCCACTGCTTTTTTCAGAAGGTAGCGGTCCCGTTTCTCATCGTACTCCACTCTTGCATAATGTCCGGTTACAATATAATCGTAGCCAATCTCCTGCATGCGGTGAAACATTTTATCAAATTTCAGATATCGGTTACAGTCGATACATGGATTAGGGGTGCAGCCATTTTCGTAGGCATCTACAAACCTGTCCATAACCTCTGTATGGAAATCTGCGGTAAAATTAAACACATAGTAAGGCATATCCATCTGATAGGCTACGCTTCTGGCATCCTCAACATCGTCCAGGGAACAGCAGGTCTTTTCCCTGTGGACACCGATATCTTCATTGTTGTAAAGTTTCATGGTAGCGCCGATGCACTCGTCACCGGATTCCTTTGTCAAAAGAGCTGCCACGGAGCTGTCTACACCGCCGCTCATTGCTATGATCGCTTTTTTCATTTATATCTTAACCTTTCCTGATGATTGATGATTTCTCAGCTTTGCAGCCTGTATTCTCTTACGGTTACTGCAATTTCGCATTTATTATAATATGGCAGTTATTCTTTGTCCACGATTTTTCACCCGGAACCTTTGCTTTGCTTCTTTCCTGCAGGCTCTCTTTGGTATATAATAGAAAATATTTTTCAGAAAAGGATGTGACTATATGAAACTTTCCCTGTTTTCCACGCTGCGGGGTTACCGTAAAGAATATCTTCCCAAAGATATTTTCTCCGGCATCATCATAGCAGCTGTTTCCATCCCTATTTCCATGGGATATGCCCAGATTTCCGGGATCTCGGCGGTATACGGACTGTACGGTTCTGTTCTGCCGATCCTTTTGTTTGCTCTATTTTCCACTTCAAGACAGTTTATCTTCGGAGTTGATGCGGCACCTGCTGCCATTGTAGGTGGTGCACTGTCTACTCTTGGCATTGCTGCAGAGTCAGAAGCTGCCATGGATTATGTTCCTGCCATCGCACTTTTTGCAGGTCTGTGGCTGTTTATCTTCTTTCTGCTTCACGCAGATAAGATCGTGGACTTTATCTCCACACCTGTTATGGGCGGTTTTATCAGCGGTATCGCAGTTACCATCATCCTGATGCAGATCCCGAAACTTATGGGAAGTCCTGCAGGATCCGGAGAGCTCCTGGAACTGGCAGAGCATATCTTCGCTGCTGCCAAAAATATCAGCTGGCTTTCCCTCTTCATGGGGCTTGGTGCTCTGGTGCTGATCCGCACATTTAAAAAGCTGGCGCCGAAATTCCCCATGGCTATCGTTATTATGGCTCTGGGTGTTCTTTCCACCGTTGTTTTTCATGTGGACGAAAAAGGCGTAGTCCTCCTGCAGTCTGTAGAACGTGGACTTCCCTCCCTGGTGATCCCGGATTTCGGAAATGTTGATCTGACCCAGGCGGCAGGCCGCGGTCTTATGGTTGCTGTTGTCATTATGGCAGAAACTCTTCTTGCAGAGAATACCTTTGCGTTCCGCAATGATTATAAGCTGAACGACCGTCAGGAAATCCTGGCCTGTGCCGCCGGAAATATTGCTGCCGCCGCAGTAGGCTGCTGCCCAGTAAACGGCAGTATCTCCCGCACCTCCCTCAATGAACAGTACGGTGGAAAATCTCAGGCGGTTTCCATCACTGCCGGGATCACCATGGCTCTGATCCTTCTTTTCGGCACCGGTTTTATCGGATATCTTCCGGTTCCTGTACTGACAGCCATTGTGATCTCTGCTCTGATGGATGTGGTGGAAACCCATCTGGCTGTACGTCTTTTCAAAGTAAGCCGTACAGAATTCTACATCTTCATGGCTGCCGGTTTCAGTGTGCTCTGTCTTGGAACCATTTATGGGGTTATCATTGGTATCCTGCTCTCTTTCGTAGCTGTGATCCTGAAGGCCACCAACCCGCCGCGCTCCTTCCGTGGTATGATCCCTGGAAGAGATGCTTATTTTGATCTGTCCAAAAACCGTTTCGCCTACCCTATTAAGGGCGTTGTGATCTACCGTTTCAGTGAAAACCTGTTTTTTGCAAATATAAAGATTTTTCAGGAAGATATTGAGAACAGCATCCGAAAAGACACCAGGGTAGTGATCGTAGATGCCAGTGCTATCAACAGCATTGATGTCACAGCAGCAGACCGTCTGGATGCCATCTCCGCAAGCCTGAAAAAACGTGGGATCCGTTTTTACCTCACAGAGCATTCCACCCAGATCAATGACCAGCTGCGTCAGTTCGGCATCGGTCATATGATCAAGGACGGTATGGTCCGCCGTACCATTCTTGCTGCTCTGCATGACGCAGGGATCGAAGCCCCTTATGAACTGGATGTTCCAAAGGAAGACGAGACAAAGCTTCTGCGCCGCAGTATCGCTTTTCTTCCGGCAGAGGAAGAAATACCCTGGAAGAGTTCGCCTGGGCTTTTGGTGATGATGCAGTAAAAGAGATCGAAGAATCTGTCCATCACATTATTGAACAGCTGCATCAGATCCCGGATATCCAACGTCTCTCCGAAGAAGGTCTGGAAGAGCTTCTGGATAACTGGCATGGGCTGGGTGTTCTGGATGAGGATGAACTGCTTCGAAGAATTGAATTACATATGGATGAGCTGCCTGAGGAATTAACTTCCGACCGGAAACTGATCCTTCATCTTCTAGAAAAGCGCCGTGGCAAGCTGAAAGAAAAAATCCTTGCCGAGCATCCGGAAGTCCTAGAACGGCTGGAACAGCGCCGGAAAAAGCTGGAAGAACGGCTGGAAAAGCAGAATCCGGAAGCTGTTCAGAAATGGAAGCACTGGAAGGAAGAGCATCTCAAAGACTGATTTCTGCATACATCCCCTTTCCAGGTCCATGATCAGATTGCAGGGTTTCCTGCATATTTCTCACAGATATTGATAAAATCCTGCATCACGGCAGAAGGCCTGCGATCCTTTTTCCAGGCAAGAAGGATCCTGGTCTTCAGCTTCTCTTCTTCAATGATGCGGATCGAAGATCTGTACAGAGATCTTCCATGGATCTTGGAAAAACGGCGGTTGCAAGACCTTCCTGCACCCAGAGCATGGCGTCTCTGGGATCATCGCAGACACAGAAAATATCTGGCTGGAGATTTTTTTCTCCAAAGCTTTCATCAGAAATTCTTCGTACCGCCGGTAAATAATGAGAGGGCATTCAGTCAGTTCTTTAAGGCTGATGCTCTCTTTTTTTGTCTCATTTTCCGGGATCTCCGGAGGAAGGACCGCGATCATGGGTTCCTCATCCAGTTCCAGATAATTTAAACCTTCCAGCTTGATAGGTGTACGCACTACCGAAACATCAATGATCCCATCCATCAGATAATTCAGAAGTGTAAAGGTGATCGCATCCCTTACCTCAAAGTTTACATCACAATTTTCCCTAGAAAATCTGGAAATATAAGGCATAATGGTGGTCACTGTGGTTGGCGTGATCCCGATACGTAAAACCTGTTTTTTCCCTGCTTTGGATACTTCCAGTTCTGTGGAACGAACGTAGCTCAAAATGTTCTCTGTCCTGTCATAAAGAAGCTTTCCGGCTTCTGTCAGTGTCACGCCTGCCCTGGTCCGCTCAAAAAGCTTCACCTTCAGCTCTGCTTCCAGCTGCTTGATCTGATAGCTCAGCGGCGGCTGGGACATGTTCAGTCTCCTTGCGGCTTCATTGATGCTTCCTGTTGCTGCGATCTCATGAAAATATTCCAGCTGTCTGATTTCCATATATAAATCCTTCTTTCTTTATCTGGTATATAACACAGGCAAAACCCATCTACTGCTTATTGCTTTTCGCTATCCCACAAAGTACTTTCTTAATTCGGTTAAGAAATACTATATCTGCAATACTTTGTAAATACTATGAATATCTTTCCCACGCAATTATCCGAAAAACCATACTTCTATCATCCCACAGATTTCCGTCCCAGGCAATAGCAAAATTATATTATCATACATTAAAAACAATATTATACGTATTATCTCCATAGGAGTATAATAACAGAGGTTTATTATAGAAAATAAGGAAACGGAGGAAGAAAAAGAAATGCGAACACTCGCAAAATATCTTCGAAATTACAAAAAAGAAAGCGTTCTGGCTCCTTTTTTCAAGTTTCTGGAAGTTGTATTTGATCTGCTGGTGCCTGTCGTCATCGCCCAGATCATCGATGTGGGAATTGCAAATAATGACCACGGCTATATCGTTCAGAAGTTTTTTATTCTGATACTGATGGCTGCTGCAGGACTTGCAGTCAGCATTACTGCACAGTTTTTTGCTGCAAAAGCCAGCGTAGGCTTTGCCACAGAAGTGCGTCAGGCTGTATTTGACCATATCCAGAAGCTTTCCTATACGGAGCTGGACACCCTTGGCACTGACACGCTGATCACCCGTCTTACAGACGATGTCAATCAGGTACAGAACGGAGTAAACATGGGACTCCGTCTTCTTCTTCGAAGCCCGTTTATTGTTCTAGGCTCTATGGTAATGGCTTTTACCATCAATGTGCGCTGTGCACTGATCTTCGCTGTTGCCATTCCGGTACTGTTCCTGGTTGTCTTTGTGATCATGTTTTTAAGTATCCCGCTTTTCAAAAAAGTACAGGGACGTCTGGATTCCGTCACCCGTCTTACCAGAGAAAACCTGACCGGTGTCCGTGTGATCCGTGCATTTTGCCGTGAAGCTAATGCCGTTGCGGAGTTTGACGAAAGCAATCTTGCACTTACCAGACTGAACGAATTTGTCGGAAAAATCTCTGCACTTTTAAATCCTGCAACTTATGTACTGATCAATATCGCAACAGTAATCCTGATCCGGACTGCAGGTGTACAGGTAAACCTCGGAAACATGCAGCAGGGTGAAATAGTTGCTCTTTACAACTATATGGCACAGATGATCGTAGAACTGATCAAGCTTGCGTCCCTGATCATCACCCTGAACAAATCCATGGCCTGTGCGGATCGCGTTGCCGGAATCCTGAAGGTCGATTCCACCATGACTTACCCGGACAAAGCTTCCTTACCGACTGCGGAAAGCAGTGACTATGCAGTTGCCTTTGACCATGTGAGTTTCTCCTATGCAGGAACCGGCGCACCTAGCTTTCTGATATCACTTTTTCCGCAAAAAAAAGGCTCTACGATCGGAATCATCGGCGGTACCGGAAGCGGTAAATCCACTCTTGTGGATCTGATCGCCCGTTTCTACGACGCAACCTCCGGAGTCATTACCCTCGACGGTCAGAATGTACAGACCTATTCCAGGCAGGAACTCAGGGAAAAAATCGGCGTAGTTCCTCAAAAAGCAGCACTTTTCCAGGGAACCATCCGCGATAACTTAAGCTGGGGACGGGAAGATGCCACGGACGAAGAAATGTGGGAAGCACTTACCACCGCTCAGGCTCGTGAAATCGTAGAGAAAAAGGACGGTCAGCTGGATTTCCGTCTGGAACAGAACGGCCGGAATCTTTCCGGTGGCCAGCGTCAGAGACTTACCATTGCCCGCGCCCTTGTGAAAAAGCCAGAGATTCTGATCCTGGATGACAGTGCCAGTGCTCTTGACTTTGCCACAGATGCGGCACTTCGGAAATCCCTTCACCAGCTTGGTGGAAAAACAACCACCTTCCTGGTATCCCAGAGAGCCGCCAGCATCCGCCAGGCCGATCTGATCCTGGTACTGGATGACGGTCAGCTTTCCGGAAAAGGAACCCATCAGGAGCTGATCTCTACCTGTGAAACCTACCGTGAGATCTTTTTCTCACAGTTCCCGGAAGAGCGTACCAAATATGAAAAAGCGACTGGAAAGGAGGTCCTGGCATGAGTAAAACAGATACAACCGCCAAAAGCAAAAACAGCATGGCAACCTTTTTCAAGGTACTACGTTTCATTGGAAAATACCGTTTTCTTCTCGTATTAAGTGTGATCCTGGCAGCAGTCACTGTAATTTTGCAGCTGTATGTCCCCGTACTTTTTGGTTATGCCATTGATGAGGTCGTTGCTGCCCACGAAGTTGATTTTACAAGAATGGGATTCTATCTTTCCCGTATTCTTGTCATGATCGTATTTTCCGGCATTGCCACCTGGATCATGAGTGTCATCAACAACCGTATGACCTACCGCACAGTACAGGATATCCGTGCAAGATCCATCCGCCATATCCAGAAGCTTCCTCTGTCCTACCTGGACGGACACAGCACCGGTGATATCATCAGCCGTGTCATCGCAGATACGGATATTCTTTCCGATGGTATGCTCCTTGGATTTACACAGCTGTTTTCCGGTGTCATCACCATCATCGGAACCCTGCTCTTCATGTTCTCCAAAAATGTGTGGATCACTCTGATGATCATTGTCCTGACACCTGTAAGCTTTTTTGTGGCGAAATTCATCTCCTCCCATTCCTTCCAGATGTTCCGTGCGCAGAGTGATGCCCGTGGACGTCAGACTGCACTGATCGAGGAAATGATCGGAAATCAAAAAGTGGTTCAGGCCTTTGGTTACGAAAATCGTTCTTCCGAACGTTTTGCTGCGATCAATGAAGAACTCCGTGATGCCAGCCAGAAGGCTGTTTTTTACAGCAGCCTCACCAACCCGTCCACACGATGTGTCAACAACATCATTTACGCAGGTGTAGCTCTTGCAGGTGCCTTTCTGATCCCGGGCGGTCATCTGACTGTTGGTGGACTTTCCGTACTGCTGGCTTATGCAAACCAGTATATGAAGCCCTTCAACGATATCAGCTCCGTGATCACAGAGCTTCAGAACGCTCTGGCCTGCGCTACCAGGATCTTTGATCTTCTGGAGGAAGAGCCGGAAAGCCCGGATCCGACCGGAGCTCTTGTCGATGTAAAAGGTGCAGTGGATATCCAGAATGTTTCCTTCCGCTACGAAGCGGACAAACCTCTCATTAAAAACTTAATCTTCATACAGAACCAGGCAGACGTATTGCCATCGTAGGCCCTACCGGTTGTGGCAAGACAACTTTTATCAACTTGCTGATGCGGTTCTATGACGTCACCGGTGGAAGTATTTCCGTGGACGGAACCCCCATCACCGATGTTTCCAGACATGCCCTCCGCGGAAGCTATGGCATGGTTCTCCAGGATACCTGGATCAAGCATGGAACTGTCCGTGACAACATCTGTATCGGAAAGCCGGATTCTTCTGATGAGGACGTGATCCAGGCAGCTAAAATGTCCCACAGCTGGGAATTTATCCGCCGTCTTCCAAATGGCCTGGATACCATTCTTTATGAAGACAGCTTAAGTCAAGGACAAAAGCAGCTTCTCTGCATCACCCGTGTCATGCTGTGTCTGCCGCCGATGCTGATCCTTGACGAGGCAACCTCCAGTATTGATACCCGAACAGAAATGCTGATCCAGGAGGCCTTTGACCGGATGATGCAGGGGCGAACAAGCTTTATCGTTGCACACCGTCTTTCTACCATCCGCAATGCAGATCAGATTCTTGTCATGAAAGACGGAAGCATCATCGAGCAGGGAAACCATGAAGAGCTTATGGCAAAAGGCGGATTCTATCAGAAGCTTTATAACAGCCAGTTTGTGAAGGTTTCTGAGTAATATAAGCTGATTTTTTAACCGAATCAGGCAACTGGATAAATACGGATCGCAAATATCCGCCTGACTCAAGATTCTCCGGAACACAGATTTTCTGTACCGGAGAATTTTTTATACTGTTTCAATGATATAAAAAAAATAAACATCTCCATATGATATCTATTTTGATATCCAGGATGATGTCTATTTTTATAAAACTATATTCAGATCTTTTTATATTTTGTCCGAAGAAGCCATTTCTGATCGATCACTTTCAGCTCTTCTCCAAAACGGATGTGAAGCCTTACAGAACCCGGAAGCTGCTCTACATGCTCAATATTTCCGGTTCCGAATTTCGGATGACTGACATCCTCTCCGATCTCATAGCGTACAATACTGTTCTGAGTATTCCTGTGCTGCTGCTCTCTTCTGTAAGTATCCCGCACCGTTACAGTACGGTCATGGATCGGGCTTCGGAGTTTTTTCTCATAGTTGTGTTTCATCAGAGCTTCCCCTGCCTTATAATATGGCGTTGGTGCCGCACCAGTCAAGGAACAGCAGTATTTCCAGGCACTTCCGTGGGTTCCGTGCTGCCACTGATACTCTGAGGGAATGTGAAAATTATACTGCATATAGTGAGCATATTCATGTTTGTAAAGATCCAGTCGGTCTTCTTTTTTCAGAGGATTTTTTACCGCATAGCCGATAAACAGCAGAGAAAAATGGAAATGCTCTTTTTCGTGGTAGCTGCCTCTTGTATAAGATCCCAGCAGATCCGGCTCCATGCCAAAAGTTATAGGGATCTTTGCTCCGTTAAGATGAAATTTTTTATCGAATTCTGCATAGAGACTTCGGATCTGAGCTGTAAGTATTGGGATTTCTTTCTGCAGGGCCTGTGAAAGTGTCTGATCGATCATTGTATCTGCAACTCCTTATCGTCACCTTTTGCAAATTTATAAAATGAACAATCGCTACTATATCATTTTTCGAAAAAAATGTAAACACCTGAAAAAAAATTACTGATCCAGTTCTTTCCTCACATCCGGGAACATTTCCACACAACGTTTCAGGATTCCCTGCATGTAGGCAATGGCAATTCCGTAATTGGTGATAGGAATCTCCTGATCCAATGCACATTTCTGACGGTAACGCATTTCTCTCTCATTAAGCATACATCCGCCACAATGCACGATCAGACTGTACTTCGTCACATCCTCCGGGAAATCTCTTCCGGAGGAATACTCAAATTCCAGCTTTTTCCCCGTATAATTACGGATCCAGCGTGGAAGCTTGACTGTTCCGATATCATCACACTGCCTGTGGTGGGTACATCCCTCTGAGATCAGGATCTTGTCACCGTCTTTCAGCCGGTCCAGTGCTGCTGCCCCAGCTGCCGCTGTCTTTAGATTTCCTTTAAATCTGGCAAACAGAATAGAGAATGAAGTAAGCCAGATGTCTTCTGGAGTTTCTTCACTGACTCTGGCAAAAACCTGGCTGTCTGTGATCACAAGCTTTGGTTTTTCCCCAGGGTTTCCAGTGTATTGGAAAGCTCATCCTCTTTGATCACGATGGCTGCTGCTCCGGCTTCCAGCACATCACGGATCGTCTGCTGCTGCGGAAGGATCAGACGCCCTTTTGGTGCAGCTTTATCTATGGGAACTACAAGAATCGCAAAATCTGATGGTTCAAGGAGATCCCCTACCAGACGCAATTTCAGTTCATCCGTTACTGCCAGAGAAGCGATCTTTTCTTTCAATTCGTAGATATTCTGACCGGTGGCGGCGCTGGCATAAATAGATTGCTCTGTGTTCTGGTTTTCATGATCCTGTTTCTGGCTGACATTGCTCTCTTTGACCGCACCCGCATGGGTATTCCGGTTTAAGTTATTATCTGAAGAAAGCCGGTTCCCATCTTTTGTTTTCAGCAGATCTGCCTTGTTATAAACAACCAGATATGGAATCTCCTTCTCTTTAAAAATATGGATCAATTCTTCATCCACACTGGTTTTTCCCACAGTGGCATCTACTACAAGAACTGCTACATCCACTCTGTTCAGCACCTGTTTCGCCTTGCGGACGCGAAGTTCTCCAAGATGTCCTTCATCATCAATACCTGGTGTATCTATGATCACCACCGGGCCCATAGGGAGTAGTTCCATGGCCTTACTTACCGGATCTGTAGTAGTTCCCTTTACATCGGATACCACAGCCAGCTCCTGGCCTGTCACCTTATTTACGATACTGGATTTTCCTGCATTTCTTCTGCCAAAAAAACCGATATGTACACGGTCTGCTGACGGTGTTTCATTCATTCCCATAATTTATCCTCTTTTCTTTCAGCATCAGACAGGTCCTCATCCATTCCTGTTCCTATCAACCTGCTTCTTTTTGATTTTTCAAAAGCCGGACATTCCTTCCACTCTTATATCATAGTGTAGTATCTCTTTCAGCATTTCTTTTATCCAACTGTGTGGGACGTGTCATATTGAAATCATAAAGTCGATCCAGCTTTTTGATCTGATCCTGGATGATCTCATCATCATTAGGAAGATATAGCTCTCCTATATGCATTTTTTCTCATTGAGCGCATGTCAGCACCTCCTTTTTTGCGTTTTTACAAAAATGATATTTTTTATGTTATCATATCCTATATTCACCTACAAGCATGAATTTTCTGAATAATCCGAGGTTTTTTCGTGAATCTGTTATATTTATATATAATCTGCAGATTTATCTTCTGTCAACAGATTTCTGTATTTTTGCTATTCACAAAATCTTCCACCCTGTCGGATCACTTTATTTTTCTGCTCCGTTTCCAATTCTTCATCGGTAAAGATCAACTGGTACTCACTGACATCATTATATTTTATGAGATTTTTTTTGCCAAACTTGGTATGGTCCGCCAGAAGATAGCTTTCCTCTGCATTGGCATACACGCAGCGTTTCACAGCTGCTTCGATCTCTCTAGTGGCCGATGCTCCAAAAGAGGCATCTACTGCACTGGCTCCAAAAAAAGCTTTGTCATAATGAAATCTGGATATATTTTTATTTTGTTATTTATGTGCTATTTTATATACAGAAACACCTATACTCATCTTTTACAGAAAGGATCTCGAATATGAAACCATTATCTTCATTTAAGCCACAGGCTGTTTTCAGCGATATTGACGGCACTTTACTAACCTCAGAACATGTGGTATCTCCGCTGACTAGTTCCGCCATTCATACTTTGACAGATCAGGGCGTTCTATTTACTATTTCTTCAGCACGAAGCCCTTCCGGCATCCGTCCTATTATTAAAAAAAATGATTTCCATTGTTGTACCATTGCATTCAGTGGTGCACTAATCCTGGATGAAGATCAAAATATCCTTTACGAAAAAGGAATAAGCATTTCTGACGCTTCCAAAATCATTGATGTGATCGAAAAAAAAATGTCCTCACGTGACCTGGAATGTTTTTACCTCAGAAGACTGGATCGTAAAAGACCGGACAGACCCTCATGTGATCCATGAAGAAACGGTTGTGGAAACTACCTCTATAGAGGGATCCCTTCAGTCTCTCTCAGATACGCTTATGGTAGATAAAATCCTGTGTATGTGCGATTCTGAATATATGTCACCGTCAGAAACACTTCTTCGCAAATATTTTCCGGAATTATCTATTGCAAGATCTTCCGATTCTCTTCTGGAGATCATGGCTGGCGGCATAAACAAAGCGGAAGCTGTAAAATATCTTTGTGATCTTCGAAAAATCCCTCTTACCAGTACTATTGCATTCGGAGATAATTATAATGATCTGGAAATGCTGGAGGCAGTAGGATGTGGAGTTTTGATGGGAAATGCACCTTCTGAGCTGCAAAAACATTACTCTTTTGTAACAAAGAGTAATGATCAGGACGGGATTTTTCAGGCCTTTAAAGAATTGGGAGTTCTGAATTAAAGAATATTTATAACAAATAGAAAGTCTCTTCCAGAAGATAATTTTTTATCTGTACCTGTGAAAGAGACTTTCTGTATTTCAGTAGATATTATTTATTTCAGTGCCGTTCCGGCTTTAAAAGCATCGCCGACTTTTTCGCCAAGACGGATATATGCATTGTTGAACGGATCAAAAGTGATCGGTGCTACTTTTGCAACATCTACGTTTCCATTTTCATCCAGAACGCTCTCATCCACGCTGACATTTACGATCTCACCGATCAGCCGGCAGGTGTCTTTATCATAGCTTTTCAGCTTACATTCTATACAGATTGGAAGCTCTTTGATAATAGGTGCATCTACTTTTTCAGATTTTTCTGCTGTAAATCCGGCTTTTACAAATTTATCCGGCTCTTTGTTTCCGGAAACATTCCTACATAGTCGCAGGCTGTCATATGCTCCACATCTGCCATACTTACTGTAAAAGCGCCTTTTTTCAGGATGTTTTCAGTTGTTTTATGATTTTCACTGACACAGATGGAAATTTCCTTATCATCGCTGATTCCTCCCCAGGCAGCATTCATAACATCCGGTTTTCCATCTTCACCATATGTAGCGATCATTAATACCGGCTGTGGATAAGTGTAAGGCTTTGCTCCGAAATCTTTTCTCATGATCTTTCACTCCTTTATTGTATTGCCGTTACTTTTTATAAATTGACGTACAAGCTGCAGACCTCCCAGCGGAACACAGAATTTATCTCTGTGCTGACTACATTGCTGATACGTTTCTTCCAGATCAAACCACTGTACCTCTTCTACTTCTTCCTTTTGAAGTGTAAGATGATCGATCTCTACCGGGTGATCGTAGATATAAACAAAAGCGATTTCTTCATCCCGGAATATTTTTCCATGAAATTCTCTGGCAAAAGATATGGGGAATTTTCCTGCAAACTGCAGATCAGCTGATTCTGCATGGATTCCTAGTTCTTCTTCCAGTTCCCGTAATGCCGATTCCATTGGTTCATCTCCCGCCTGTATGTGACCTGCAGATGAAGTATCAAATTTTCCAGGAAGGAGTCCTTGTTTCTGGATCTTTTCTGAAGAAGGATCTCTGTTTTTTCATTCCTCCGACGGATGATCCAGATATGAGCAGTACGATGAGGGATTCCTTCTGCGTGAGCAATACTCCGTTCTACGATCTTTCCAGTGGGATTTCCGTTTTCATCTATGATATCAAATAATTCCATTTTTCTGCTTCTTTCTCATAAATTATTCTTTCTTAACCAAACCAATTTCATTCTAGCATGATTTCGAAATAGTTTCCAGTCTGTTATCAGAAAACATTCTATAGGGGATTACTTGATTCGGTCAAATATTACGATATATATAACGGATATTTATACAAACATATAAAAAGTGCCTGTAAACAATTCCTTGTTTACAGGCATAAAAAACTCCCCCTGTTGGACTCGAACCAACGACACTGCGGTTAACAGCCGCATGCTCTACCGACTGAGCTAAGGAGGAATATTTAATTTAAGGTTTGTACCTTAAAAACTACATACATGCTTGTTGATCGTTAATCAAACTCTTTGAATCAATTCTAACCTGCGTACCGATACTCCAGCGGTGGTCATCTCACGACTCCGTCGTTCGATGTCATTTGCTTCGCAAATGTTCAGTCTGTACCATAAATGGTTCTCCACAAGCAAGCTTGTTCCGCCCCATTTCTGTTACATCCTGCCCGCTTCCTCGCTGGTTGGTCAAGCCCTCACCCGATTAGTAACAGTCAGCTCCATGTGTTACCACACTTCCACCTCTGCCCTATCTACCTCGTCGTCTTCAAGGGGGTTTACTTCACTAAGAATGGGATATCTCATCTTGAG
>ENA-OQCS01000832-OQCS01000832.1-human-gut-metagenome-genome-assembly--contig:-NODE-832-length-17035-cov-1.765969_pt1 | contig 17035 bp, 27 predicted proteins | sample MGYA00242757_ERZ504575 | MGnify/ENA primary metagenome ERZ504575 (study PRJEB26092, sample SAMD00036297) | human gut metagenome | host: Homo sapiens | study: EMG produced TPA metagenomics assembly of...
TTCCAACATGTACTTATCAAAATCAGACATAAATAATCTGTCTTGAATGACACGATATTTTTTCAAATTCAGTTTCGGCATGCAGCTTTGCAATTGCTTCTGACACCTTCCCTGCATCCTGTAAAACACCATATTCAAACATTTCAATGAAACTGTTAAGTCTCTTCTCCCAATCCTCCATAGTAAGAGGAATATGCCTTAATGTCATGTTCTCTGCGAAATCCAAGTATGCGGTAACCATACGGTTTAATTGCTGCAATTCATTTTCGCTCAGATAATTTTTTGCAATCGTCACATCACTTTTTTTAATCTTGCCGTCTGGAGCATCTGCCCATGTAGTAAGTCCCATATGTTCCTTTTGATGGTCGGCGCGTTCTACAATCAATTCAGCTGCAGTGTGACCGTGAATTGCATAGTGCATTTTGTTCTGAATAGTTGCGTAAAACCGTTTTCGTTGTTGCAGAGGTTTTGTCATAATCTATCGCAGTAGCATAAATATCTGTGATTTTCTGATAAAACTTCCTTTCGCTTGCGCGAATTTCTCTGATACGTTCAAGCTGTTCATCAAAGTATTTATCCGTCAGATAAGTGCCTTGTTTCAGGCGTTCATCATCCATTACCCAGCCTTTAATGGTGTAGTCCTTGGCAATCTTATTTACCCATTTACGGAACTGCACTGCACGCTCAGAATTGACTTTAAATCCTACTGCAATAATCATCTCCAAAGAATAGTGATTTGTGCTATAGCTTTTTCCATCAGCAGCAGTTATTCGATATTTTCGAATAACTGAACCCTCCTGTAATTCACTATCCTCGAATATCTTTTTAATATGATAATTTATGGTGTTTACACCTACATCATACAAAGTTGCCATCACTTTCTGTGTCAGCCATATATTCTCATCTTCGTAGCGCATCTCAATGCTGTCCTGCTGGTCCCCCACAGAGGCAACATAAGTCAGATATTCCGCTGCGCTGGAACGGATGGTTATTTCGGCTTTGTTTTTTACCAATATCCCCACCACTTTCTCTCAAATCAAATTTATCAGCACAGTTTAACAGTACCACAGTTTCAGCGGTTCGCCGTCTCCAATCATGCTTCGCTCTCGCTCGCATTCTTGGACGGCTATCACATGGTGCGCACCAGCTGCTCACCGCGTCGCTCAGCTCCTAGTGAGCAGGGTGACGCACTCAACATGGCTCGTCATCGGGAACATATCCACCGGCTGCGCTACAATCGCCTTATACCCATGCTGCTCCATAAACGCAAATCACGTGCCAAGGACGCAGGATTGCAGGACACATAAACAACGCGCTCAGGCTGCACCTCGGCAATCGCTGCCAGCACCTTCTGCTCGCAGCCGCACGCGGAGGATCCACTACCAAAACGTCCGGACGCACGCCGCCTGCAAGCAGCTTCGGCAGCTCCACAGCAGCATCACCGCAGATAAATTCCGCATTAGCGCATTTATTTTCTTCTGCATTTTTCTTGGCGTTTTCAATCGCAGGCGCTACAATCTCGATACCATAAACCTGTTTGGCGTGACGTGCAAGATACAGAGAAATCGTACCTGTACCGCAGTAAACGTCCACCACGGTTTCCTTGCCGCTCAGCGCCGCAAACTCCAGCGCTTTGTTATACAGCTTTTCTGCCTGCTCGCTGTTCACCTGGAAGAAGGCCTGCGCGGAAATATGGAAGCTCAGGCTGCCCAGACTGTCCTTAATCGATTCCGGTCCGTACAGCACGCGCGTCTTGCTGCCCATGACCACGTTCGTCTGTTTTTTGTTGATGTTCTGCACTACGCTCACAAGTCCCGGAACATGGCGTTTCAGCCATTCAATAAGCACGCCGCGGTGCGGAATGTCATAGCCAGAGGTAATAATAACCGCCATCACCTCGCCGCTATGCACACCCACGCGTCCCATAATATGGCGCACGAGTCCCTTGCCTGTCTTTTCATCATAAGCGCTGATGTTATAATGCTGCATCCAGGTGCGCACTGTTTTCATAATTGCATTGTTCGCCTCTTTGGAAATCATGCAGGCATCCGTATCTACGACGCTGTGTGTTGCCGTCGCATAACAGCCTATCTGCAGCACACCTTCAGCATCCGCTGCCGCGGGGAACTGCATTTTGTTGCGGTAGCTCCACGGCTCCGCCGCCCCCAACACCGGCAATGCTCTAAATTAAGATGTCCGATTCTGGTGAGCGCATCCTGCACCTGCTGACGCTTGCACTCCAGCTGTCCCTTGTAGCTCAAATGCTGCAGCTGACAGCCGCCGCATTCCTTATACACCGGACACGCAGGCTCCACACGCTCGGCAGATGCTTTGACAATCTCCTCCAGCGCACCAACTGCATAGCTTTTCTTCACCAGCGTAATAGTTACGCGCACCTCTTCCTCCGGCAGCGCGCCTTTGACAAAGACTGTAAATCCTTCATACTTGCCACGCCCTCGCCGCTGCTGCCAAGACCATTGACAGTTAACGTAATATTATCCCCCTGTTTTACAGGAATTATCTGCTTCATATATTTCCACCTGACTTTTTCGATTTTATTGTATATATATCTAATTATATCACAAAAACAGCCTGCAAAGAAACAGCAGCACGCTAAGATAATGCTTTACATCAATTCCGCAGCCTACATAACGCCAAAATATCACTTTGCATCTTTCCTGTAATTGTGAGAAGTGTGCAACATTTTCTGTAAAGCTATATACTTTTCATATAACATAAGCTATAATTAAGTTAGGGACATTGAGTTTCCGGGTCTATAAAGGTTTTATTTTGCGAAAGGAGCGATGCACAATGACAGTAAAATTTTTAAAATGCAGTATTTGCGGTAATATTGTCGGCCTGATTCACGACGGCGGCGGTGAGCTTGTCTGCTGCGGTAAGCCAATGCAGGAGCTTGTTGCCAACACTGAAGACGCAGCGCAGGAAAGCATGTGCCCGTAATTACCGTTGACGGCAGCACTGTGCGTGTAGCTGTAGGCAGCGTGGAGCATCCCATGATTGAAAAGCACTACATCCAATGGATTTATCTGCAGACAACTCATGGCGGTCAGCGCTATATCTTAAAGCCCGGTGACAAGCCGGAGGCTGTTTTCGCTCTTGCCGAGGGTGCAGCTCCGCTCGCCGCTTATGCTTATTGCAATCTGCACGGATTGTGGGCGGCAAAGCTGTAACAGCTGATGCCTTACATTCATAAAACACTTCTTTTCTCAGTATCGGAGTCCCGACCGATAATGGTCAGGGGCTCCGATGCTTTTTTATTACTCAAAAAGCTAAAAAATAAAACCGGCCTCCGACAGCTATATGTAATAGCATATCAGAGACCGGTTAAATTACAAAAACAATCACGCTAGGCTTATGGTCTTAAGCCCCAAAGGCTGTTAAAAAGCACAGCGAGAGAATTATTTTTCTACCACAGGCCTTTTTCGTCTTTTTTGTAGCCAGCAAATTCGATTGCCAACGCAGCCATAACCTTGGTTGCGTCCTTGATCTGTACGTTCAGCTCTTCTGCGCGGATGAAATCATCGTGGCACATTTCGCTGGGGTTTTTGCTGGTGAGCAACGTATTCGTTCTGCATTTCTACAAGTGCTTTTGCTTCTGCATTAAATTGTTCCATTAGACTAATCTCCTTAGTTTTTATTATTGTACGATAACGCTCAGGTCACCTACAGCATGGGTAATATCCTTAACTGCTGCCAAGAGTGCCAGACGGTTGTTCTTCACGCGAACGTCCTCGTCCATAACCATAACGTCTTCGAAGAATTTGTTAATCGGGTCAACCAGCTTAACTGCTTCAGCCATAACTGCAGCATAGTCATACTTGGTTGCTGCAACCAGCACTTCCTTGCTGGCTGCCATAGCAGCATTGTGCAGAGCGCCTTCAGCTTCAACTGCAAAGAGCTGCGGGTTGATTGCAGATTCTTCTTCAATCTTCTTGCACAGGTTAGCAACACGGGTTGCAGCCTGAATCAGTGCCGGAGCCTCTGCGGAAGCAACAAAGCTGTTCAGAGCCTTAGCACGGGCAACAAGATCGGTGAAATCGTCGTTCATCTGGTCAGCCAGAACTGCGTCAACTACGTCATAACGGATGCCCTGATCCATCAGCATATTGCGCAGGCGCTGTTTCATGAACTCAGCAATCTGCGGTACGAGCTTTTTGGTGTCCTCTGCCGGGATGTTCAGCAGGTACAGAGCGCCGGCGATAACCTTGTACAGGGATACATGGTAGTTGCCGTCCAGTAAAATGTTGATGATGCCCAGAGCCTGACGGCGCAGTGCGTACGGATCCTGAGAGCCGGTCGGAGCCAGACCGCGGCTGAAGGTAGCGCAGATGTTGTCCAGTTTATCGGCAATACCGGTCAGACGGCCGATATCGGTAGTCGCAGCTCGTCACCGGCAAAGCGCGGCAGATAATGCTCGTAAATACCAGTGCAACCTCAGGAGCTTCACCGTCGAGCTTAGCATATTCGCGGCCCATAACGCCCTGCAGCTCGGTGAATTCGATAACCATGCCGGTTACCAGGTCGCATTTGCACAGCAGAGCGGTGCGCTCCAGCTTTTCTTTATCAACCTTGGCATTGATAGCCATAGCCAGCATATCAACAGCCTGTACCAGACGTTTGCTCTTATCGTTCATATTGCCCAGCCTTCCTGGAAGGAAACAGTTTTGAGTTTTTCCAGACGGTCAGCCAAAGTTTGTTTTCTGTCTTCGTTGAAGAAGAATTCAGCGTCGCTCAGACGTGCACGCAGTACGCGCTCGTTACCGTGAGCAACGATTTCCAAATGCTCCTTGCCGCCGTTGCGGACGGTGATGAACTTGTTCAGCAGGGAGCCGTCCTCTGCCAGTACCGGGAAGTAACGCTGATGCTCTCGCATCGGGGTGATGATGCATTCCTTCGGCAGAGCAAGGAATTTTTCTTCGAATTTGCCGCACAGAGCAGTCGGCCATTCTACCAGATAGTTTACTTCCTCCAGCAGGTCTTCATTGATTTCTGCATGACCGCCTTCGGCAATTGCCAGGTCAGTAACCTGTTGACGAATCAGCTCACGGCGAGCGTCCTGGTCAACCATTACATAGTTGTCATACATAACCTTTTCATAGGAATCAGCATCAGGGATTTCTACAGCGCCGATGGTGCCGATAGCAGCGGAAGCTACAGCGTTCTTAGCCTTACTCTTTACAGTGTCGAACAGAGCCTTGGCAGCATCGCCGATGGACTCATGAGCTTTAGCGTTATCCAGTGCGGAAGGACGCAGGAAGCGGTGACCGCGGCTGAATTTGCCGGATTTTACGCCGGTAATTTCAACAGGGATAACTTCATCGCCGAACAGTGCAACCAGCCAACGAATCGGACGGACGAATTTGAATTCATGATCTGCCCAACGCATGTTTTTCGGGAAGTTCAGGCTGGTGAGGATATCAGTCAGCAGGCCCGGCAGCAAATCCTTAACCGGTTGGCCTGCCAGATGCTTAACAGCATATACATAATCATCGCGAACAACGAGCTCTTTTACGTCAAACTCCTTGGCCGCGAGCAAAGCCGATAGCTGCTTTAGAGGGAGCGCCGCTTAACGAAAGCGATTTTGCGGAAGGACGTTTAGCCTCAACAGTGCTGTCCTCCTGAGCCTCGGCAACGCCGCTGGCAATGAAGGTCATACGACGGGGAGTGCCATAGGTTTTAACTGCTTCGAAGGGAATGCGCAGCTCAGTCATTTTCTTTTCTGTCAAATCCTTTAATTGTGCCAGAATGGCAGGCATAAATTTCGCAGGAATCTCTTCTGTACCGATTTCAAAAAGTAATTTTTCCATTATTTATTCTCCCCTTTCTTGAGCAGCGGGAAGCCCATTTCTTCACGTTGTGCTACATAAGCCTTTGCACACAGGCGGGCCATCGCACGTACACGGCCGATGTAGGCAGTACGTTCACTTACGCTGATTGCTCCGCGGGAATCCAGCAGGTTGAATGCATGGGAGCATTTCAGAACGTAATCATAAGCAGGACGGATATAACCAAGCTCGATAACGCGCTTAGCTTCTGCTTCATATTTGTCGAACAGGTCAAACAGCAGCGCGGTGTCTGCTACCTGGAAGTTGTAGAAGGATTGCTCTACCTCGTTGGTGTGGAAAACGTCACCGTAGGTAATGTCGCCAACCCATTGGATATCGAATACGTTTTCTACGCCCTGGATGTACATAGCCAGACGCTCCAGGCCGTACGTGATTTCAACGGTTACAGGCTTAACGTCAATGCTGCCTACCTGTTGGAAGTAGGTGAACTGGGTGATTTCCATACCATCCAGCCAAACCTCCCAGCCAAGGCCCCAAGCGCCCAGAGTCGGAGATTCCCAGTTATCCTCTACAAAGCGGATATCATGCTCCTCCTGATGAATGCCGAGCTCAGCCAGGCTCTGCAGATACAGCTCCTGAATGTTTTCCGGAGAGGGCTTAACGATAACCTGGAACTGATGATGCTGGAACAGACGGTTCGGGTTATCACCATAACGGCCGTCTGCCGGGCGACGGGAAGGCTCTACATAAGCCACACGCCAGGGCTCAGGTCCGAGTACGCGTAAAAAGGTAGACGGGTTCATTGTGCCTGCGCCCTTTTCGATGTCATAGGGCTGTGCCATAATGCAGTTTTGGCCTGCCAGAATTTTTGCAGCTTCAAAATAATTGTCTGAAAATCCATGTTTTACCTCCTATATTTGTTACAAAGACGGCAATGGCAGCAGCTTGGTCCGAAAACAAAAAGCACCCGCGTCCCCGTAACTTAAATGTTACAGGGACGGAGTGCATACAGCTCGGACTCCGCGGTTCCACCCTGCTTGACTGCAAAAAATGCAGCCCGCCTCAATCAATATACTTTTACAGCTCCAAAGTGCCTTCATCCGCCTTTGCCGCCTTGCACTGTCACGGCTCGCTGAGGTTGCAGACTACTACTCTTCTTCTTAGCTTAACTGTTAGTATATAAAATGCAGCGCTATTTGTCAAGTGCGGCAAATAATTTTGTAAATAACGCTCACAAAAATGTATCAGCTTTCACCATAACAAAATGCCCCCACGCGAACGCGCAGAGGCATTATTGCTTCAAGTTGTCAGGTTAATATAAATTAAGCGGCTATTATTTCTTTTCGATGAGCTTCAGCGGAGCAGAAATCTTAGCTTCTACTTTTTCGCCTTTAGCAGCTTTAACAGCTACTTCCAGACCTTGCTGGCCCATGATTTCCGGCTGTTGAGCGATAGTAGCGCTCATAGCGCCGCTTTCTACAGCCTTTACGCCGTCAGCAGTGCCGTCAAAGCCAACGATGAAGATTTGCTTGCCAGCACTCTTAGCAGCTTCGATTGCACCCAAAGCCATTTCGTCATTCTGAGCGAAAATAGCTTTGATGTCCGGGTTAGCCTGCAGCATGTTTTCTGCTACAGTCAGGCCCTTGCTGCGGTCAAATTCAGCAGTCTGTTTAGCAACAACGGTCAGCTTGCTGTCAGCCAGCTTGTGGAAGCCTTCGCCGCGTTCACGGGAAGCACTGGCACCGGGGATACCCTCCAGCTCAGCAACCTTAACCTTTTCGCCCAGCTTTTTGATAATGTAATCAGCAGCCATTTCGCCGCCCTTTACGTTATCGGAAGCAACCAGGCATGCTACATCACCCTGGTTAGCACTGCGGTCGAGGCAGATAACAGGGATGTTAGCCTTGTTGGCAGCCTTTACGGACGTAGAAATTGCATCAGAGTCAACAGGGTTAACCAGCAGAACGCTGATGTTTTGCTGCAGCAGGTCAGCAATATCATTAGCCTGCTTTGCAGGATCGTTCTGAGCGTCAACAACCTTTACAGTTACGCCCAGCTCCTTAGCCTTAGCTTCTACGCCTTTAGCCAGGGAAACGAAGAACGGATTGTTTTGAGTGGATACGGAGAAGCCAACGGTGATTTTCTTGTCGTTGCCTTTTGCAGCATCCTTCTTGTCGCTGCCGCCGCAGCCGACAATCATCATAGCCATTGCTACAATGCAGGTTAATACCAATAAAATTTTTTTCATGTGAGAAAATACCTCCCGGAATTAGAAATTACTATGCAGACAAAAACTTGAATTAAGCAGGCTGCGGCTGAAAAGCACTGGATGGTGCTTTACGTCCGCATCACGCTTAGTTTTTCTTTCTGTCCATCAGCACAGCCAGCAAAATTACAATACCTTTGACAACTTGTTGGTAAAAGCTGGATACGTTTAAGATATTCAGACCATTGTTCAGAGTGCCGATAATCAGCGCACCGATAATGGTACCGAAGATGCGGCCCTTACCGCCGGAAGACTGGTGCCACCCAATACTACAGCTGCGATAGCATCCAGCTCATAGCCGGTACCGGCAGTAGGCTGAGCACTGTTCAGACGGCTGGTAAGAATAGCGCCTGCCATACCGCAAAGGAAACCTGTTACGGTATAAGCAAATATTTTAATGCGGTTGATTTTGATACCTGCAATGAAGGAAACCTTCTCATTACCGCCGACAGCATAGGTTTTGCGTCCCAGCGGAGTTTTGTGCAGGATGAACCACAAAATGAAAAACATAATCAGCATCATAATAGCAGGAACCGGCAGACCGGCAACATAGCCCTGGCCAAATTCCAGGAATCGGTCATCCTCGGACAGACTGCTGATAGGGTTGCCGTTGGTATATACCAAAGTCAGACCACGGAAAATAGTCATCGTCGCCAAGGTTGCGATAAAGGGCGCCACCTTGCCGTAGGTAATTACCAGCCGTTGACACTGCCCAGTGCAGCACCGATGAGGCAGGCCAGCACGATACCGAATACAGGATCCATACCGCCCTTGATAAAGCTGCCCATGAGTGCACTGGAAAGCGCCAGAATACTGCCGACGGACAAATCAATACCGCCGGTTAAGATAACAAAGGTCATGCCAAAGGAAATTAAGGCATTGATAGAAACCTGACGCAGCAGGTTTTTCAGGTTGCTGGGATCGATAAAGCTGCTGTTAAGGCAGGAAATGACCACAAACAACACAATAAGTCCGATTATGGAACCGGATTTTTTTAAGATTGCTTTTACATCCATTATTTTTATTGCCCTCCCGTTGCAAGTGTCATGATTTTTTCCTGGTCTGCTTCATCGTGCAGCAGCTCGCCGGCAATGCGGCCTTCGTGGACAACGACGATTCGGTCGCTCATGCCCAATACCTCCGGCAGCTCCGAAGAAACCATAATAATCGAAACGCCACTTGCAGTAAGCTCGTTCATCAGCTCATATATATCGCGTTTTGCACCTACGTCGATACCACGGGTAGGCTCATCCATAATAATGACCTCCGGGTGTCTGCCAACCCATTTGGCAATAACCACCTTCTGCTGGTTACCGCCGGACAACGCACCGGCCTCAAGGTCCAGGCTGCTGGTCTTTACGCCCAGCTTTTTGCCATTTTATCGGCAAAATCATTAAGAATATTAAAATTGATGACACCGCTTTGGGCAAAGCTGTCAACACTCGGCAGAGCAATGTTACGCAAAATGGAGAAGTCCAGAATCAGGCCCTCTGTTTTGCGGTTTTCGGTTACGAAGCCCAATCCTGCCTTAATAGCATCCTCAGGCTTGGTAATCTTCAAAGCTCGCCCTTGAAACCAGCTCGCCGCCTGCATGAGGATCACGCCGAAAACGGCGCGCATGATTTCGGTACGGCCGCTGCCCATAAGGCCGGCAAAGCCAAAATCTCGCCCTTGCGCAGGTTAAAGTTAATATCATGGAAAACTCCCGGCTGTTCAAAGTGCTTAACCTCCAGCAGCACCTCGCCCGGCTTATTGCGGCGGTCGGGATAAAATTCCGTAATGGAGCGTCCTACCATATCGCGGACAATCTGCTCCATGCTGTATTCCTTAACAGGCTTGGTTGCAACGGATACGCCGTCACGCATAACGGTAATCGTGTCGCAGTTCTGCGTAACCTCTTCCATACGGTGCGAAATATACACCATTGCTACACCACGTTTTTTTCAGGGAGCGCATAACCTCAAAGAGCTTTTCTGTTTCTCTTTCTGTCAGCGCCGCCGTAGGCTCGTCCATAATAACAACCTTGGCATCCAGCAGAAGGTTACGGACGATTTCCGTCATCTGCTGCTGTCCTACCGAGCATTCGCCGGCTTCCATATCCAGTGGCAGCTCAATTTCAATTTCACGGCATTTCTGCTCTGCCATAGCACGCATAGCCTTAAAATCCAGGATACCCATGCCGTTGGTTAACGCTGTGCATCAAAAACAGGTTTTCCAGAATGCTCAGGTTCGGCCAGATATTCAGCTCCTGATGGATGAAGGCGATGCCGTAAGCTTCTGCCTCCAGAGGATTTTTGAAGCTGATTTCCTTGCCGTCAACAAAAATCTGTCCCTTATCCTGCTTGTGAATACCCGTCAGGATATTCATCAGTGTTGATTTGCCGGCACCGTTTTCACCCATCAGAGCGTGTACCTCACCGCTTTTAAGCTTCAGGTCAACACCCTTGAGCACCTCATTAGAACCAAAGGCCTTATGGATATTTCTTAATTCAATCTCCATACTTTTCCTTATTCCTACCTTACGCTAATTTTTAAAAGAAAACATTGCTGTGCAGAATCACATTGCAAAAGGAGTAATTTCGCCGGTGCGGATAATGCATTTTGCATGCTTGGTTGCCTCCTTGAAGGCTTCGTGGTCTGCATCGATAATCCACTGCTCTTCAGTGAAAAGCTGCTTCATAGCGCCGTAGACAGCAGGATTTCTGCCTTCCATTTCCGCTGCAATTTCTACCTTTTCGATAACCATATTCTTGGCTACTTCCTCAACAACCTCCAGGAAGGAAGGAGTTCCCGGCTTCAGAGCCAGGTCGATTTTCTGCACGCCTGCAGGCACAGGCAGACCGCAGTCACCGATAACGATAGTGTCGGTGTGGCCCAAATCAGCCAGCACCTTCGCAATAGAGCTGTTCAACATTCCACCTTTTGCATTACTTAAGCATCTCCTCTACTTCATGTAAATAAGGCATACCGCCCTGTGCTCCCAGCTTTGCACCGAAAGAGCTGCGGCAGCATTGGCAAAGCTGATGCTTTCCTGCATGGATTTGCCATTTGCACGGGCAACAGCAAAGGCACCGTTAAAGGTGTCGCCTGCACCCGTAGTGTCAACCGGCTTTACCTTAAAGCCGGGAACAGTAATAACCTGTCCCTTTTCTGCATAGGCAACACCCTTGCTGCCCAGCGTCATAATCACCTTGCCCTGGTTCTGATCAAGGATATCCGCCTTGCCCTTACCGGCAAACAATGTTGCTGCCTCGTGCTCGTTGGGAGTCAGATAAGTGATCTTATCCAGCAGAGCCTGCGGCACCGGAGCAACAGGTGCGGGGTTCAGCAGCACAGGTACACCGTGCGCTGCGCATTTTTCGATAACATAAGCGTTAGTAGCGGCAGGAATTTCGTGCTGCAAGAGCACCATGTCTGCCTTGCTGATATCCTCCCACGCTTCATCAATCAGCGACGGGGATACCAGGTCATTGGCAGCCTTGATAACGATAATCGTGTTATCGTCCTCCGCTACGGTAATGTGTGCGGTACCGCTGTTTTCACCCGGCAGCACCTTCACATAGGTGGAATCAACGTTATTTTCCTTTAAAGCCTTCAATACCAGCTGGCCGTACACATCATCACCGATGCAGCCGACCATCATAACATCTGCTCCCAGGCGGCTGCAGCAACAGCCTGGTTGGCACCCTTGCCGCCGGGAGAAACGGTCAGGCGGTTGCCGAAAATAGTTTCTCCGGGATGCACCCAGCGGTCACATTCAACAGTAATATCAATATTACAGCTACCTACTACGACAATCTTTGACATATTTTCTACCTCCTGTCTTCAGGATTTATATAATTTTTTGTAATAACAATGCGTATTGCCCGTCAATCAGGTTCGGCTGCAGCAAATCCTTAAGGAGTACTGCCTGCTTGCGGCTGGTTTTGGGCATGGTCTGCTGCCAATAGGTGATAGCAAGCTGCAGCAGCCGCAGCAGCTCCTCTCTGGCGCTCTTGTCGTCGGCAGTCAGCTGCCAGAAAAAGCTGTACCATTGGCGAAAGATATCCGCATCATCCAGCATCGCCGAACGCGATACGTTAGCGGTTACATCACGCAGGTGACGCAAAAGCAGCTGCAGAAGCGCTGTCTGCCGCGCAGGTTGTGCCTTCGGCACACGCCGCAGCAGCAGGCGGTACAGAAGCGTCAGCTCCCTGTAAATTCTGCAGGCCTTGTCAAAGCCATCCCAGCGTGCGTACACGACGAATGCAGCTGCAGCTGCTGCAGGCTCCACGCCCACCGTTGCAGGTCCTGCTGCTTTAAAAGCCAGCGCCCGGCCTCACGCAGCAGAAACGCCGTCTCCTCGCGCCACCGCCTGCGTGCCATACGCGCCGCCAGACTGAGCCATTCGCCCATAAATTCCTGCAGCACTGCAGTATCGCCGGCGTACGTCCGCAGCCAGCACCGCACCAGCAGTGCAAGCATAGGACGCACTTCATCCAGGCGCTGTCGCACACGGCAAACGTCAGCCGCAGCAGAACGCTGCCGCCTGATGTGCCAGCTGCGGATTGACCAACAGCTGCTCCAAACGCGGCCTGCTTTCCTGCATCCAAGCCGCAAAAAGCTGCCGTTGCCGGTGGCGTAAGGCCACCAGCAGACAGCAGCTGATTGCTTGTAATGCTTCATTATCTGCTGCTTCAGCAATAATACCCGAAAAAGCTGTGCAGGCGTTTTGTTCTCTGCCGTCACGCAGAGCAATACATGTTTCTAAAATAAGTTCTGTTACCATATTCCTACAGGTTAATATCGCCTTCGTAGACGTCACCGGAAACAGGATCCACCGTTACCAGCAGGCCGTCGGCCAGCTTGGAGGTTGCTTTCTCCACGCCTACGATAACAGGCAGACCGCAGGTTACGGCAACAATAGCGGTGGAGGATGTCAGGCCGCCCTCTTCGGCGATAATCGCTGCTGCCTTGGCAGCAGCCTGCGGTACAAACTCATCGTTCAGCACATCAACTACAAGTATATCGCCCTTTTGGAGCTTGTCCTTGAAATCTGCCGCAGTTCTGCCTACGCAGATACGGCCGGTGACAGTCTTGCTGCCGATACCGGTACCGCTGATAAGTTTGGTACCCACTGTAACCACCTTAATCAGATTTGTACTGCCCGGAGTACCGATAGGCACGCCGGCAGTTATAACAACAGATGCGCCGTCCTTAATCACGGAGTGATGCAAAGCACACTGCAAAGACAGCTCTATCATTTCATCAGTATTTGTGGAGTATGGCCCCAAAAGCGGCAGCACACCCCAATAAAGCTGCATCGCACGCACGCGCTCAGGCAAGCGTGATACAGCAACAACAGTACATTGAGGCTATATTTGGCAATCATACGCGCCGTAAAGCCTGATTCGGTAATCGTAAGAATAGTATCTGCCTTTATTTCCTGAGAAATCTGCACTGTAGCATGGCTGATGGCATCGGTAGAATGGATGCGCTCGCTGATGCCCTTTTTCTGAAAGATATGAACATAATCAAGCGCATTTTCCGTGCGAACGGCAATCTTAGCCATCGTCTGCACAGCCTCCAGCGGATATTTGCCGCTGGCAGTTTCGCCGCTCAGCATAATAACGTCGCTGCCGTCAAAAATAGAGTTGGCAACGTCGCTGGCCTCGGCACGGGTTGCACGATAGCTGTTAATCATGCTTTCCAACATCTGCGTAGCCGTAATAACAGGCTTGCCCGCCTTGTTGCAGCGCGCGATAATATCCTTCTGTACCAAAGGTACATCCTCGGTCGGTATCTCTACGCCCAGGTCGCCTCTGGCAACCATAATGCCGTCGGATACGCCGATAATTTCATCGATATGCTGCACACCGGCCTCATTCTCGATTTTGGAAATAATCCCGATGGAAGAGCCTGCTTCCTCAAGCACTTTACGGATAGCGATAACATCATCGGCCTTCTGCACGAAGGATGCCGCAATGTAATCCATATCATGCTCGACAGCAAAAAGAATATCTGCCTTGTCCTGCTCCGACAAAAACGGCAGCTTCAGCTCGATACCGGGGCAGGCCACACGTTTGCGCGAGCTCAGCTCACCGCCGTTGACCACCTTGGTATAAATCTTGCAGCCGTCAATGCGCACAACCTTTAAGGAAAGCAGTCCGTCGGCCAGCAGAATATTGCTGCCTATTTCTACCTCCTGCGGCAGACCGGCATAATTGACGTGTGCCATATGGCGGTCGCCAGATAATCCTCGGTAGTCAGGCAGAAATCATCGCCCTCGTTCAGCTCGATTTTGCTTTCGGCAAACATGCCCAGGCGCATTTCCGGGCCTTTGGTATCTGCAATCGTAGCAATTACCTTACCGGCCTCTTCTGCTGCCCGGCGCACCAGCTGCAGCCTTTTGCTATGATCCTCATGATTGCCGTGCGAAAAGTTGAAGCGTGCCAAATCCATGCCTGCAAGCATCATCTTACGCAACAGCTCTACATTGTCCGTGCTGGGACCTACTGTACAGATAATCTTCGTTTTCTTCATCAGACTGCGCCTCCTCAGTACTGAAACTTATTCTCACACAAAACCTCATAGGCATCCTCTGCCTCCGAAACCGGCAGCAGATTTCATAAGCCTTATTATGCTTGCCTCCGGCACTTTTCAGCTGTACCAAAAAGCCGTTTTCCGTCAGCATTTGCTTTATTTTTTGGGCTTGTTCCTCAGTGTGGGCAATATAAATTGTTTTCCACATACTAGAATGCCTCCTGTAAATCAGGTAATTGTATTAAGCCTTGTAAGCTTTGATTTTTCAATCAGCTTCGGCAAGATTACGTTTACATCACCTACGATGCCATAATTAGCAACGGTGAAAATCGGTGCCTCTGCATCCTTGTTGATAGCGATGATGATATCGCTGTCCTTCATGCCGGACAGATGCTGGATAGCACCGCTGATGCCGCAGGCAAAGTAGATATGCGGAGTAACGGATTTACCGGATTGGCCAACCTGTTGGGAGTGAGTCAGCCAGCCTCATCAATAGCGGCACGGGTGCCTGCTACTGCGGAATTTTCAAAGAGAGCAGCCAGCTGTTCCAGCACGTCGAAATTTTCCTTGCTGCCGAAGCCGCGGCCGCCTGCTGCGATCATATCAGCTTCATCAATCTTAACAGCGTTTTCGCTGCTCAGAGCTTCTTTTTTAACCAGTTCAACACGGCTTACAGCGCCTGCTTCCGGAGTGAAGGCAATAACCTCACCGGTGCGGTTGTTGTCCATTTCTGCCGGTTTGAATACTTTAGGACGAACGGTACCCATTTGCGGACGGTTAACGTCGCAGATGATGGTAGCGCAGATATTGCCGCCCAGTGCGGGACGAGTCCAGGCAACGAGCTTGTCATCGGTTACATCCAGAGCGGTGCAGTCAGCGCACAGGCCGGTATGCAGACGTGCTGCAACACGCGGAGCCAGGTCACGCCCGTCATCGGTAGCACCGAACATAATGGAAGCCGGATCATATTTTTGGGACAGCTGGCAGATAGCATCGGTATATAACTCGGTATCATAATCTGCGTATTTAGCATCCTCAACAACATAAACAACATCAGCGCCGGCAGCAATCAGCTGCTGCGGCAGCTCGCCTGCAGCAGCGGTCACCAGTACCGCACAGCATTTTTCCTCCAGCTTGGCACACAGCTCTTTGGCAGCGCCCAACAGCTCAAAGGTAACATTCATCAGCTGACCATTTTCCTGTTCAGCAATAACCCACATATTTACACACTCCTATTCGTTATCTTCAGTATCGTCAGTTTCGGCAATAGCTATAGCTCCATGGGACATTCGCGGATGCAGGCACCGCAGCAGACACACTGCTGCATATCAATCTGCGCCTTGCCCTCACGCAGCGTTGCAGCGCCCATCGGGCATACCGCCACACATTCCTCACAGCCACAGCAAAGCTGCCTGTTTACTTTTATCAGCATGGTTCACCTTAGCGGGTAATAACCTCTGCCTTAACCAGCTTTTCAAACAGCATATCTACTGCTGCATCAGCATCTGCTTCGGTAATGATTTCGCCATTGATTTCAGGCGGGGTCGGGGTGAAGGCTTTTTTAACCTTAGTCGGAGAGCCCTTCAGGCCTACGGTTGCAGGATCAATATCCAGGTCAGCAACGGTAAGAGTAGGAATCTGAGCCTTACGTGCTTTCATTTTGCCTTTAATGCTGGCAAAACGCGGCTCTTTTTTCGGATTTAGTTACGGTAACCAGCAGCGGTGCGGCGCAAGCCAGAGTCAGCTGATAGTTTTCGTTTTCGCGGACAACAACAAATTTACCGTCTTCATAGCTCAGGCTCAGAGCGCCGGTAATCTGAGGAATTCCCAGATGCTCTGCCATTTCCGGGCCAACCTGTGCGGTATCGCCGTCAATTGCCTGTTTTCCACATAAGATCAGATCAAATTCACCTAATGCGCGATAGCAGCAGACAGTGTATAGCTGGTAGCCAGTGTGTCAGCACCACCAAAGCACGGTCACTGACCAGTACCATGTTGTCAGCACCCATTGCGTAGCATTCTCTTAAAGCTTCTGCTGCCTGGCCTGGTCCCATAGAAAGGACAGTTACCTCCTGCCCCAATATTTATCTTTTAACTGCAAAGCAGCTTCCAGGGCATTTTTATCAAATGGATTTACAATACTTGGAACTCCATTACGAATCAATGTATTTGTCACCGGATCGATCTTTATTTCTGTTGTATCCGGAACCTGTTTTACACATACGAGAATATTCATAAATCTCTGAGGAGTCGTTTTTTACGATCCGATAAATGAAATCGATGCTGTTTTGCAGAAGTGCAGAGCAGCATCGATTTTTATGTTTCAGGGTTCTGCTTTGTAACACGCTCCAAAATGTTGAAAATATTTTGTGCAAGTTTCACAGTTTTCTATTTGAGCCTTTGGTGGTACAATAGATGTGGAAATTCATAAACCGCTGGA